>Ga0247844_1000133_pt1 | contig 151031 bp, 162 predicted proteins | sample LaCtaG_FD_192421 | JGI IMG/M metagenome (GOLD analysis project Ga0247844, IMG submission 192421) | Freshwater microbial communities from meromictic Lake La Cruz, Castile-La Mancha, Spain - LaCruzMarch201714.5m_1 | ecosystem: Environmental > Aquatic > Freshwater > Lake | place: Spain...
CATCACCCGCACCAGCACGCCACGCTGCTGAGCCCGGATCAAGGCCTGCTCAATGGTCTCCGACTGCAACTTGAACTGCTTGATCCGAAGTGTCTCCTGGGCAGAGTCGATCAAAGCCACCACAGCCACTGCGCCGTCATCGGGCATCACCAGCAGCTGCTGGTGATGGTGCAGATGGTTAGGCCCACTTGGGGTTTGGGTCATCCCTTCTCAGAGCCTGAACACCCTTTTTAGAGCAGCTGACGCCAGTAGCAATGCCAGCCCCAATACCTGCAACTCAAGGTTTTGGCCTTAACCTGCCCTCAATCCAGCCTGTGCCGTGGCAGCCACGTCTACCCGCTACATCCTGATCTGCTCCGGCAAAGGAGGCGTGGGCAAAACCACCCTCACCGCCAACCTCGGCATAGCCCTTGCCAAGCAAGGGGCTCGCACCGCCGTTCTCGATGCCGACTTCGGCCTACGCAACCTCGACTTGTTGCTCGGCCTGGAAAACAGGATCGTTTACACAGCCCAGGAGGTGCTGGCCGAAACCTGTCGCCTGGAGCAAGCATTGGTAAAGCACAAGCAGGAGCCAAACCTGGCCTTGCTTCCCGCTGGCAATCCACGGATGCTCGAGTGGCTCCAGCCCGACGACATGCGAAAGATCGCTGCCATGCTCGGCGAGCACTTCGATTACGTTTTAATCGATGCGCCGGCAGGCATCGAGGGGGGCTTTAGGAACGCGATGGCGGCCGCACGCGAAGCAATCGTGGTCACAACACCGGAGGTTTCGGCCGTGCGCGATGCCGACCGGGTGATTGGCCTGCTCAACAGTGAAGGCGTAAAGCCGATCCAGCTTGTGCTGAACCGGGTGCGGCCAAAAATGATGGCAAATCAGGAGATGCTGGGCGTCAGCGATGTCACCGACATCCTGGCCCTGCCCCTACTTGGCCTAGTGCTGGAAGACGAACAGGTGATTGTGAGCACCAACCGCGGTGAGCCCCTCACCCTCACCGGCAATAGTTCCCCTGCTGGCCGCGCTTACACCAATGTGGCCCGCCGCCTGCAGGGTGAAGAGGTGCCGCTGATCGATCCGAGCAAAGAGCGCCAAGGGCTGCGGGCCACGATCGGGCGCCTGATGCAAACCAAGATCTTCTGAAGCCGATGACCTTGCTTGATGTGATCAACAAACTGTTGGGGCGGCAGCCAGCCAGTGCCAACACGGCTAAGCAGCGACTGCAGTTGGTGCTCGCCCACGACCGCAGCGACCTCAATCCCGAGCTGCTGCAACAGATGCGCCGCGAAATCCTTGAAGTTGTGAGTCGTTATGTGGAAATCGACTTTGAGGAAGGGGATGTGACCCTGGAAACGGAGGACAGAGTCACGGCCCTGGTAGCCAACCTGCCGATTCGGCGAGCCAAGCTGCCGGCTCCCGCCCCTATCCCTGAGTCAACCCTGGAGAACGAGATCAGTTCCTGAGACGGTGTGGGAACTCTTAGGGGCAGCCACACCAATGCCATGCCCTGTTCAACCGCCTTCGAGCATTCAGAACTCTCCGCCGCAGAGCGTCGTGTGCTCGAGCAACTGGAACGGGGCTACAGCAACAAGGCAATTGCCGCCGCCTTAATTCTCAGCAGGCGCACGGTCGAAAGTCATATGTCGAGCCTGCTGGCCAAAACCGGCTGCCAAAGCCGCACCCAGCTGCTGCTCTGGGCGCTGGGTGAGCGATAAGCTCAGAACAGGAAGCCGCCAAGCGACTTCCATTGCCGGCTTAGCTCAGTGGTAGAGCAGCGCTTTTGTAAAGCGAAGGCCATCGGTTCAAATCCGTTAGCCGGCTTTGAGGTTCAGATGGGTTGCAGCGGAGTGCTTGCAATGGGTCTCGGGGATTGGGGCAAGCCATGAGGGCTAGGGGTGGCGTGGACCCCAAAACCCCAAGCAGATCATCCGCAGGCTGCGCACTGCTGAGCAACTTCTTAGCCAGAGCCAAGAGGTTGCCGATATCTGCAGGGCTCTAGAGGTCTCAGACCGACTTTTTACCGCTGGCAGCAGCTACACAGCGGGATGAACGTGTCTTAAGCGAAACGCCTCCTTGCTGATACAGAGCTTGATAAGGCGATGCTCTAGCCGCAGGCCGGGAGAGGCATTAGGAGCTTGTTGCGCCGTGAGGCGCACCTTGCGGGGCGACGGGAAACCTCTAAGCCCGGAACCTCGCCGCACAGCCATGGTGGTTCTGCAGGATCGGCGTCGAGAAGCACAAGCTAAAACAGATGAATTCAGCCGGGTCTGCCTGGCCATTCGGGTTAGGCGCCGCTGTCAGGCTGTTGATGCGATCGACACAATCGAGGAGCTACTCAAGCTGTATCCACCGCCGACTCACCTACGGATGAACAATGGCCCTGAGTTCATTGCCTACGCATGCAGGAGTGGTGCAAAGGAGTGGCTCTGGAACAGCGTACATACCGCCCGGATCACCCTGGGAGAACCCATTTGTGAAGTCATTCAATGGGGCCATACATCAAACTGTTTGCCTCGGTCCAGGAAGCAAAGCTGTTGGCAGAGTGGCCCCTAATCGAGTACAAAGCCTACAGACCGCATTCGGCTCTCATAAAGACTGAAGCAGCGAAAGGGGTCACACCATCCCACGCCCCGCTTAATCATTTCAAGAAAAAACTTCTTGCCCCGTATTAAATTCAATCATGTCAATGCCTGACGACAATTTCAACGAGTCAATTGATAGCATTGACTTAAAAGACGCACTGGCCCTTGCGGCATACATAGAACAATTGCTCATGACTGAGCAGCAATGGATACTCAATCGCTTGTCTTGGCTTTTTACCTCTCAATCTTTTCTGATAACCGCTTTTGTTGTCCTTTTGGGCTCAGGCAACCATTCCCCCAGTGCTCATCTCTTGCGAATTGCACTGCCTCTTTTGGGCCTGTTTTGTTGTATAACCGTAGCAATAGCCATCAGGGCTGCTGAGCGAGTACGCAAGCCACTCGAAAACAGGCGCGCATACTTGTCAATGCATATTAACAACTTAGCTAAAAGCCCTATGCTGGTTCCAATGCTTGGATCAAGCAAGGCCCTTCGTGATAATCCATGGACATTGCATCAAGGTTCCTTACCGCACATTGTTTTGCCTTGGGCATTTGCAGTTCTATGGCTTCTGTTGTTAATGTCACTGGGACTGTGATCTAAGGCAGTCTTTCTGTCACCCTCCCTCAATCGACGCAGTGCCGCCCATGGGGCATGGGTCCCGTATTGCCGCCACTCGCTAACCGACTCTCCTGAGAGTTGGCGGCGAAGTAGTGAATCAAATTAAGCACCAGACCACTCCAGCCCGTCTGGTGGCTGGCACCAATGCCGGCTCCATTGTCTCCATGGAAGTACTCATAAAACAGCAGATGGTCCTTCCAGTGGGGGTCGCCCTGAAAGGTCTGCTGGCTGCCAAAGACTGGCCTTAGACCTTCAGTATTGCGTGTGAAAATGGAAACGAGTCTGTCCGCGAGATTCTCGGCAATTTCGTAGAGGTTTGCCATCTGGCCGCTGCCTGTCGGGAATTCAACCTTGAAGTCGTTGCCGTAATACGTGTAGTAGACAGTCAAGGAGCGAATGATCGCGAAGTTGACTGGCATCCAGATCGGCCCGCGCCAGTTGCTGTTGCCGCCGAACAGGCCTGAATCAGACTCGGCCGGCAGGTATTGGACAACGTACTCCTGTTGATTATGGACAAAGCGATAGGGCGCCCGTTCGTGCCGTTTCGAGATCGAGCGAATGCCATGGTCACTGAGAAACTCATCAGGATCGAGCATGATCTTCAGCACGCGGCGGAGATTGGTTTCATCGAGGGCTGACATCATTTGTCGGTTGGCATAGCCCTTGAGCCTGATGTCGTGAAAAGAGCTTTGTTGGCCTGGGTATTTATCCCGCATGTGTTGCAAGTAATCGCCAATTTCTGGAAATTGTTCCACGACATCCTGCTCGAACACGTGTACGGCGCACAATGGAATCAGCCCGACCATCGATCTGACTTTCAGGCGAGTTGAGCTGCCGTCGCTCTTGCGGAGGACATCATAAAAGAATCCATCCTCTTCATCCCACATGCTCTGGCTCGCATTGCGATTGACCATCGCGTGGGCGATTCTTAAATAGTGCTTGATAAATTTGGCTATGTATTCGCGATACGTTTCATCGCTTCGTGCCAACTCAACGGCGATATTGACCATGGTCTGGGCGTAGAAGGCCATCCACGCGGTGCCATCGGCCTGCTCGAGCCGGCCGCCCATCTCTGGCGATTCAGTGCGGTCAAAAATACCAATATTATCAAGTCCAAGGAAGCCACCTTGGAACACACTATTACCATCGGCATCTTTTCGATTCACCCACCAGGTAAAGTTGATGAGAAGCTTGTGGAAGCTTTGTTTCAGCCACTGATGATCAGCCTGGCCATGGAGTGATGCATCGGTTAAGTAGACGAGATAGGTTGCCCAGGCATGCACGGGTGGGTTGACATCGCCGAAGTTCCACTCATAGGCTGGAATTTGCCCGTTGGGGTGCAGGTACTGACTGCTCAACATCAAGCTGAGCTGTTGCTTGGCGAAGCTCGGATCCACGAGTGAAAACGCCATGCTGTGGAAAGCAAGATCCCAGGCCGCATACCAGGGGTATTCCCATTTGTCTGGCATGGAGATCACATCACAGTTGTTCATGTGATGCCACTGCTGATTTCTGAATCCCTGGCCGTTCACGGCACCCAGGGGATCAATGCCACGCTGCTGGAGCCAGGGCGCAATGTCGTAGTTGTAGAACTGTTTAGACCACAGCATCCCTGCCATGGCCTGCCTGAACACCAGCTTTTGCTCGGTGCTTAATCCAGCTGGCATCACCCTGGCGTAGTAGTCATCGCAGTCCTGTTTCCTACGATCCAAGAACTGGTCAAAGTCGTGATAGGCAGAGTCGTTATTTGATTCAGGTATCGACTTGGTTAGTCGTAATTGGATTGTGCTCGAGGCATGGGCAGCAATCGAGAGGTGATGAACTGCGGATGCTTTGGTGCCACGCTGGGATGGGTTGACAGCTGCTATTTCGCCATGAACTATGTAGCGGTTAATGCCACATTTGGTGTAGGGAGATTGATTTGGCTTGTCGTAGATGATTTCTGTGTTCGTTTCGTTGTCCGTGAAGACCAGTTCATCAGCATCCTTACAGTGCAGCACGAAATCGCCAAGGTCGGGGTGGCTCGCATGAATGCTGGCTGCAACTGATTCACCTAGCTTCGCCTTTATCAAGGGTCTCGCGTTACCGCCTTGCGCCCAAGTATTGCGACACCAGAGGGTTGGCAGAACAGCGAGGCTGGCCGCTTGATCGGAGCGATTATGAACCGTGATTTGGATCAGCAGATCCTCTGGATTAGCCTTGGCATATTCGACTTCAACGTCGCAGTATTCATTCTTATCAAAGATCCCCGTGTCGATTAGTTCGTATTCCGACTCGTGTCGCGACCTTGCTTTGTTTACAGCTACAAGATCTTCGTAGGGAAAGGCATTGAGCGGATACTTGTAGAGGTAACGCATGTAGGAATGCGTTGGCGTTGAATCCAGGTAGTAATAATATTCTTTGACATCTTCGCCGTGGTTCCCTTCGCTGTTGGTGAGGCCAAAGAGGCGTTCCTTAATGATCGGGTCTTTGCCATTCCAGAGTGCTAAGGCGAAGCAAAGCAGCTGGCGGTCATCGCTGATGCCTGCCAGGCCATCCTCTCCCCATTGGTAGGTGCGGGATCGTGCCTGATCGTGGCTGAAGGATTCCCAGGCATCGCCATCGGGGCTGTCGTCCTCGCGCACGGTGCCCCACTGCCTTTCGCTCAGGTACGGACCCCACGCTCTCCACGGCTTTTGGCCCTGGTCAGCCTCCGCTAGTCGCTGCTGCTCAGGAGAGAGGGCTTCTGAAGCGTGGGGCTGGGACACCACCATGGTTAACGAAGGCTTGAAATCATTCCCCGTCACCCTAAGAGTGGGCTGTTCAGGCTGCCACTTCCAGTGGGTGGGGGTAGGGGCCCCATGAGCGGCTGGATAAGTGACTACTGCGCATCGGCAAGTTCATCACGGCGCACCTGGAACAACAGGCATCAAGGCCGTAAATGATTGAGCATTATGCCAACCAATCGGTTGATCAAACGCATATAAGTGACGAGTTGACAGATGGCAAAGGGGCGAGATCCGCTCCAGTGTCAATGCCGAGGGATTTGCCTTCTCGCTGCCGAAGCGAAGCAGGACATAGCCGGCCAGCAGTGTTCCCCTAATGCTGATCATTCTCCTTTGTCAAGCAGCCGAAGAGAGATTTCAATCATCACCCTGCGGTGTTTCAACCATCCGTTGCTGACCAGAGTTCATCATCTCTGTGTAGGAAAGAGCCCTTGGCCACTCCGATTCAAAGGGAATAGTCCTTAGGTCTTCTCTTTGAGCCCCAGGTTTCCCGGCAATGAGCTTTCTAACCGTCCAAGACACGGCCAAGAAAGCAACCAGCGCAACAAAGACTGTCATGAGCTCTCCACAAGCCTTCCCTTCCAAATTATGCAGTAGAAACAGCTGCCACCTGAAATACACAGAGCCAAGATCACCAGCGTCTGTGGATCGCCTGAGGTCACCAACAAAGTGGCTGTGCACTGCGACACCCTGCGGGTGAGCAACCAAACCGGCCAGGGAAACTGGAGCAACTGTCGCCTGCCGCTATATCAACAGAAGTGGTACGCCACCGCCAAACCGTTACTAGTCCAAACCCAGGCGCCCTAGGTGTCCCCCTGGGCTCGCCCAGCCAGAAGCCAGATACCAAGGGCCGGCAGCAACCAGGGCAAAAAGCTGAGCTCCATCAAGTCGGACAACACCTGCAGCAAGGGCGCCATAGCCCAATAAAACACCGCTACCGAGACCGCCACCACAACAATCAGAGCTCCCATGCCTACGCGCTCCTAAATGCCTGGGGGCAGTAGAGCACCGGACCGCAATACCCGCCAGCCGCCCTCAGCGCGCCAAGCAACAACCGTGCTGGCCTGACCTGCGGCGAGGGGCCAGGGGATCGGTGCCAGAAGCGGCACCCCGGGAAATTGCTGGGCACCCTCCTGAGCTGTACATGCGGCCGGACAGCCTGAAATGTTAGCGCTAGTTGTAGCCAAGGGGCCACTTAGCTGCAGCAAGGCCTGGGCTTCCGCACTGGCCGGCAGCCGCAGGCCCAGGCTCGACCCACCGGGATTAAGGGCCTCTGCCACCACTCCAACGGCAGGTAGCACCAAAGTGACCGCCCCTGGCCAGGCCCAAGCAGCCATCTCCAACCACTCAGTGCGCGGCGCTACGCCAAGGCAAGCAAACAGATCTTCGGAGCTGGCCGCCATCAAAATCAAAGGCTTGTCTGCCGGGCGTTGTTTCAGGCGCCAAAGCTGGTTGGCCTGGCCAGGTGAAGCCGCCAGGGCTGGCAAGGTATCTGTGGGGAACAGGGCAGCTGAACCCTCAAGGAGCAGTGCCGCCAGATCTGGCGGCTCCACGGCTGGAGATGGAACCGGCAACAATCCGGGCTTAATGGTCATGGCAATCCCTGCCCGATCCTGGCCAGCGAGCCGACGCAAAGCGCTTTACACCCTCGAGATCCCCATGGGAGCGCACCTCGGCATATCCGGCAGCACTGAGTAGGTCGATCACCGCATGGCTCTGGTCGAAGTGATGCTCCAACAGCAACAGGCCTCCTGGAGCAAGAGCCGCCGCCCCACCCGCCACTATTAGGCGCAAGGCATCGAGTCCATCGAGTCCACCATCGAGGGCTATTACGGGCTCATGCTCCCTCACCCCGGGCTCCAAACCAGCCCATACCGCTGTCGGTATGTAGGGGGGATTGCTCACCACCAGCTCAAACTGTCCCCACCAGGGGCTCAACGGCTGCCACCAACTTCCCTCCAGCAATTGGACCCGATCGGCAACGCCTCCTGCCGCCAGATTGAGGGCCGCCTGACTAAGCGCCCCTGGACTGCAGTCGACGGCCCAGCCGCGACTGGAGGGCCAGGCGAGGGCCAAGGCCAGGGCCATACAGCCCGAGCCGGTGCCGAGATCGGCCCAACAGCCCGGGCCGGAAGGGGCCAGCTCCAGGGCCAGCTCCACCAGTAATTCCGTTTCCTGTCTAGGGATCAGCACTCCTGGAGCGACGCTGATCTCCAGGTCACGCCAGGGGCAGCGCCCCACAAGGTATTGGAGCGGCTCGGCCGTATCGAGATGGCAGCGCCACATCTCCTCCAATTGGTTGAGATCGCAGGCCAATTGAACCGGCAGCTCAGCATGAAGCCGCAGCTGCTGTTGAGCACGCCAGGGCAGGCCTCCCGCCAGATCCAGCAGCCAGTCAAAGTCTCCAGGGCTCCCGCCCAGGGCTAGTTGCTGTCGCCGCCAGGCCAACAATTGAGCCCCATCGAGCTGCCCATTCACCATGGATCAAGGCTAGGCCGGACGCCAGCAAAGCCCAGGCTCAGCCCGCACCAGCCCCTGAAGCTCCAAGGCCAACAGACGGGAGGCAAGGGAGGCCGCAGGCTCCTCCAGCATCAGGCAGAGCTGCTCAAGCGAAGCTCCGTGCCCCAAGGCTGCTAGCAGCGCGGGATCGGCTGATCGCAGCAGCCCATGGGAGGCCGCAGGAGCAGCGGGATCTGGCGAGGCCAGGGGGCCAGGCCCTAGCTGGCGAATTAAATCTGCGGGCTCAAGCAGCACCGTGGCGTCTTGGGCGAGCAGCCGATTGCTACCGGCAGCAGATGCCTTGCCCGCATCAGCCGGCACGGCCCAGACCGGCAACTCCTGCTGCATGGCGAGGGTGGCCGACTGGAGAGCCCCACTGCGCATAGGGCATTCGACCACCACCACCGCCCGAGCCAGGCCGACCTGCAGCCGGTTGCGAGCCGCAAAATGACCTGCCTGCACCGCAGTGCCCGCCGGCAACTCGCTTACCAGCAGCCCCCCGGCACCCACCTCAGCCTGCAGCTGCTGATGGTGCCTGGGATAAACCCGCTCAAGGGGAGTGCCCAACACCCCCACAGGCCTGCCGCCCTTGGACAAGCAGCCCCGGTGTGCGGCTCCGTCGATCCCTTCTGCCAGGCCACTCACCACCGGCCAACCCGCCTGGGCAAGGGCCGCACCGATCGCCTCAGCCATGGCCAACCCATGCAGGGAGGGCCGGCGCGTGCCCACGACCGCAATGGCCTGGCGGCGCCGAAGCAGGGGCCACAACCAGCCCTTACCCCGCCAATACAGGCGCAGAGGCGGCCGCGCCAAGGCGAGCAACTCGGGCGGAAAGGCCGGATCAGCCGGCACCAACACCCCCCTGCCGCCACGCAGCTCTTGGCAGAGACGGGGCAAGGGATCGGGACCCCAGCGGTCGCGATAGCGCTGCAGCTGGCGGCAACCCACCGCACCAAAACCGGCAAGGGCAGCAAAGGCCTCGAGCGGAGCGCCCCAGGCTGCCGCCCAGCCACAAAAGTTGTCCCGAATGGCAACCAGCCGCTGGGCGCCAATTCCTGGACAACCCGACCACAGCAGCCACCAAAGCCGCTGCTCCTGATTCCAACCGGCGCCATCGGCGCTCCGCAGCAACCCCTGAATCGCCATACCGCTTTCAGTACAGATGTACTGATCCTAATGCGGTCCCCGCACCAGGGCTGCGACCGCGGCCTCCAGATCAACGGGCAAGCGGCGCACCAGCCGGCGCTGATCCAGCCCAGGGGCGCTCTCCACCAGCACAAGCTCAACCCTTGCCTCAGCCGCCAGCTTTCCGCTTGCAGCTACAAAACGGCTGCGCCAGGGCAACTTCAGACCACAGCGCGGCAGCACCTCGCTCCACAGCTGCACAGCATCGCCGTGAAACAGGGGCTGCTTGTAGTCAATGGTCAAACTCACCACCGGCAGCTCCAAGCCGCGAACGGAAAGATCGCTGTAGGCGATACCAGCTGCAGCCAGGGCCTCCACCCGCGCCTCCTCAAGCCAAGCCACGTAAGCGCCATGCCACATCACGCCGGCGTGATCCGTGTGCTGGGGCAGCACACGGCGCTCCAGCAACCAGCCTTCAGACACTCTCTTCAGCACAGCCGGGCCAGCTTGGCCGGAGCGGGATGGTTGCGGTGTAGCGGGCAGATGGTTTGCACTTGCAGATCGGCCATAGGCTGACAGGCAGCCTGCTACTTCGAGTCTTCTCAGTGTTTCGCAACGTTCTAATCGCCGATTCCGGCAAAGGCCACGTGGAAGAGATGGTGCGCATGCTGCGCGACATCCCGGCGGTGCGTGCAGCCCGTATCAACCTGCTGCACGTGGTGCCTGAGCAGGCTGGTGAGAGCTTCGCGGAGCACTCCCAAAAAGCGGCGGCTATCGCCGCCGAAGCGGTGCAACGGCTCGGGCTCAACCCCAGCGAGGTGAACACGATCATTCGGCAGGGAGACACCAAGCAAACGGTGCTGAAGGTGGCCGACGAACTCAACAGCGACCTGATCGTGATGGGCTCCAGAGGCCTGGGCCGCCTCCAGTCGATCCTCAGCAACAGCGCCAGCCAATACGTATTCCAGCTCTCGACCAGGCCGATGCTGCTGGTGCGCGACGACCTTTACATCCGCCACATCAACCGGGTAATGGTGACCATCGATGGCACCGGGGTCGGAGACGATGCCCTGAAACTGGCCTGCGAGCTTGTGCGGGAGATTCCTGGCGGCAGCCTCACCGGCGTCCATGTCACCCGCCAAGACATCACCCCTTCTCGGGGCGGCAAATCCCCAGCCGATGCAGTCCTCGAAAAAGCCAGCCAGCGAGCCCGTGGCTACGGAGTGGAGCTCAAGGCAGTGCATCGCAGCGGCGATGTCGGCCGCAGCGTGTGCGCCGCCGCCGAGGATCTCAAAGCCGACCTGCTGGTGATCGCTTCCCAGGATCGGCGCCCGGTGGTTGCTCGAGGACTCGTCGACATCGACCGGCTACTGGGCAGCTCGGTGAGCGACTACATCCGCGTTCATGCCCCAGCCCCTGTGTTGCTGGTGCGGGAGCCTGAAGGGAGGAACTAGCCCCCCTGACGGCTGTTGGTTTGAATGTAAAGAATGATCAAAAAGACCGCGGGAACCAACACGAACAAAAGGCTGGCAACAAAGCCGAGATCGTTGGTTTCCATGGCTGAAGGGGAAGTGAGGGGAGGGTATCACCGCCAAATGGGCGCTTTTCAGGAGGCTTCACCGCTCGTTGCGGTTGGGGCCTGTTCATCGCCCTGGCTCTGACCTTCACCGCCATCCTCTAGATCCTCCTCGCCTTCCTGTACCGGAGGGGCAGGCCAGGCTGTGGGGCCGCTAGGCAGGGGCTTGGCCTGCCCCTCCGCCACCAAATTTTCCTGGTCGGCCATGCCCACCTGGGGCCGAGTCAAAACCAAAACGGACTCCTGGACCATGGTTTGACAGGCAAGCCTCCAGGTTTGGGGGCGCCGGCGCAGTTTTTGGTCTTCCACGGCGGTACGGCCGCTCAGCACCTGGGCACCGGTGCCCTCCGGAATGGCCACAAAGCAGGTGATGCACTGGCCGCAGCCGCCGCAATTGCCTAGGGCACCCTTGAGGCCGTAGAGCTGAATGCCCTCCCGCAAAGCCACTTCTCGCAGGTTTTCGCCGGGGTAGCACTCAATGTCGCGAGCCTCGCGAACAAATCGGATCACGGGCATGAAACCTTTTTTGCAGAGGTCTTCATTCTGGGCCAGGCCGTTGCGGTCCGTTACCTGGAGCGCACCGCGGCCGGAGCGCCCCTTACGATCGCCCAACCCACCCAGAACTACCCCCATGGGATTGCCCTGGTATCGGGTGCACACGGTCGTCATTAACGACCCGGGCCGATTGCTCGCAGTGCACCTCATGCACACCGCCCTGGTTGCCGGCTGGGCCGGCTCCATGGCGCTCTATGAGCTCGCAATTTTTGATCCGTCCGACGCGGTACTCAACCCGATGTGGCGCCAGGGCATGTTTGTCATGCCTTTCATGGCCCGACTCGGCGTAACCGGCAGCTGGGGCGGCTGGAGCATCACCGGCGAAACCGGCGTTGACCCTGGATTCTGGAGCTTTGAAGGCGTGGCTGCAGCCCACATCGTCTTCAGCGGCCTGCTCTTCCTAGCCGCCATCTGGCACTGGACTTATTGGGATCTAGAGATCTGGCAGGACCCACGCACCGGCGAACCTGCCCTCGATCTGCCCAAAATCTTTGGCATCCACCTGCTACTTGCCGGCCTTGGTTGCTTCGGATTCGGGGCCTTTCACCTCACCGGGGTCTTCGGACCTGGCATGTGGGTCAGTGATCCATATGGAATTACGGGACATTTAGAGCCAGTCCAACCATCCTGGGGCCCAGAAGGATTCAATCCCTTCAACCCTGGCGGCATCGTGGCCCACCACATTGCTGCTGGCATCGTTGGAATCATTGCTGGCATCTTCCACATCACCACTCGCCCGCCGGAGCGCCTCTACAAGGCCTTGCGCATGGGCAACATCGAAACGGTGCTGGCCTCGGCCATCGCCGCTGTCTTCTTCGCGGCTTTCATTGTTGCCGGCACGATGTGGTACGGCGCTGCAGCAACCCCTGTAGAGCTGTTTGGCCCCACCCGATATCAGTGGGACCAGAGCTACTTCAAGACGGAAATCAATCGTCGAGTTCAAACCGCGCTCGACAACGGAGCCACCAAGGAACAGGCCTATGCCTCGATTCCGGAGAAGCTGGCCTTCTACGACTATGTCGGCAACAGTCCTGCCAAGGGCGGCCTGTTCCGGGTTGGTCCAATGGTGAATGGCGACGGTCTCCCCACAGGCTGGATTGGCCACATTTCCTTCACTGACAAAGATGGCCGGGACCTTGAGGTGCGCCGCCTGCCCAACTTCTTCGAGAACTTCCCCGTAGTTCTCCAGGATCAAGAAGGCATCGTTCGCGCCGACATTCCCTTCCGTCGGGCTGAGGCCAAGTATTCCTTTGAGCAGACCGGTGTGACGGCTACCGTCTACGGCGGCGCCCTCAACGGCCAAGTCTTTACTGATCCTGCCGACGTGAAGCGCCTGGCTCGTAAGGCCCAGCTTGGTGAAGCCTTCGAGTTTGACCGCGAGACTTATCACTCTGACGGGGTCTTCCGCAGCTCACCCCGTGGTTGGTTCACCTTCGGACACGCCACCTTCGCCCTTCTGTTCTTCTTCGGCCACATCTGGCACGGTGCTCGCACCCTGTATCGCGATGTGTTTGCCGGTATTGATCCCGACCTGGGCGAACAAGTGGAATTCGGTCTATTCCAGAAATTGGGCGACCGCTCGACCCGTCGTCTGCCCGAGGGCTACGTGCCCCCGGCAGGCAGTCCCCTCAGCTGACCGCCAGCACCCCCGAGGACATCCATGGAAAGCTTCGCTTACATCCTGATCCTGGCCCTGGCCATCTCCACGCTCTTCTTTGCAATCGCCTTCCGCGATCCCCCCAAGATCGGCAAATAATCAGCCAGAGCCCTTTAAAGCCCCTGCTTCGGCAGGGGCTTTTTTGTTGTGCAATAGGCGAATGCAGGCCTTTCCAAATGAAAAAGTGCTGCTTACACTTGAAAGACACTCCCGGATGCCAGGGATGCAATGTCCCTCATGCCAACACACCGATAGCCGGGTGCTCGAATCTCGAGCGGCCGACAGTGGTCGCAGTGTGAGGCGGCGGCGTGAGTGTCTCAACTGCGAATTCCGCTTCACTACCTATGAACGGGTAGAGACAGTGCCCATCACTGTGGTGAAGCGCAACTCCTCGCGGGAAACCTTCAACCGCGTCAAGTTGCTGCACGGGCTGCTGCGCGCCTGCGAAAAAACAGGCCTAGAGCCGGCCCGGCTCGAAGGGGTGGTGGATGAAATCGAACTCCAGCTGCAGCAACGCAGCGGACGGGAGGTGAGCAGTGCCGAAATCGGTGAACTTGTGCTTCAGCAGCTCAGCGAAATGAGTGAGGTTGCCTATGTGCGCTTTGCCTCCGTCTATCGCCAGTTCCAGGGCGTAAGCGACTTTGTGTCCACCTTGGAAGGACTGCACAAGCGCAGTGGTGGCCGCTTGCGCAAAGCCAGCTTGGCCACGGTCAGCTGAAGCAGGTCAAAGCAACGGAAACACGCTGCTGCCACATTGGTACAGTGACAGATCGGGTTTGCTCTGCTGGCGGGCAGATCATCCGTTCCTTTCCTACTGCTTCAGGCAGACCGCCACCTATCCATGACCGTGACCCCTTCCGATACCAGCACTGAAGCGCTCAACCAAGACGCGATCAGTGCCGAGGCCGAGCTCGATTTCGCCGCCGCCATGGGCGATGACCTCGATCTAGCCATTCCGGAAGAGGTCCCCACCGCCGATGACCCCAGCAGTCGCGCTGCATCCCGTAACGACTCTGATGGCGTGGGTTTCACCCTGGATGAGTTTGCCTCGCTACTGAGCAAGTACGACTACAACTTCAAGCCGGGTGACGTTGTCAACGGCACCGTGTTTGCCCTGGAATCGAAGGGCGCCATGATCGATATCGGCGCCAAAACGGCGGCGTTTATGCCGGTGCAGGAGGTGTCGATCAACCGGGTTGAGGGCCTCAGCGACGTTCTCGTGCCAGGCGAGGTGCGCGAGTTCTTCATCATGAGTGAGGAGAACGAAGACGGCCAGCTCTCGCTTTCCATACGCCGCATCGAGTACCAGCGTGCCTGGGAACGGGTGCGCCAGCTGCAGAAAGAAGACGCGACCATCTACAGCGAAGTGTTTGCAACCAACCGTGGTGGCGCCCTGGTGCGGGTAGAAGGCTTGCGCGGCTTCATTCCCGGCAGCCACATCAGCACCCGCAAGGCCAAAGAAGAGCTGGTGGCCGACTTCCTGCCCCTCAAGTTCCTTGAGGTGGACGAGGAGCGCAACCGCCTGGTGCTCAGCCATCGCCGCGCCCTGGTGGAACGCAAGATGAATCGCCTCGAAGTGGGCGAAGTGGTGCTCGGCACCGTGCGCGGCATTAAGCCCTACGGCGCCTTTATTGATATCGGTGGAGTCAGCGGCCTGCTGCACATCTCCGAAATCAGCCACGAACACATCGAGACACCGCACACGGTGCTCAATGTCAACGACCAGATGAAGGTAATGATCATCGACCTGGATGCCGAGCGGGGCCGGATCTCCCTCTCGACCAAGGCCCTCGAGCCAGAGCCCGGCGACATGCTCACCGACCCTCAGAAAGTGTTCGATAAAGCCGAGGAAATGGCCGCCCGCTACAAGCAGATGCTGCTTGAGCAGGCCGAAGACAACGAACCAATGGGCGTCACCCTCGACTGAGCCAGGCCCAACTACGAGCCCTCCATGGCTGAGCTGTTTCTGCGGGGACAACCCCTGGCCGATGCCACGGGAACACCATTCCCAATCGAAGCGGTGTTGTTCGACAAGGACGGCACCCTTTGCATCAGCGAACCCATGCTGCACACCCTGGCCACGGCCAGGGTTTTTCATGCCTGCGAGCTGTTGGGGAAACGCCACCCGGAGCTACCCGCCAGCCGATGCGACGAGCTGGCTCAGCTACTACAGAGGGCCTACGGGCTTCGCAATAGCGCCATCCATCCGGCCGGCGCCACGGCCGTCGGCTCCCGCAGCCACAACCTGATCTCCACCGCCACAGCGCTGGCCCAGGTTGGCCTTGGCTGGCCAGAAGCCCTTGAATTAGGCGAAAGTGTATTTGCGGCCACCGATAGCCTGCATGGCCAGGGGAGTGAGCACCGGCCCATCGCCACCGCCGGACTCCACGATCTGATGCAAGCACTGCAGGAAGCAGGAGTGGTGTGCGCCGTGATCAGCAACGATGACGAGGCTGGCATCGAAGCTTTTCTGGCCAGCCAAAACCTCAGGTCCAGGTTTCAAGCCCTGTGGAGTGCCGACCACAACCCGCGCAAGCCAAACCCGGCGGCGGTGCACGCCCTCTGCGCCCAACTCGGAATACAGCCCAACCGTTGCGCCCTGATCGGCGATGCCAATAGCGACCTGCGCATGGCCCAGCAGGCGGGAGTGCCCGTGGTGCTCGGCTATGGGGCGGGCTGGAGCATCGCCCCGCCGCTAGATCCGCGCTTCCCCTGCCTGCAACATTGGCGCGAACTCCAGGTAAACGCAGGCCAGCACATAAGCTGAGTTCAGTTGATTCAAGGCTGCATGAGCCGCTACGTCTTCACCTCCGAGTCGGTAACCGAAGGGCATCCCGACAAGATCTGTGACCAGGTGAGCGATGCTGTGCTCGACGCCCTGCTGGCCCAGGACCCGGCTTCTCGAGTTGCCTGCGAGACCGTGGTCAACACCGGCCTTTGCCTAATCACAGGTGAAGTAACAACCACCGCCCGGGTTGACTTCAACACCCTGGTGCGGGGCGTGATCAACCAGATCGGCTATGCCGGTGCCCGCGCCGGCGGCTTCGATGCTCACAGCTGCGCCGTGCTGGTGGCCTTAGACCAGCAGTCCCCCGATATTGCCCAGGGGGTAAACGAGGCCGACGACCACGACGGCGACCCCCTTGATCTGGTGGGAGCAGGCGACCAGGGGATCATGTTTGGCTACGCCTGCAACGAGACGCCAGAGCTAATGCCTCTGCCGATCAGCCTGGCCCATCGCTTGGCGCGGCGGCTGGCCGAGGTGCGTCACAACGGCAGCCTCGGCTATTTGCTGCCCGATGGCAAAACCCAGGTGAGCGTCGTCTACGAAAACGAAGTGCCCGTGTCAATCGACACGATCTTGATCTCCACCCAGCACACAGCTGAGATCGATGGCATCTCGGATGAAAAAGCAATTCGGGAGCGCATTGCCGCCGACCTCTGGAGCCACGTGGTGGAGCCCGCCACCGCCGATCTGGCCCTCAAGCCCTCTCAGGCAGATACTCGCTTCCTGGTGAACCCCACGGGCAAATTTGTAGTGGGCGGCCCCCAGGGTGACGCCGGTCTAACGGGCCGCAAAATCATCGTCGATACCTACGGCGGCTATGCCCGCCATGGCGGTGGCGCCTTCTCGGGCAAGGACCCCACCAAGGTGGATCGCTCCGCCGCCTACGCCGCCCGCTTCGTGGCTAAAGCTCTCGTGGCTGCAGGCCTGGCCCGCAAATGCGAAGTGCAGCTCAGCTACGCCATCGGCGTAGCCAAACCAGTCAGCATCCTGGTGGAAAGCTTCGGCACGGGCGCCATCAGCAATGCCGACCTCACCACCCTGGTGCAGGACCAGTTCGACCTGCGCCCCGGGGCCATCATCGCCACATTCGGCTTGCGGGAGCTGCCCCAGCAACGCGGCGGCCGCTTCTATCAAGATGTGGCTGCTTACGGCCATTTCGGCCGCAGCGACCTGGATCTTCCCTGGGAAAACGTGGACGCCATCGCTGCCACGCTCAAGCAGGTCACCGCAGCGCCGGTCGGCGCCTGAGCTGCAGGCCGGCGGTTGAACACTGCACTTGCCCTTGGGGTAGATCTGGGCAGTAGTGGCCTGCGGATTGCCCTGATAGGGCCAGACGGCGAGCAGCTGATCGAAGAGGCCAGCCCCTATCCATTCAGCCTGGAGGAGCCTTTGGGCTGGGCGGAGGGCCTAACAAGCCTCTGCGGGCTGCTGCCAGCAGCTACCCGCAAGCAGGTTGGGGCCCTGGCGGTGGATGGCACCTCCGGCACCCTGCTGCTGTGCCGTCCCGATGGCCAGCCTGGCCCAGGCTGCCTAAGCAAAGCCTTGGCGTATCACTTCGCTTGCCGTGAGCAGGCCCCTATTGCTGCAGCCATGGCCGGTTCAGGCCCGGCCGCCAGTGCCAACGGCAGCCTGGCCCGAGCCCTGCACCTGCTGGCTCAGGCCCAGGAAATCGGAGCGGGCGGCCCCTGGCTGCTGCGTCACCAGGCCGACTGGCTAACCGGCTGGTTGCTTGGTGACTGGAGCTGGGGGGAAGAGGGCAACAACCTGCGCCTCGGCTGGGACCTACAACGGCAGGGCTGGACTGGCTCGATCGGGCGCCAGCCGTGGTCCACTGCCTTGCCGGCGATTCGCCCCAGCGGCACGGTGCTGGGGCGAATCGCTGCTACGACCGCCCAAAAGCTGGGACTTGCACCTGGCTGCCAGGTGGTGGCAGGCAGCACCGACGCCAACGCCGGGGTGCTTGCAGCCCAGCCAGGTAGGGGCGATGGCGTCACCGTGCTGGGCACCACCCTGGTGCTCAAACAGTTCAGCCCCGGGCCGATCGAAGGGCCAGGCATCAGCTGTCACCGAGTGGCCGGAAGCTGGCTGGTGGGTGGCGCCTCCAATGCCGGAGCCGGCATCCTGAGGCGCTTCTTTAGTGACGGACAGATTGAAGAATTGAGCCGCCAAATCGACCCTCGCCAGCCCACGGGTCTGCAGCTGCGGCCGCTGCCGGCCCGTGGGGAGCGTTTTCCTGTAGACGATCCAGAGCTGGAGCCGCTGCTCGGCCCGCGCCCGATCAGCGACGTCTGCTACCTCCAGGCACTGCTGGAGGGCCTCACAGCCCTAGAGAAACAGGGCTGGCAGCGGTTGCAAGCGGCCGGCGCCCCCGCCCTGGAGCGGGTGATCACCCTGGGGGGCGGGGCCCGCAACCCCCAATGGCGGCGGCTGCGCCAGCAGAGCCTGGGCATACCGGTGCTGAATCGACCGGGGTGCACAGCTGCCCTTGGCATGGCCAGACTGGCCGCAACAGCCCTGCAAAAACCATGAATGACCGCCTGCGCTCTGTGATCTCCATGGCGGTGTTTGTGGTGCTAGCTGGCTATGTGGGCTTTAGTGCCCTGCGTCTTGGCCTGTTGTTGTGGCAGCGCTTCGGCGCCGCCTAACTCCCTCAGCAGCTTCATCCGAGCCAGAATCACACCAATACCCACCGCCGCTCAGCACCATGGCCGCCGACCCCATCACCCCCGCCGTGAGCGATCGGATTTGCCGACACATGAATGACGACCATGCCGAGGCGGTGCTGGCCTATGCCCGTCACTACGGCGGCCTCAGCGCAGCCGAAAAGGCAAGCCTGGTGGCAGTCCGAGCCGAAGCCATGGAGCTTGATGTGGATGGCGCCAAGGTCACAGTGCCCTTCGACCACTGCCTCAGTGACAGTGAAGATGCCCATCGCACCCTGGTGGCGATGTTGAGGGCCCTGCCCCGCTGAAGCCGGCGGCGTGGGAACCCTGCGGGAAACCTGCAGACCCATCCATGGTCTCCTGGCCCCCTGGCCCAACTCCCCTAACGGCAGGACTGTTAAAGCTGCTGCCCCTGGACTGGATCGCCAAACCACCAAGCCTGCACGCCGATCTGGCGGCGGAATTACCCAAGGGCGGTCGCCAGGGCAGTGATCCCATCCATTGGTGGGCAGCTGGCATGTACTCGGGGCGGCTGCGCCGGCAGCTTCTTTATCTGCGCACCCATCCGAATCCAGCAATGGTGGCAGCTCTGATACAGCAACTAGCCGCAGGACTGGGCGCCGAACCTTGGGCCAGACCACCCCTGCTGGTTGCGATCCCCAGCTGGAAGCGGCGAGCCAACCCACTGCCAAGCCTGCTGGGCAGAGCTCTTAGCTGGCAACTGGGCTGGCGCCAAGTCCCCCTCCTGCAACGCAGTCGGGCAGTGCTGGGCCAGCACCACCTAGGCCGCGAACTGCGCTGGGCCAACCAGGCGGGAGCCTTTCGCTGCTCTGCGTCTGGGCAGCAACAGCACCCCCGGGAGAAACCAGCGGTGGTGCTCTTGGACGACATCCTTACGACGGGTGCTACTGCCTGCGCCGCCGCTGACACTCTGCGCGACCAGGGTTGGCAGGTGGCTGGCATGGCCTGCCTGGCCCGAACCCCGTGGCAGGGCCGTGATCTAAGATCGATTCGTCGCTTAGGCGACGGGCCGGGATAGCTCAGTTGGTAGAGCAGGCGATTGAAAATCGCCGTGTCCCCAGTTCAAATCTGGGTCCTGGCATTCTCATCCCACTACTTTCCTTCCGCGAAAAGCCTGCAGGGTTTGGGATGGCTCAACTAGAAACAGCTGAATATTGCAGCACCATGCGTGAGCATCCACTGAACTCCAACCGGATGTTCAATAACGCCGACAGCTTCGCTCAGGCTTTCGATGAAGCCTGGCAAAAGCATGAACAGCGCGATCCCCACCACGGCCTCGATCCAGCAGCCAAGGTCGATCTGATGCTCGCGGGGCTTGGCGACCATCCCTTTCTGCAAAACCAACCAGAGCTGGCTCAGCAAGTAGCCGCTTTTCGCCTCCGCCTCTTGGGGTTGGCCGGGCCCAGCCAGTAGCTTCATCCTCACAGCCGTGAACTGGCGTGATGGCGAGCTCCTTGGAGCGATTGGTGCGGATGTTGAGCGGTGGCTTCAGCAACCAGGAGCAGGCTTTTGAGAATCCGCCCCTCTACGCCCACATCCTGGTCAAATTCCGCCCCCTCCCCCAGCTGGCACCGGGCTCCCTGCTGCTGGAGCAGAGCTATGCGTTTAACCCGGCAGCTCCCTACCGAATTCGAGTATTGAGGGTGGAAGCACTGAACGGCCAGCTAACGATCGTCAACCAGGCGCTGGCAGAAGATCAACGCTTCTGGGGAGCGGTAGAGGACAGCGAACTCCGTGGCCGGATTCAAACCAGTGACCTATTGCCCCTCGATGGCTGCTCCTACGTGGTGCGAGAAGAGAGCGAAGGATTCGTGGGGGAAGTGGAGCCTGGATGTCGCTGTCTGGTGGAGCGCAAGGGAGCCACCTCCTACCTGGTGAGCCGGCTGGAGCTAAACCCAGCTGGCATGCGCACGATCGACAGGGGCCACGATCCCATCACCCACGAACATCTCTGGGGATCGCTGGCGGGTGCCTTTGAATTTGCCCGAACCGACGACTACAGCGACGAGATACCAGCCCATTGGTCTGAGCAGTGGCGCGATTGAGTGGCGCGATTGAGTCTCAGGCGCTGAGCTCATCGAGGAAGGGTTGCTCCTCTTCATCAAGGAAGGGCTCCTCGGCCAGGCTGTCATCCAGAAAGCTGTCCTGTAGAGCCTCCTGGGCATGGGCCAGCTGGGGGGCAACAACTGGACGCAGGTGACGGCCTACCCCTTGATTCTCGATGCCTTTTAGCAACCCTTCAAGACGAGCCAGTCGGTCTTCGGTGTCATCGAGTCGTAGCTCCGTCTCATCAGACAACGCGCCCTGGCTACCTGCCTGGCCCTCAAGCAGCGGTTCGAGCCTCAACTCCTGAGCGGCAAGCCGCTCCTCCAGTTCAAGGAGGCGGAAGGTGATCGCTTCAGCAACTTCCGAGAGGGTCTGCAGCTGGTCAGCCAGCCGCTGGGTGCAGTCTGCAACCTTTAGCTCAACAGCCATAACCAGTGCCGATGGAATGGGCGGATGGTATCGGCGCGGCCCGGAAGCGCCAGGGGTTGGCGCCCCAGAGACTGCAGCGCAGCGTTTGTAACGATTCCAAAAGCCTTGTAAACCAATCAAAACAGGCCATATGGAAGCGCGAAGGACAAGCGGTGCTTGCCAACCAATGCGCAATGGCCAGGGAACGCCTCAAGAGCTCTAGTCATTGCTCAATCGCAAGTTGTGGAAAGCCAAGTTTTTTGAAAACCGTCCCCACCAACCGCATTGTCGAGCTCAAAATGAGGTAGCTGCCGTGGCCACCTGCACCGAGCGAAGCCCTCCAGGCCTTGGGGCAGTGACCGTTTGTTAAGGGAGCAGTAGGCAAGCAGGCATCTTGATGAGAATGGGCGAACCAAGTTGACAACAGCCAGGTTGCTGCTCCCTGCCCACAAGGGGCACTGCGCAGCCCTGGGCCCTGGCCAGCCTGGAACCCCTATCCACCCTTCCGACTATTCGTCGCGACTAGGAGCCTCCCAATGTTCGACGCCTTCACCAAGGTTGTAGCCCAGGCTGATGCCCGTGGCGAATTCATCAACGCCGGTCAAATCGACGCGCTTGCGGCGATGGTTTCCGAGAGCAACAAGCGTATGGATGCTGTGAACCGCATCACCTCCAACGCATCCAAGATCGTCACCAATGCGGCCCGCGATCTTTTTGAAGCTCAGCCGGCGCTAACGGCTCCTGGGGGGAACGCCTACACCAGCCGCCGCATGGCTGCGTGCCTACGCGATATGGACATCATCCTCCGTTACATCACATACGCCATTTTCAACGGCGATGCATCCGTGCTGGAAGACCGCTGCCTCAACGGCCTGCGGGAGACCTACCTGGCCCTCGGCGTTCCTGGCACTTCGGTTGCTGAAGGCGTTCGCAAGATGAAAGACGCCGCCATTGCAATTGCCAACGACCGCAACGGCATCACCCAGGGAGATTGCTCAGCTTTAATCAGCGAAATCGGCACCTACTTCGACCGCGCTGCAGCAGCCGTCGGCTGATCAGCTCACTAAAAAGTCAAACCAACTTATTCCCCCCTTCCAATGAAGACTCCCCTTACCGAAGCCGTCGCAGCCGCTGATTCCCAGGGACGGTTCCTCTCAAACACTGAGCTCAACTCAGCTTTTGGTCGCTTTGACCGCGCCAAAAATGCTCTCGCAGCTGCTAAGGGCCTAACAGCCAACGCAGACAACTTGGTGAACGGCGCTGCCCAGGCCGTTTACAACAAGTTCCCCTACACCACGCAGATGCAGGGTGCGAACTATGCCGCTGATGCCCGTGGCAAGGCTAAGTGCTCCCGTGACATCGGCTACTACCTCCGCATGGTCACCTACTGCCTCGTGGCTGGTGGCACCGGCCCCATGGATGAGTACCTGATTGCCGGGATTGATGAAATCAATCGCGCTTTTGAGCTCTCCCCCTCTTGGTATGTGGAAGCTCTTAACTACATCAAAGCCAACCATGGCCTTGCCGGCGAAGCAGCAACAGAAGCAAACAATTACCTCGATTACGCAATCAACGCACTTGTTTGATCAGGCTTCCTGGTAAAAAGTGATTGATAGCCTCCCTGCCCAAGGGAGGCTATTTTATTGAACAAATAAAAGGTATAAAGAGTTGCATGCAGAATGAGCAACAAGGTAATAGGCGTGTTGGATTAGGCGCGCGCAGAGATTCGAGAAAGACTAGACAGCCCGGGGAAACCGTCCTCCTGCCAAAACAAAACCACCATGCCGCACAATAAAGTTTTTAGCATAAAAGACTTAATAAACCAAGCTGGAGAGGAACATGAGATTCAGTACGGTACGAGCGAGGCACGCTTGCGCATAGACCTAAGAATTGAAGACATTGGGCTTTGGCAATCCCATTACAACAAACATCCTGGCAATAAAAATCTTCTACTTGCCTGCGAAAGTAACAGCGGTGAATTATCAGACACCAATCTGACCTGGGTTGTCGGAGCAGCAATCCGTTCAGCCGTGGTTGAAGGAACGTCCGGAGCAAGGGATCTACTTAAAAACCTCGGTGTGTCAGAAGAGCTAGTGGATCTGGCAGCTGAACACTGTCCAGACCTTGGCGGGACAGCAGTCTGGGCATTCCATTTGGAACGACATGGCTGGCTAACCGCTACTCCTGTGGAATCGTGAACCTGACTAGAGAAGCTCATCAGAAAATGGTGATCAGCCAACTTGCCAAGGCTGCAAAAGTATGCGGCATAAGCAATCACAATAGCCTCCCCGAAGCTACAAGGATGTTGATAGCTAAAGCCGATACTTCAAAACGGTTCCTAAGCGCAGAGGAATTAAAAGAAATATGTAACTGTTGCAGAACCTCAGAAGATGCAATTGGGCTGCTGATAGCGGAGTCAGACCAGGTAATTGACAAAGCAAGGCGACAATTACTAGCCCAACAACCACAGCTCACACTCCCTGGCGGAGAGCTATATCCGGAGCCAAGGGCAGAAGCCTGCTGGCGCGATTGCCAACAGTTTCTGCGGGTGATCATTTACGGGGTGGCATGCGATTGCACAGAAATAACAGATATGGCCGGCATGAGCGCATTACGTCAGTTATACATGGAGATGGAAGTACCTATCCCTGCGATGATGTATGTGCTAGCCCGGATGCGTACACTAACCACACAGCTCCTGGAAACTTCAGGGCATGCTCATGAAGCATCCTGCCTCGACAAGGCTTTTGACAACCTGTGCAACGCTCTGCTACCAACCGAGCCCTGATAGCAGGAAGTCAAGCAAACCCAGCGAACAATTACCGAAGCGAACACAATCACAAAACACAGATGTGTCTGATCACTAGCGAATCAAATCCTGCCCGAAAATGAATCAAAAGCATCAAGCATTTTTGTTGCCTGAAGATCCAAACCAATGGAGTGCTCCTGAAAAATGGAAACCAACTGCGGCTCAGCATCAACCCGTAGACGCACGAGGTGCATGCTGGAACAACCGAGTCTTGGAATCACTTGATCTGCGTCAGGCAAACCTTTGTCGTATAGACATAAGAGGTGCAGATCTGACTACCTGCCTGCTAGAGGGATGCAATTTAACACTTGCCCGTTATGACAAAAATACTCGTGTACCCGCTGGTTTTAATCTTGAAAAATCAGGTGCAGTAGGACCTGGTGCAGCTCTTAATGGGGCTTTTTTGAATGGTGCAGATCTCAGGGGTATGGACCTGCAGAACACGAACTTCATGGGTGCGTACCTAAGCGGATGTGATCTAAGTGGTGCAGTATTAGACGGAGCACGTTTTGTAGGAGCAGACCTAAGGTTTGCAAGAATGCAAGGCAGTCGTTGCATAGGCGCACGCTTTACCGGTAGCCAGTTGCAACAGACAGACTTTAGGGCCGCTAATTTAACAGAGGCAATCCTAGATGGAGCTGAAAGTATCAAGGGGGCTGACTTCAGTCAAGCTACGGGTTTAGACAAGATACAGCTAGCCAACCTCCTAACTCGCTCACACATCGAACTGGATTGCTGGAACCCACTCACTAGGCAAGCGACTAGGACGACACTGGAATCGCTGCTAGGATCCACAACAAGATCCGCATAGCGCGCTGGCAATGGCAGACAAAGCGAAGCGATTGAAACAAAAGATTGAGGTTTATAAAGCTACGGTCGAGGGCTATGGGATGCCGGGGATAATTGCAAGGTATCGCCACGAAAGTCATGCCGTTTGGTCCAGCCTCCATCCTGGGTGTGGAGAGCTTCTCCCAAGAGTGCGAAGCACCACGTGAGCTAGTTCCAGGGGACGACGACCAAGCGAAGGAGTCAGTAATCCGGGCTGTCTACAGACAGGTGCTTGGGAATGCCTACGTCATGGAGAGCGAACGACAAGTTGTTGCAGAATCGCAGTTCAAGCTAGGTGAGATCAGCGTTAGAGAACTGGTAAGACGTATCGCAAAAAGCGATCTTTATAGCACGCGCTTTTTTGACTCATGCGCGCGCTACCGCTATATCGAACTAGCTTTTCGCCACCTACTCGGTCGTGCTCCAGCAGATTTTGAGGAAATGCGGGGGCATGCCGAAAGACTAGATACAAGTGGCTACGAAGCAGACATCGACAGCTTCTTAGATTCTGACGAATATCAGAACACCTTTGGTGAGTGGACAGTTCCATATCAGCGTGGGTGGAAAACAGAATCCTGTGCAACGCTTCAAGAGTTCACCTGGTCATTCCAGTTGCTACGTGGCAACAGCAGCAGCAGCCTAAAAGGCAACTTGGCTGGAATCAGGAGCCGTCTTGGCGGTGCTGCTTATCAGAACCGCCCCATTCCTGTGGTAGCTCCCTCATCACAAGATTCCCAAGGCTGGAGCTTCCGCCCAGCTGCCAACCTCACAGATCCCGTTACCCGGATAGGTGTACTCGCAGGTGAAGCAGGCAAAGTCTATCGAGTTGAAGTAACAGCCTACAGGGCCAATAACGTGCGCCCCACATCACGCTATAGGAAAGCAAACAGAGTACTCTTCGTCCCATTCAACAAGCTATCTGAGCAGTATCAGCTTATTCACCGCGAAGGCGGCAAGATCGCAAGCATCACACCATTAAGCTGATCCATTGCCAAAACCAGCCCTATTTAATAACAGAGCTCCCAAATCAGCAAAAAAACAAAGGAATTAGATGTCCCAAAAACATCTAACAACTTATATTCCAATCAACAAAGCAAGTCCGCCAATCCCATAGCCCCATGACAGCAAATCAAAGCAATTCACTTGACTTCGGAGCCACTCAGCTGCTTGAAGCACCAGCGAGGTTTTCTCGAAAAAGGACTGATGCCGTAGAAACTGCCACAAGCGAAGATCAATTTCGCAACCAGCAGCTTCTAAATACGCCGTCAGCATTCACTGCAAACGACAATGCTGCTTTTCACATCGCAGTAAGAGCTGCATACCGGCAGGTATTCGGCAATGTTCAGCCGATGGAAAGCGAGCGCCTGCTGAGTGCCGAATCAAAATTACGCAATGGGGACATAAACGTACGGGAATTCGTACGAAGATTGGCCCAATCCGATTTTTATCGCTCACGCTTCTTTGATGCCGTATCTCCGCATCGAGCAGTTGAGCTTAACTTCAAGCATTTGCTGGGCCGCCCCCCCCAGAATCAAGCAGAGGTTGCTAGCCATGTGGCATTAATCGCCACAAGTGGCTTCACGGAAGAAATCAATAGCTATCTTGATTCCGATGAGTATCTAAAGTCCTTTGGCGAGGAAACAGTTCCATACCCAACAAGCTGGAACTCACCAGTAGGCCAGCCTCAAGCAGCGTTCAACAGGATCGCAGCACTTGAGCAGAATTTCGCTGGCAGCGACACAGCCGTAGGAACCAAAAGTCAACTGCTAGGCAATCTAGTTAGCGGCTACAGGCTCTCAATAAAAGTGCCTGCACAGGTTTACCGATCTGGTTCCCTAAGTCAGATGGGTAGAACAGCGGCTGGTTCGAACGGAATGTTAGTGCCTGTCAAGCGGAACAGTGCCGATGGAGGCGACTCGACACCGATGCGTGGTGATCTATACGTTGGCTTTGGGCTTGGCCAGCGCCAGCAGGAAGTATTCGAGCGCTGCAACGGTGATTCAGCAGATCAGATTACTGCGCTGATCCGCTCGGTATACCGCCAAGTGCTGGGCAATCCCCATGTAATGGACAGCGAGCGCAACTTAACAGCAGAAAGCCAGTTTGCTGAGGGAAGGCTCAGCACCCGTGAATTTATAAGAGCTATTGGACTCTCTGCAGACTATCGCCGTCGCTTCTTCGAAACAAATGCTCCCTACCGTTTTGTTGAGCTGAATTTCAAACATATTTTGGGGCGTGCACCCGCATCTCAGGCCGAGATGAGTGAGCATCTACAAAGGCTAGCCATTCACGGCTATGACGCAGAAATCAACAGCTACGTTGATAGCGAAGAGTATCAGAACACCTTCGGCGAGAATACTGTTCCCTACCTGCGTGTAGCAACTGAAAATGGTCGCGAACAGGTTTCCTTTAATCGGCACATAGCACTAGTTCAAGGCTATGCGGCCAGTGACACCATTCAATGTGCCTCAAGCCTGCTAAATTCGGTAGCAACAAGATCTGCACCTACAAACTGGACAAATACAACCGTACGGATTAACAGGCTTGGTGCAGCCTCTGGATCAGCTGATCCCACATCCAAGCGGTTCCGTATTGTCGTCAATGCCCAGCCTGCAGGCGGCCGCCAACGCAACCCGAACGCCAGTTACGTAGTAAGCGGCAATGACATTACAAGCCAACTGGGATACATCCATAGACGCGGTGGTCGGATCATTTCTGTGACCGAAATCACCTAGAAAACACTAGTTCATTTATTCGGTACAACTGCTAATTTCTGAACTCCCCCCCTACCAACCTAAAAACAATGGAAATCGAAACTCTTAACCGGGCCAATTCGGGTTTACGCCAATCAGAAGCTCAAGCCCAGCTGAAAGCCGCCTACCGCCAGGTATTTGGCAATGCACACCTATTTGATGAAGAGCTCTCAGTCTCTGCAGAGAGTCTATTCATCAACGGCGACCTCACTGTGCAGGGGCTGGTCAATGCTCTAGCTCTGTCCGACAGCTATCGGCGTCTCTTTTTTGATGCAAATGGTCCCTATCGATTTGTTGAACTCAACTTCAAGCATCTCTTAGGCCGCGCCCCACGAAATCAGGCTGAACTGAGCAAGCATGTTCAGCTCCTAGCCACAGAAGGATACGAAGCAGAAATCAACAGCTATATATACGGCGCCGAGTATCTAGAGGTCTTTGGCTTTGATACAGTACCTTATGACAGGGGAGTGGCAAGCCAGAAAGGTGAATCCAACCTTACATATAACAGAACACGTGCCTTGACTTCAGGCTTTGCAAGTTTTGATGGTGACGGGCAATCACAATTATTAGTCAGCCTGGCGACCAGATCAGCCCCCGGAGGCAGTCAAAAAACTCCCGGCCCAGGAGGTCGCAACAACCAGCGCTACGCTATTCGCTGGACAAGCGTTAATCCAGTCGGCCTAAATCGACGGGTAACGCAAACGACAACCGTTCCCTTCAGCTCACTATCATCAGCCATCCAATCAATTCATCGACGCGGAGGTCGCATCGCCTCAGTAAAGGAATCCTAAATCAAACCAAACCGGATGCGATTCAAAGCCTTATTATATATATTAAGGCTTTGAATCGCCTCCCAAAAGCATCAACAGCAAGCACTCAGGCTGCAATCCATGAATTTAAAGGACAAAGACTATCGCAAAGCAGAGTGCACTCAGATTGATCGGAGCACTGAAGAAACGCAGCCTGCGATCAACATGATGATCGATACATGGGTACACATGGTTCAGGCAGGTCGTCTGCCAGTTGCAAGGACCACTCACAGAAACAAGGCCTGAGCAGCGTTGATGCAGCTGGAATCTTTTGTAGCTCGTAGCCTAGGCCGCTGGCGATCCATGAGAAGTGGTCATTCTCTTGCTTTTCAGCAATTTGAGGATGTTCGCAGTTCAGTATTGATTGAACCAATTGGACTCCAAAGTCCGTTGGTACTTAAGTTAATTAGAGACTGCAAGATACACGACGCCAAACCCCTTCTGCCATTCCGAATGGAATGGAATGCAGAAAGTGACTGGGAGCCAGATGGCCCCAGTGAAGTATCAGCAGGATCATGCATCCTCGTTCCAATCCCAACTGATAATCAAAAAGGAATCTTACTGCGAAGCGCTGGATACGCAGAGGCCGAGCAAGCAGTATCAAACTATGCTTTTTTAGAAGATGATACTTTTACACTCACTACCCAATATGGTCAATCGATTGCAGAGGAAAGGATCTGGTTCGTATCTGAGAACGTTCGCTGCCGCTCATCAGTGCTGCGAACTTCAGCCGGCTCAGGAATACTGCAAACCTCCTTCGCATCTGAAATCAGGCGGTTAGATTCCTTCAGCCAGTAGAGTTCGCCATGATAGGTATTACCCTAAAATTCGCTAAAATTCTAGCTGGACACTACAGTAATTTCTCTCAGTCACAGCGCGATCCCGTAAATTTTGCCCATATCAATATCTATTTTCGCCCTCTGCCTTGGGAAGTATTTCAGGGCCCTGGTTTTTACTCCGAGCAGAGCTATGGGCACGATCCTTGGCGACCATATAGGCAAGGCGTACATCGGCTAATTTCGACCGAGAAGGTGCAGATTGTTGAGAATTTTGGATTCGACCAACCAATTCGCTTAGCTGGAGCAGGCTTCACGCCTAAACTGCTCAAGCTTATTCATATTGATCGCCTCAAACAACGCTGCGGTTGTGCGATGCATTTCCAAGAGACGACACCGGGTTGCTTCAGCGGGAAGGTAGAGCCTGGTAATAAATGCCTAGTACCACGTGATGGGCGGCCTACTTATCTAGTGAGCGAGGTGTTGGTTGATCATGAAAACTGGATTAGTAGAGATCAGGGTTTTGATCCAGCTACCAATACCTTGCAATGGGGCTCCGAACATGGGCCACTACGTTTTGAACGCGTGGCTAGCTTTGAGAATGAAGTCACAGCTGAGTGGGCACGTCTAAGTAATCATAAGGGAGAAGAATCTGAACAAATTGGATAAAACAGAAACCATGCAAGCTGACGGACCAGCTATCCAGCAATTCCGTAGCTGGATTCGCTCGCAGCACCTAATTTGCCAAGGCCAAGACTTTATTTTTGAAACAATTGATCATAGTCAGCTTGAGCGTTTTGAAGCCTGTCTAAATATGCTTGATGGGCAAGTGCGGTCTGTAAGAGCAATCGGAAACTGGCCCATGGGGCCCCGTCGAACATTCAAGATACTGAGAGCTGAAGCAGCTGTGCCAAGACCCAAAGGCCTGGAAATTCAGCGCTACTGGGCTGAACGTGGGTCCTTTCAGACCCGGTTTTCGGAAATAAGCAGTTGACGCCTACGATCTACAAAAACATCAGGATCCTGCACGGCAAAAGCATTCTGTAATAGCTGAAATATTTCATGGTTATGCCCAACATCAATTGAATCAAGACCCATCAATGCAGCATAACGTAGCTCCCAGCTCGGCGTGAAATCGGAGGACAAAAGCTGCCGCACACTTTTGCACCATATATCAGGGAAGTGTTTATTCAAAGCCAAGCAAGCAGCCGCTCTTGATTTACCGAATTGTGGGCGCTTGCTGTTCATGGCTTCCAGCAGCAATGCTTCAATGACAGGAGTAGCAGCGAAAGGCCAGATATCCACACTGCCAAGAAGCTGAATGAAGAAATAATGAGCACCATAATCATTATAAGCATCCTCCTGCCATCGCTTCCAGAAAACAGGCCAGAGCTCTTCTGCTGGCCTATGCTTCAATGTGGACAATGCTAGGTAGCAACGGCTAAAGTCAGTACCAAAAAACTCATCAAATAAAAACAATATGGTGGGTTCAGTGTCATAGCAGTGCGCCAAGACCAAATCTTCTGGCTGATCCCACATCAGCGAATCTAAACAAGTAAGCAGGTCAAGGCCTGCATGTGCTTTGTCTTGGCCCGGCCAGAGTGTCCGCAGAGCGCGCAACCTGAACACAGGGGACACGGGCGCCTTGAGGATCGAAGGCAATAGATATGTAGCCCGACAGTCAATTAAATCCTGAATCGCCGACTGCCGGTCCATTTGGTTAGGCAGGGTCAGGTGGTCTTCCAATTCTTGAAGACGACTGCTATCGCCACTGAGCTGTGCAACCCCGGCCAAAGCAGCGCCGCGAACCCCTGGATTCGCCTCATCCTGCAGCGATTGAAGTACGGGCAAGGCCGCATGCACTTCTAACCCCACAAGAGCCTGGATAAGAACCCTGCGGCTCTGGCCTGGATCATTGAGCAGCGGGAGCATTGCCTGATGGAGTTCAACATCCTGGCAATTGAGCTGAAGAAGGGCCCAGGCGGCATTTTCAACGAGATAGTGATCATTGCTCCTTAGGCAACGCCCAATGCTAGGAATGGCCCGTTGAACCCCAAGCCGGCCCAAAACTTCGACCGCTTTGCGGCGCGCAAGGTTAACCGCCTGTTCGCCCGAAGAATTATCAATGAGATGCAATAATGCCTCCTCCGTTTTATCGCCGGGGAAGTTCACGAGATGGGCGGCCGCCATGTAGTAGTCGCTGGCAGAATCAAGCGAGTCAAGAGATTGTTCAAGAATCGCTAGCGCGTCATGGTGGCTGAGCCCGGGATGGATATTGTCGTAACTGTTGCTGGGGCTTGCCAAAATACTATCCTCAGAAGTCAAAGTGGACGCGGCTGTGGAGCTCAAAGGAGAGCTGCTCCAACTCTGATAGCCGGCAGGGCAAGAGCGCTGAAAGTTTAAGAGTTATGTGTCTTGATGCAACCCAGCCAGGAAGCGTTCAATATGAGCCCATCTAAATAAGAAGCACAATGGGACCCCATCAATGTGGTGCACTTCTTCTTGTTACAAGCATCAAATCTGAAACTCCCCAGAGGGTTGCTCAGAAGCTGCGAGTTCCGCTCCATATGCTGAGCCAGACTATGCAGCAACTACACCAGAACGGAATCCCAGTTTCGTCGGTGGGTCTGATGGAGGCGGCCAGCCCAGTTTCCGCAGTGGCCGCCAAAGCGGCAATGGAGCCAGGCGAATCACCCAAGCCTGGACAGCAATCACCTCGCCGCCGCCGCAAATAGCCCAGCTCAGCCTTGAAGCTCGAACACACCATCAGGAGCACGCCCCTGTTTAAGCAGTTCCCAGTTGATCGACTGAAGGAAAGCTGCGCTGTTCAGAGTCTCCACAACATCGACCCCCCAGTCACTCTGCTGCAGCAACGCTCCAGAGGCGCCTTGATCGTCCTTGCGTCCACCTAGGGCCAACAGCTGGCAATCATGATCAGTAGCACCTGCAGAGGAGCGAAGCTGTCGCCAGGCCAGGAGTACGGCATTGGCCAAATCGACGGGCAGCAGGTCGGCTTCCACCTGAACCAACCAGTGAGGGTGGCTGACTGCCTGAACCCGGACATCGGTGGACAGGTGTGCAACGAGACCAGCCGCCAGTTCCGCGGAATTCAAGCCCTTCAGGTTGTCGGAAACCACCTGAAGGTTGTGGGAGAGCAAAAAGCGTGTCATGTCCTGATCTTGTTAAGCCCACCATAGGATCGCGGCGGCTATCCCTGATAATTAGTTCAATAGGAGGGACCCTTGTCTGCCGAGCTGTCCGCTACCCCCGCATCTGGAATCCAGCAACTGAGCGTTGAGGAAGCCAACATTCTGGCTGCAGAGCTTCGTTCCCAACTTCGTCAGGGGTTAGTTCCTTCATCCGACACCCCAGCAATTGAGCGCATGGTGGCTGGTCTCGGCGATACCAGGGGCTTGATGCGGCTTACCTTTGCCGAAAGCCTTGGAGCAGTGGGTGCTGCAGCGGTGCCAACTCTCTGCCGTGCATTGCAGTCTCACGACAACGTCACCGTTCGACGCGCTGCAGCTAAGACTCTGACCCTGATTGCAGATCCAGCTGCCTTACCCATTCTACTCGAAACCCTGCTCTCAGATTCGGATCCCGTTGTGCAGGGATCAGCGGTCGGAGCGATGGCTGCAGTCGGCGAGCAGGCTCTCGATCCACTCCTCTCAGTGCTGGTTCATCCAAAAGCTTCGGCCATGCAACAGGGGCTGGCCAGCTGGGGGATCGCTTTTATCGGCGCCAAGGCGCCCGAAGCGCTTCGCCAAGCAGCCAGCTCGCCGGATGCCAGGATAAGAGCGGCAGCAATAGCAGCTCTCGGCGAACAGATCCAGTCTTTGGGGGATGACGAGGCGAGACAGCTGCTTCTAACCGCGCTGGATGACCTGGACTCCGAAGTGCGGGCAGAAGCTGCAACGCTGATGGGGAAGTTGCAGGAGCCAGAATGGGCCTGCCCGCGCCTGCTCCCCCTGCTCACCGACTCGGAAGAACAGGTTCGCAAAAACGCTGCTCTATCGCTGATGAAGCTAGGGGCCAGGGATGCATTGCCTGACTTAAAAGCAAGTGTGGAACAGGAAGTACAACCTGGTGTCAGATTAGTGCTAGAGCTAGCGATCAGTCAGCTAAGCAAGTGAGGATAACAATCGTCTCGCGTCAGCCCGGCTGAGGTTGACGTGCTTGCAGTTCCCTTATTCGAGCCAAGGCTGATTCAAGGGTCTCTCGCACATAACTATCTAACTTTGGTTGGTGCTGCAGATCCTTAAGAGTCGGTTCAATTGCAGGATCATCAATCTGGGCGAGTGCATTGACAGCTGCTACCGCCTGGGCTGGATTATCACCGCCCACCACTCTTAGCAACAGCGGCACCGCCTGCCCACCAACCTGCCCAAGGGCCATCACCGAAGCAACAGCCACAACCGGTGAGTCGTCGCTAAGTGCCTCCTCGAGAGCCTGCATCGCTGTCTCGGGGAAATGGATCCCAGGCTGGTTTGAAGCCACCTGGGCATAGGCCTTCACGCAGCTGGCGCGGATAGTGCTGTCCGTGCTAGCCATAAGAAGATCCGCTAAGGGCAGCAAGGCTGCCGCGCCAAAGGCGCCAATACCACGAACAGAAGCCCTGCGTAAAGCTATATCTGGTTGGGCCAACAAACCAAGCAGGCGAGGTAGAGCTTGCTGAGGCCAATCCCTGACCATAGCCATAAAAGCCTGGCTTTGAATATAAGGATTAGGGTGGGCAAGATCATCAAATAAGATATCTAATGCTTCCATTTCCATCGAGGAGAGGGGGTAGGCGACGGCTCATTTTCACACAAAAAAGGAGGCCCGAAGGCCTCCCTGGTTTGTCCTCAACAATTAATCAGAAACTGATCAGGAGAGGGCGTTAATGGCGTAATCAAGGTACGACTTCAACTCATTGAGAGCCTGGGGGCTCATGTCACGAGGGGAGCAAGCCCGATCGCGGGTGAAGGTGAGCGCTTCCACGTAAGCAGCGGTAGGCAGACGCAGGGTGCGGTACACCTCACGGGCTCCGGCAATGCCCCACTCATCGAGAGGGCCAGTGCCGCCCACAACCAGGCAGTAGTTGATCAGACGCAGATAGTGAGCGATGTCGCGGTAGCACTTGTCCACCTTGACCTGGTTCTCACCAGCTTCGCCAGCTTGCTTGAGGTAGGGGTACTTGCTGAAGCAGGCGTCACCAGCCTCCTTGGTCACTTTGTCCAGACCGGCAGCCAGCTTTTCAGCAGCTTCAAGGCGAGCAGTAGCTCGCTGAATGTTGCCCTGAACAGCTTCCAGGTCGTTCTGGGAGGGGAAGCGACCAGCGGCATCAGCGGCGGTCACAACAGTGGTCACAACAGACTTCATCGTGAAGATCCTCGTTTAATTGAGTAGTAGTGGTTTAAAAAAAGCAATCTCTTCGGATGAATCAGCTGAGGCCGCTGATCACACGGTCAAAGTAGGTAGCAGCTTCAGCCACTAGAGCGGAGCAGTCGCCCTGAACGGTTTCCATCTTGCGGAAACGGGTTTCCACAGGGTTGGTGCCGCTGGTGTTTGTCTCGTTGATGTGAGCTGTGGAAGAAGCCTTCATGATGGCCACGGCGCGGGCGGCAGACTGAAGGGGAACGCCCAGAGCGATGTAGGTCTCCTTGAGGCCGTTCAGGCAGCGGTCGTCCAAAACCGATGCGTCGCCTGCCAGCAGCGCGTAGCTGATGTAGCGAAGCACAATTTCGCCATCGCGCAGGCAGGCGGCCATGCGGCGGTTGGGATAGCAGTTGCCACCAGCCTGGATCAGGCCAGTGTTTTCGCAGATCATGCCGGTGACTGCATCTGAAACGATGCAGGAGGCATTGCTGGTGATGGCGTTAACAGCGTCTAGACGCTTATTTCCCTCAGCAACATAGTTACGGAGAGCAGCGAGCTCACCGCCTCCAATAGGGGCAGTCTTCGAATCTGCGCTGACGACAGCGCGTGAAAAGGCGTCGAGCATGGGAAAGGGGCCAGGGGTGCTTGTGCTTAGCCAATTGACAGCCAGTGAAGATCGTTAGATCTGTTCAGGTCTGTATGGCGTAGCTGCCTCTCGGGGAAGGCGTAAGGGGAAACTACGGTCATCTCCCGCCTCAGGCCCCCCATCAAGCCAATCATGCAAACTTTCGTCACCCATCGCGCTCGGACTTGAAAAGTGCAGCGCTGGCAAAGGGTTTTGGCAAGGGGAAGGCACGCACTCCCTCCTAATCGCGGAACAAAGCACCAGGAGATTTATCTTTTCTTCCATTTTCACCATGGATGCGACCCATTTGAAGCTGCTCTAGTGGATCGCAGCGGTCGACTCCGTATGCTGACATCCGCCCAATCCAACCCATGACCGACGGCACCACCGCTCGCGCCGACACGTCTGCAATCAACGGATCCGATCCCAGCCGGCAGGAGTTGGAGGAGTCGATTGATCAGCTAGCGGCCTACCGCGATCGACTTATCAAAGATGTGATCGGCATGGGGCAAAGACTGAAGCTCCCTCAGAAGCAAGTCGAATTCACCCTGGCTCAGCACCCCGAGCTGCAGAAGCTAGAAGCAATTCTGGCTCAGCTTGAGTCCCAGAAGTCCGAGCAGGACTAACCCCCATCCCCCTCACCCGCCCGTGGCACCCATGGACCCAGCCCGAACGATGGACCAGTTCTTGGCGGCCAGTCGAGGGGCCTGGCTGACGCGACGGGCTGTGCACCACCTCGACCACCAAGATGATGAATTCGGCGATTCCAATCTTGTTATCGAGCCCTTCTCCGCTGAGGATCCAGCCGTCGAGCAGATATGTCTAACTCTTAATATCAATCCTCTTCTAGCAGCAGGAGGGGCCCGTTTCTGGTGGGAGAGCAATCTAAAACCCCTAACCAGAACAGAAGATCAAGCGGCTGTATTAATAGATATCCCTCTAGCAGGAGATCCCTCTCAGGGTTTCCTGGTCCGTGACAAGGGCTACGTGGAGAAGCAGCCCGTCCTCAGTCAATACACCTTTTCCAGCGATGGCGTCATGACCGTTACCACGCGCTATGACAGCAATGTCGGCACGGAGCGCTGCTGGTTCGTCACGGATCAGGTGCGAATGCGGGTGAGTTCAGTGCAGTGTCTCGATGGTGTGTCGATGACCACCTACTGCACGGAGCTTCGTTGCCCCTCCGACGCAACTCTGCAGTCGCTTCGGGAAAGCGCCGATTCCATGGCCGCCGGTTTCCGTTAACCCACCCTGCTCCTGATCGCTCCGAGATGTTTGACCCTTTTTTGCAAGAGCTCAATAGCAGGCTGGAAAGGTCTGGAGCGCAGCCCATTGCCCCACCCGATGGGCTAGCTGAATGTCACTCCCCGAAGAGGCAGAGCGTGATCCAAAGCTGGCTCTGGCAGGTGCCTGGGTTCCGGCGCTGGCGGGTGACCAGGATGGACGCGGGGGACAGCCTGCAAGTGTTGAATTCGGTGGCCTATCCCGAATACAACAACGATCAGCCCCTTATGGGAATCGATCTCCTTTGGTTCGGCACCCGCGGCAAGCTGGTCGCAGTGCTTGATTTTCAGCCAATACTGCAGGATCAAAATTATCTTGACACCTATTATCAAGGCCTAAAAGAACTTATTTCTCGCCACCCGGATCTTCATGGTGCTGAGGCCATGCGCTCATTTGATCCAAACCAATATTTTTCGCCCTGGCTGCTGTTCTGCCGTGGAGGAGCTGAGGAGGCGCAGGAATCGTTGCCCAGAGCTTTCACTGCCTTTCTCGACTGCTACTGGCAGCTCAGCGCCGAAGCCGGCCAACGCACTTCCATAGTTACAGCAGAAAAGGTGAAAACCCTGCAGGAGGCATACGATGTCTATAGCGCCGAAAGAGATCCGGCTCACGGCCTGTTTAGCAGCCACTTCGGCAAGGCTTGGTCGGATCGCTTTCTGCACGAGTTCCTTTTCCCATCTAGCCCGCAGCAATGACAGCACCGCAAAGCTGCAGCCTTGACCAGGTCAGAATCCCCGGTTGGCGTTGGCAGCCCTTTCTTGATCATGCAGTCGAAATGCTTCAGGCATTGGAGCCAGCCGCCTACCCCGTGCCGGAGCAGTTTCTGCAAAAAACCGGATCCACCGGTTCGAAGGCACAGCCGGTAGTTGTGCAAACCGCAACCTGGGCATGTCAAACCAACAAACTTCGCCAGGTGAGGGCCGCCTGCGTGGAGGCGGGGCCAGCAGCGTCCGTGCTGAACCTAGTCATCAATCCCCACTGCCGTTTTGATCTGCCTTTCTTCGGAGCAGATTTGGTCACGCTGCCCTCAGGCCATCTGCTGGCCCTTGACCTGCAGCCGGTTGACCGCAGCGATTCCCTCCATACCCAACCTGTCTGGGATCGCTTGCTTCCAATTTTTAACAGCTGGAAACCTCACTTACCCGATGGCGGGCCCATTCCTGCTGAGGCGGAACCTTACTTTTCACCTGCATTTCTCTGGACCCGTCTACCTTTGGGAGCAGCCTCCGATGAGCTGATCAGCACCGTTATATTTCAAGCCTTTGCTGAGTATTTAAAGCTTTATTTACAGCTCGTGGATGAAGCGACCCCCGTAGCAGACGATCGCTCAGCGATATTGCTCAATGGCCAAAAGCGCTACACCTGCTACCGGGCAGAGAAAGATCCGGCAAGGGGGATGCTCGGCCGCTTTCACGGCGCGGAATGGACCGAGACATATATCCATGAGGTGTTGTTCGATCTGGATAGACACTATCCCGATCAAAACGTAGATCAAAGCAGGCCTATGGCATGAAGAGGGCCACTTCCACTGATCAGCTCCACCAGGAAAGCGGAGAATCCGAGCATAGCTAAGCGGCCATTCCACACTTCTGAGCTGTTGTTCCAGCCCCAAGCCCACTTGTCCTGGGGGTAAAGCTTCACGGTGATGGGCAAAGCCGCCGCCTGGTCAAGATTCACTTCGGGTCCATCCAGGGCCTGCTGGACAAGTCGCGCAAGACCCTGGATGAACGCAGGGTTGGTGTCAAGCGCCGGCACACGGCGAAAATTAGTGATGCCCGACTCGAAAGCCAGCTTGCGGTACTCGATGTCGATCTCTTCGAGGGTCTCGATGTGCTCACTCACAAAACTGATCGGCACAACCACCAGATCCTTTACACCCTGCCGCCCTAGCTCCGCCAATGCCTCGTCGGTGTAAGGCTTGAGCCACTCCACAGGACCCACCCGGCTCTGGTAAGCGAGGGTGAAAGAGTTGCTGTGGCCCAATGTGGCCTCCAACTTCTCGATGATCAGCCGGGCGCAGGTTTCGATCTCCCCTTGGTAGGGATCGCCCGCTTCTTCCACGTAGCTCTTAGGAACACCGTGGGCGCTGAAGAACACGTGGGCGCTGTCAGGGTCCGGGCAGGCCTGGATCTCGCGCGCGATCAGCCCGGCCATGGCGTCGATATAGCCCCGGTCATCGTGGTAGCTGCGGATGCATCGAATCGGCAAAGCTGCGAAGACAGGATCAGCCTGACGAAGACGCTGAAGCTCCCTAAAGCTGGAACCGCTGGTGCTAATTGAGAAGTGAGGGTAAAGAGGCAGCACCACCACCTCATCCACATCGTCGGCTTTGATGTCTGCCACCGCCGATTCGGTGAATGGGTGCCAGTAGCGCATCGCCACGTAGCTGGTGGCCTCGATCCCAAGCAGGCGCAGCGCACTCTGCAGCTCCCGCGCCTGCTGCTCGGTGATTCGCCGCAGTGGCGAGCCACCGCCGATAGAGCGATAAGCCTCCTGCGACTTGCTCGCCCGCAGACTGCTGATCAGCCAAGCCAGAGGTTTCTGCAGAGCCGGGTTGGGTAGCCGGATGATCTCCGGATCCGAGAACAGGTTGTAGAGAAAAGGGCCGACATCCTGGATGCGCTCCGGACCCCCGAGGTTCAGCAGGAGCACACCTACCTTGGCCATGGCTTGGCGATCATGAGGCCAAACATCACCTTAGGTCTACAACCGCTGGCAGCTGCACTCGCTCGGTTAATTAAGAAACGTTTAGGGTCAGCGCTGACAACGAAGTGGATCAAGCCACGCCCCAGCCCCAGGGATCTTTCACCAGCGGATAGTGGCCTGAGAGCCCCATAAACTTTTCGCCGCGGACCCTCTGATCACGAAACAACGATTCTGGAAAACCCGATTACCGAACTGAAGACGATGGAAGCTTCAGATAACCACGCCAAAGCCGCAGCTGATCGGCAATGGGACCTTATGCGCGCCAGCTTTGATGGCGACTGGCAGGGAACAACCACCTGGTATGGCCGCAACGGCGACGGCATGAATATGAAGCAGGGCACCGTCAGCCCGGAGGCCTCGCTTTACGCCATCCGCTTCTCGGATGCGCATACGGGTGAATGGCATGGAACCGGCCTTCGATTCGCACCGGGTGGAGAACGCCGCTTCCCCCTATGTCGGCACAATTACAACCTCAGCCACAACTGCTGGCATTTTCCGCAGACTGCAGGTCAGTCGAGCCTGCAAATGGCAGGCAGCGTCGCGCGTGCTGGGCATGAAGTGAACTTCTTCAGCGGTCGCAGTCGTTCGATGCTGGTTGCGCTTTACCAGCAACAACCGGATGGACAGATGCTGCTGGACTCAATCGCCGCCACACCCTTCCGCTGCCAACGCACCAGTCCTGATCCAGAACGCGCTCAGTTTCAATCGTTGGAGGCGGTATTCGAGACCGTCTTTGGCTGGCAAGGAGTTGAATCAGTGATCAGAACCGGATTCAGTTCTGGAATTGCAACATCAGAACAGCGGTTGGCGCCATTCTGTAGCGAATGGTTTATCAAGAATGAAGTGAACGGGCTATTTGCAGATAATTTAATCTGCAGCCTGCCGGAGAGCTTGCCAAAGCATTCATTTGACCTCCACTTCGGCTGTATACTAGATCATCAAAACTTTGTGCATCTGACAATAGAGTTTGATGCCAATCACAATCTCTTGGCCTGGATAGAACGCCGCTATCAGCCCACCATGCATGGATGAGAGAGGCTGAAGCCAAGCTGCTTAAGCTTCTCATTACTCACCCGCGCATTAAGGATTCGATCGCTGGTGTCTCTGGTCAACCACTTGGCCAGTGGCAGGCCAGCGCGCTCACACAACCGATCTGTGAGCTCCTGGCCGTTGTACTGGGTGTCATTGACCAGGTTGTACGTGTCATTCAGGCCTTGGTCAAAGGCGAAGTTGATACCGCGAACGATGTCGTCGCGGTGAATCCAGCACGGCACATTCAAGCCATTACGCTGCACTAATCCGCCAGCTGCACTGAGCAACATGCCCGGAATATCGCGTCCAGGCCCATATATGCCACCGAGGCGCAACACGCAGACCTTGATCGATTCGGAGCGGACCGACGCGATCATCTGCTCTGCCCTCACGAGCACGGAATTCACTGGATGATTTGAATCAGTTGGATCGCTCTCACTTGTGAGCGCTCCCTGCCGGTTGCCATACACACCACAGCTGCTTAGGTGAACAAGCTGCAGTGGCGAGCTGACAGGCCGACGACTAAGCGTTTCGATCAGCCGTTGCAGACCGCCAAGAAAGGTCTGCTCGTATTGGCTCAGCTCAACACTAGAACTCTTCGACGGAGCGAAGGACACCAAGATGCCGTCGAGATCTGCTGCGAAGTCCAGGCTGCTGGAAGGATCCGTCGAATCAAAAACCAGCGGATTCTCTACTAGGTCGGCCAGCTCTGCCAAGCGTTCACGCCGGGTTGTAGTGCCCCAAAGTGCATGCCCTTCCTGCTTCCAGGATTTGGCAACCGCTTCGCCCACATAGCCACAACCCAGGATTGCGCGACGCTCGCCCGAGGGCAGGATCGGGCGCTCTTGGAGAGACAGCAACTGATAGAGGGAAGCCAGATCTGGGGCAGAAGTCATCCCGCAAAGCCCAATCATGAAGTTTTGCAACCCTAGGCCTGCCGGATGGGGGGTTGCGTTGTCACCGCTACGGATGACGCTCCCTGAGCCCTACTCGGTTCTTGTGGCAGCCTGAGCTATCGGCTTAAGCCCATGCCCGTCTATTGCGTCGAAGTGCCTGGGCTACCGCCACTTTCCGTCACTTGCGCCGGCTGCAGCGGAGATGCTTTGCAACTGGCACTGCGGGAGCAGGGACTGGACAACTTCCGTGTGGAGCGGCGCAGCAAGGATGGTCGCCAGTGGTGGTTTCAGGCCAACTTCAAGCCAGGCACCATCGACCCAGCCACCCCTGGAGGTCTCACCCGGCTGGTGAGCGTTGATCTAATCGAGGACTGATGGGTCCGATCCAAGCGCCGCCAAACCTCAGGCCGCCACCACTTCCGTGCTGCCCGAACGCTGACGCCGGGTAAGGAAGCCAAACAGAACCTTGCCAATAGCGGCGATCAGATTGCCTTCCAGTTCCTGGAACATGGTCATGTTCAGGTGGAAGGCGTGGTTGGCCTCCTCCACAATGCGATCGGCCATGGCTTGGTCGATCGGCAGGCCGTCGAGGGTGGTGCGGTAGTTGGCCTTGAAGCCCTTTTCATCGGGAATAGCCGCGAATTCGTAGAAACGCAGGCCATCGTGATCGCCCAGGCTCATCGCCTTCTGGGCGATGTTCTTGAGGATCTGGCCGCCGGAAAGATCACCTATGTAGCGGGTGTAGTGGTGACCCACCAGCAGCTCCGGGCACTCCCGCGCCACCTGGTGCAGACGCTCTACGTATTGCTGGGCTCCAGGGGTGGGTTTGACCGCATTACGCCAGTCGCCACCGAAATAAAAGGCAAGATCCTGCTCGAGACTTTCGCGCCGGTTCAGCTCTGGGAAAGCCACCGGACCCACCACCGGATGCTCCCTAAGCCGGCCAAACTCCTCCTCCATCGCCGAGTACACGAAATAAAGGTCGGCCACCAAGGTGCGGTAGCTGGCCTTATCCACCACCCCCTTAAGGAAGCAGCTCACGAAGCCGGTGTTCTCCGCCATCGTGTGGGCCTTTTTGGTGCCTTCACGCAGTTGGGAAGCGAGCGCAACAGCCATAGGTGCCGGTCTGAGGAACAGGTATATCGGCAGCAACTTAGAGGGGGCACCCTGGATTGGTTTGCCCCTTTGCGAAGAGTTCACGACTGGAGTAGTAGGCCAGCCATGCGCATTGGTCCCGGGGCTGAGTCGATGCTTTGTAAGCCCCATTTATGCGATTCCGATGCCTGGCTGGCTCTCACTCATTGCGAGCCAGTCCTCAGCGGACCTGCCGGAATCATGCCCAAGCTGAAATTTGGAACCAGCCCTGGGCTGGCAACATCACTAGGAGCCCGCGTCACGCAACAGCATCCATGGCCGACGCCGACGCCAGCCCCCCCCCGGCAGGCGAACCCATCAGTGAGCAGGAAGCCCTGCGCCGGCTCCGCCAGAGCGAAGACTCCTCCCAGCAGTACTACGGAGCCTGGTGGCTGGGCCGGATGCGCAGCCAGCACCCAGAGGCAGTGCCCCTATTGCAACAAGCTCTGCGCCAACGCCGGCCCAGGGATAGTGGGGCCGGCGTGGAGGAGAACGCAGTAGCCCGCAATGCCGCCCGCGCCCTCGGCAAACTGGCCCCAGCAGCGCAAGCGGCCATCCCCGACCTGCTCGACACCCTGCAGGATGCCGACGACGGACTACGGGAAGCGGCAGCCCGAGCCCTGGGCCAACTCGCAGCAAAGACAGCCATCGAGGCTCTCTGCGAGAAGCTTGCAAGCGGCCCCGCTGTGGCCGGCGCCCAGCAGGCCAACAGCCCCCGCCTGGTGGAACCCTGCGAAGCCCTCCTGGAGGCCCTGGGCGACATCGGTGTCAACGAGCCGCTGGTGCTGGCCGTGGTGAAACCCTTCCTCGCCCACGAGCGCCCCCTGATCCGCAGCGCTGCGGCGCGCACCCTGCTGCAATTGAGCGGTGAGGCGCGCTGGGGGGAACTGCTTGTGGACCTACTTGACCATCCCCAGCTGCAGGTGCGTCGTGCAGCCCTGATGGATCTAGGTGCCGCTGGCTGGCGGCCCGGATTTAAAGCCATTGCCGCCACCCTGGCCGAAAACAGTCTGAAATTGATGGCCCTGCGGGGGCTGGTGGAGCAGGGCAACGGCGACCCCGGCGACGAGGCCCTGCTGGCTTGCATGGACGCCTTGCTGTGAGCATGGATTCACCGGTGGCAGCCCGGATCGCAGCCCTGCAACAGGCCGGCAGTGCCCTGGCCCTACAGCAAGCCACCCAGGAACTGGCCAGCTGCGCCGATGCCAGCGCCGCTCCGGTGCTGGTGGAGGTTTTGGGCTTCAACAACCCCGGTGCGGCAGTAGCCGCCGTGGAGGGGCTGATCAGCCTGGGGACAGCGGCCGTGGATGCCCTGTTGCAGCTCGACCCCGAAAACTACGGAGCCCGGGCCTGGGCCGTGCGCGCCCTCGCCGGCATCGGCGATGTGCGCGGGCTAGAGCTGCTGCTCGATGCCCTCGGCAGCGACGTAGCTGCCAGCGTGCGCCGGGCTGCCGCCAAGGGGCTCGGCCTGCTGCAACTGGCCGAGCTCCCCCCTGCCCAACAGCAGGACGTCCAGCGCCAGTGCCTCGGAGCCCTACTGGCCGCCACCAGCGATGGCGAGTGGGTGGTGCGCTACGCGGTAGCGGTGGGGCTGGAGTTGCTGGCAGCTGGCCTACCAGCGGGAAGTCCGGAGAGGCAGCTGGCCCAACAGGGCCTGCTCACACTCCAGGAAGCGACTGATGGCACTCCTCCGGTGGTGCAGAGGCGCGCCAACTTGGCCCTTTCACGGCTGGAGCTGCAATGAAGAAACGGGTGCTGTTTGTCTGTCTTGGCAACATCTGCCGCTCCCCAGCCGCTGAAGGGGTGTTTTTGCACCTGCTGGAGCAATCTCAGGCCTGTGACCGATTTGTGGTGGATTCGGCTGGCACCGGTGGCTGGCATGTGGGCAAGGCTGCCGATGCCCGCATGCGCGCAGCCGCCAGCCGCCGCGGCATCCAGCTACCCAGCCGGGCGCGACAGCTGGGGCGAGCGGATCTCAACCGCTTCGACCACATTCTCACCATGGACGCCAGCAACCTGCTTCAGGTGCAAGCCCTAGTCGGGGAAGCTGGCGGCAGCAGCCTCGCCCGCATCGAGCCGCTACTGAGCTACTGCAGTCGGTTTGATGTCAGCGAAGTGCCCGACCCCTATTACGGGGGAGCCGAGGGATTTGAGCACGTGCTCGACCTGCTGGAAGACGCCTGCAGCGGCCTGCTGCAGGCCCTAGACGACTAAGCGACTAAAGGTCTAAACGCCGTTAGCGGCGGGCCAGGCCTCCTCCGGAACCCTCTCGCGGAACAGGTCCACGAGTGCCTGGATCACAGCCTCAATGGCCATACCGTCCGTTACCAGCTCCACCGCATCCTCGGCCTGGCACAGCGGCGCCACCTCCCGGCTGGAATCCTGGTGATCACGGGCAACTATCTGGGCCTCCAGTTCAGCCAGAGGTGGCACCTCAAAGCCCCGCCGCTCGAGGTCTTGGGCGCGACGGCGGGCCCGCTCCGCCGCAGTGGCCGTGAGAAAAACCTTGAGCTCGGCGTCGGGGAAAACGGCGGTGCCGATGTCGCGGCCCTCGGCCACCAGCCCCCCCTTAAGCCCCATGGCCTGCTGCTGGGCAGTGAGGGCCTGGCGCACACAGCCGTGGGCAGCCACCAGGGAGACCTGGGCCGTTACCTCCGGGCTGCGAATCGCCTCGGTCACGTCGAAGCCATTGATGCTCACAAGCTGCTCGCCGGCGCCGCTGGCACTGAGCTGCAGATCCAAGCCCAGCAGCAGGGGTTCCACAGCCGCCGCATCGGCAGGGTCGGCTTCCTGGCGCAGCACCCACCAGGTGAGGGCCCGGTACATGGCGCCGGTGTCCAGGTAAACCAGGCCCATCTGGCGCGCAAAGGCACGGGTGACGGTGCTCTTGCCCGCCCCCGCTGGTCCATCAATGGCAACGATCGGCAGACGAGACATCAGAAAACAATGGTCGATAAGGCGGCTTGAACCGCAGTGCACCGCAGTGGCGAGCAGGGCCAAGCCTTGCACTTGCTGCAATGGCTCCAGGCTATGGGGAGCCACAAGCTCCACATAATCCACCCTCAGGCCCGCCGCTTCCAGCTGCTGGGCCAGCTGGGAAGTGAGCGCTGGGGCTTGGGAAAGGCCGCCACGCAGTTGGGCAGCCGCAGCCGCCAGACCAGCTGGCAGCGCCGCGGCCTGCTGGCGCTGGGAGGGGGAAAGGCGACGGTTGCGGGAGCTGCAGGCGAGCCCATCGGCCTCCCGCACTGTGGGGCAGCCCTGAATGCGCAGCGGCAAGCCCAGATCCGCCACCACCCGCCTCAGGATCACCAGCTGCTGCCAATCCTTTTCGCCAAGCAGCAGGAGATCAGGGCGCACCAGGGTCAGCAGCCGAATCACCACGGTGGCCACCCCCTCAAAGTGCTGGGGCCGGTGGAGGCCACAGAGCCCCTGACGCAAAAGCAAAGGCGGCACCACCCGGGTCAAGCCGGCCTCGCCCCGGGGGTATATCTCCGCCACGCTGGGAGCAAACAGGGCCGTGGCACCGGCGGCGGCGGCTAGATCAATGTCGGAGCGGAGGTCCCGGGGATAGGACTCGAGATCTTCCCCAGGGCCGAACTGCAGGGGATTGACAAACACACTCAGCAACACAGATGGGGGCTGGCCTGACCCTTGCCTCAGCGCCGCTGCTCGGCGAATCAGCTGCTGATGACCCTCATGCAGCGACCCCATCGTGGGCACGAAATGCAGGGGAGCCTGCTGCTGCTGCCGCCAGGCGGCTAGGTCTTGGCATGTTTCGAGCAGGTCCAAGGAAAGAGCGGCGGCAGCCAACAAAAAACCCACCCGCCAGATTGGCGGATGGGCTGATTGAGGGGAGCTGGCTTAGCTCAGCTCACTGGAGCACTTCGAGACGCACTTGAGCAACGCCACTGGCTGTGAGGCCTAAGGACTGGGCAGCTCCATGGGCAATGTCAATGACGCGGTTGCCTTGGAAAGGACCCCGGTCGTTGATGCGCACCACGGCGGTGCGGCCATTCCAGAGGTTGGTCACACGCACCTTGGTGCCGAAAGGCAGGGTGCGGTGGGCCGCCGTGAGGGTGCCAGGACGAAAGACTTCGCCGTTGGCAGTGCGGTTGCCAAAGAATCCGGGGCCATACCAACTTGCCTGACCCTTGGAGCTATGCACCACACGGGGCGCTGGCTTTGGGGCAGGAGCGATAGGGGTCGGAGGAGCCTGCTTGATCTGGGTGTCACTTGGTGACAGCTCCACATCAACCTCGCGGATGGCGACTGCAGGCGAAGGGCCTTGGGGCTCAGGGCTGGAAACAGCCATCGCTACAGCATCGTTGCTGGTTGAGGCGAGGCTGGACTCGGCGATGGCGGGAACCAAAGCACTGCCGGAGAGAAGCAGGGCGAGAGCCCCAAGGGAGAAGGTGCTGCGCATAACAAACGAAACTCGCCGCTGTTGCGGCAATCACCAGCCAGAGGCAATTAGTGATTCGTCAGCGTTGGATTCGATCTCAAACTGAATGGAGTTGAGATACGAATTCGCGTTCGGGGTTCCTATCGGGAATTGACGACAGGGCAAAGTTAACTGCTTCAGCCGGCCGTTTCGGTCAAAAACGACACCTACAAGATTGATCAGCAATTGTCATCCAAGCGACCAGGGCAGGCGCCTACAGGGCTGAGCGGGGGTAGGCAAGGCCAGCGAGGATCAGCGACCCAAATCACAATCATCAGCGCAGCTAATCGCTTGGGGTGCCAATCGGGCAATTGGCCCCGGATTTGGGCAGGTGGCATCAGAGGATCGGAGCTGCAGATGGGTTCGCACGGGATGGACTACCGCACAGCCGGGGTGGATGTGGTCGCAGGCAGGGAGTTTGTGGAGCGGATCCGGTCCAGTGTTGAAGCGACACGGCGCCCTGAGGTTGTGGGCGGGCTCGGAGGCTTCGGGGGGCTATGCCGACTGCCCGCCGGGCTACGGGATCCCCTGCTGGTCTCCGGCACCGACGGGGTTGGCACCAAGCTTGAGCTGGCTCAGGCCTACGGCCGCCACCACGATGTGGGCATCGACTTGGTGGCGATGTGCGTCAACGACGTAATCACCAGCGGGGCCGAGCCGCTTTTCTTCCTTGATTACATCGCCACAGGCAAGCTCAGCCCGGAGGCCATGGCTGAGGTGGTGGAGGGCATCGCCGATGGTTGCCGCCAAAGCGGCTGCGCCCTTCTTGGCGGCGAAACAGCCGAAATGCCTGGCTTCTATGCCCCGGGCCGCTACGACCTGGCCGGTTTCTGCGTGGCCGTGGTCGAGGCGAGCGCCCTGATCGATGGACGGGCCGTTAGTCCAGGGGATCGCATCCTGGCGGTGGCCAGCAGTGGGGTCCATAGCAATGGCTTCAGCCTGGTGCGCCGCATTCTTGAGAGCCAGGCGGTCGATGAACTCACGACCCTGCCCCACAGCAACCAAAACCTGATAGATGCCCTGCTCGCCCCCACCCGTCTCTATGGAACCTTGGTTAAAGCCTTGCTTGCCAGCAAGGTGCCCATAAACGGCATGGCCCACATCACCGGCGGCGGCCTGCCTGAAAACCTGCCCCGCTGCCTGCCCACTGGGGTGCACGGCGTGATCGACCCAACCAGCTGGCAGCGTCCACCTCTGTTCCACTGGCTGCAGCAAGCCGGCGAAGTGCCGGAGGCCGATCTCTGGAACACCTTCAATTTGGGGGTGGGCTACTGCCTAGTGGTGCCGGCAGCTGCAGCGGATCAAGCTCTCGCAATCTGCCAAGACACTGGCTACGAGGCCTGGGAGCTGGGCGCGGTGGCCAATGGCAGTGCTGGAGCGCAACCGCTGGCAGGACTTCCCTTCAGCGCTTGATCAGCCCGGCTGCCAATGGCCAATTGCATCAGAGTGGGCTGTTGGGACGGTCGGAAGACGCTCTCCTGCCTAGGGTGCTGGCCTCGAAGTTGATCAACACCTATCGCCCCGGTTCCTGAGCCAGGGCGATGTTCGAGCCATACGTAGTCGTATTAGGAGTGGCGTCATGACGCAATCAATAGGTTCACCACAGCGAATAGCGGCCCCAAGTCCCCTGGGCCCCTCCGCTGCCCCCCCCCTCGGCACTGGTCAACGCATCACCCGCCGCCGCAGCTCGGCCGGCCCCGTAGCCCCAGCCCGGCCGCAACGCCCCCGAGAGCTTCAGGCAGCCCCCCAGCGGGGTGGAGTGAGGCCCACCTTCCTCACCCTGCGAGATCACGGCAAGGTCTATGTAGCCGACCTGCCCCGGCTCTCAGACGGCCAACTGGCCCACGTGACCAAAGAAGCGCGGGAGGTGCTTGAAAGCCTGGGCCGCCGGCTTGAGGAGCTTGAGGCTCAGCCTTTCCTATCCCAGGCCGAACAGGAAACCAGGATCCGGGCTTCCACCAAGCGGGATGTCACGGAGCGCTTCCTGCGCTCAATCGATGACGAGCTGCAGCTACGCCACAACAACCCCGCCCTGAGGGCAGCGGCTGGTGAGTCGCTGGCTCGAGCCTTCCTGGAGCTGGCACGCCACCGGCTGCCTGGCGCCACCTTCGATTCCCTGCTGCAGGAAGCCCTGGCAGCCTGCGGTCCCGAAGCGGCCGCCGAAGCCGAAAGCCACGGCGACCACGGTCCCAGCCCTGTGGTGCCCCTGGTACGCCCCCAGGCCATGCCGGTGGTGCTCACCCTCGATCCAGCCCCCCAGGCCGGCTAGTCGCTCTGGAAGGGATTGGCAGGCATGCCCACCTCCAATCCCAGCGCCAGATCATCTAGACGGCGGCGCTCCTCCTCAGACAGGTTCCAGGCCAGGGCCGCCGCGGCCTGCTCCACCTGCTCCGGCCGGCGCAGACCGGGAATCGGCAAAGCGCCGTGGGCACGACACCAGTTGAGGGCCACCGCCGCCAGGCTGGCGTCGCGACTGGCCGCGATTCGGGCCATCTCAGCCTGGAGCTCCACCAAGGCGGGAGCTAGCCGGCGGAACAAAGCTCCCCTTGGCCCCCTAGGCAGAGGCCCATCCGCCATTGATCTGGCCAGCAGCCCCAGGGCCAGGGGGCTGTAGGCGATCAAACGGATACCCAGCTCACGGCAGACCTCAGCCACCCCGCCCGGCTGGACCGGATTGGGTGCCAGCAGCGATAGCTGCACCTGGAGGCTGCTGAGCGGCACTCCCCGCTCGGCCAAGCGCCGGTGCACCGACCGCAGGCGACGCGGTCCCATATTTGAAACGCCAAGGGCCGCCACCTCCCCCTGCTGCACTAGATCAGCCAGACCCTCAAGCAGGGGGGCCTCCTGCCAGGGGGCGTAACGAGCCGTGCTCCAGTGCAGCTGCACCAAATCAATTCGACCGGCCAGGCGCCGTTTCGACGCTGCAAAAGCCCGTTCATAGCCGCGGCGCCCCAGTCGCCAGGGGAAGGGGGCGAGCTTGGTAGCCACCAGCAGCTGGTCGCGCTGTGCCGCCGGCAGGGCCGCCGCAAAGCGGCCCAAAAGGGCCTCACTGCGGCCGTTAAGCCTGCCAGTGCCGTAGGAGTCAGCGGTATCAAAGGTGTGCAGGCCGCAGACCACAGCCCGCTGGAAGGTGGCTTCAAGCACCGGATCCTGGCTCGGGTCGTAGCCCCAGAGGAACTGGTTTCCCCAGGCCCAAGTGCCAACACCGATGCCTGGTTGGCCAATTGGATGCGCCATCGTGGAGTTACTTGCCAACCCTGATACTCCCCAAAATGCCCGATGCCCTTAACCCCGGCAGCACCGCCAGCTTGCCCAATGCTGCAGCCGAACCGGCGCTCCCCCCAGACCCAGTTCTTTGCCAACACTGCGGACGCACCGCCAGCAATGGCATCAGCTGCCAGGGCAGCTGCGTGGCCGACTCGGGCTACTGAGCACGCCCATGGCTCGAATGTTCAGCCTGGGCCTGATGCTGCTGGCCTGGGCCAGCGCCGCCCAAGCAGGGGGTTTCGGGCGCTGGGAGATCGGGCTAAGAGGCTGCTCACTGAGGCAGGGCCAGATGGAGCAACCCCAGCTACTGCGCGAACAGAAGCAGAACTGCGTCCGGTTGCGGCTTGAACAAAACATGGAGGGGCTGCTGAGTGTGCGCCTGATCACGCCCTCTGCCAACCAACTATTCGGCAGCAGGAGCCTGGTGTTCGCCGGTGTGCTCGCCCCCGGTCAAAAGCCGATGCGCTGCGGCGCCGATGGCAAATGCAAACCGCAATGGCCTATCCAGCTGGATGTGACCACGGTGGCCACCAACGTGGCATTAGACGGATCTCCAGCGCCCACCTTGCCCAGGGCCCAGCTAGCCAAAGGGACATGCCTGCTGGAACGAAATCGCCTGAGGTGCGAGGCCAGTGATTCCAGCGGACAGAGGTGGGAAGCTCAGGCCCGCCTCTGAAATTAGGCGGAGCTTCAAGCCGAAGCCATTAATAAAGGCGGCACCCAGATTCGAACTGGGGGTAAAGGATTTGCAATCCTCTGCCTTACCACTTGGCCATGCCGCCGGCCGGGGAGCAAACTCCCTGCAGCGGATCGTATCAGCCACGGCATGTCCTCCCGTCTGCTGGTTCTAAGCAACGGCCACGGTGAGGATCTGATCGCCCAACGGGTTCTGCAGGCCCTACGGGTGCGGCGGCCCAACCTGGAAATCCAGGTGCTGCCCCTGGTGGGGCTCGGCGAGGCGTTCAGCGCCGACGCAGCTGCCGGCCACCTGCAGCGGATCGGCCCCCAGCTGCAGCTGCCTAGTGGTGGCTTCAGCAACCAGAGCTTGAGGGGCCTGGCCCGGGACCTCGGGGCCGGACTGCCCCTGCTGAGCTGGCGCCAACTGCAACTTGTGCGCCACTTGGCCCGTCAAGGCAGCCCGGTGCTAGCAATTGGCGACCTGCTGCCCTTACTGCTGGCCTGGAGCGGCGGCGGCAGCTTCGGCTTCATCGGCACCCCCAAAAGCGACCACACTTGGGCCACCCCCGCACCGCTGGGCTGGGCGGCGACACCGCTCGCAGATGCCTACCACCGCTGCAAGGGCAGCGAATGGGATCCGTGGGAATGGGCGTTGATGGGCAGCCGGCGCTGCCGGCTCGTTGCCGTGCGCGACCAGCTCACCGCCCAAGGGCTGCGGCGCCACAAGGTGCCAGCCCTGGCTCCTGGCAACCCAATGATGGATGGCTTCCGCCACACCCCTCTGCCGGCCGGGCTAGCAAGCCAGCGGCGCCTAATCCTGCTGGCCGGCAGCCGCCTGCCCGAAGCCCTCGGTAATGCCCGCCGGCTGCTGGGCTGCCTCAGCCTGCAGCAGCCGCGGCAGCCGGCCAGCGTGCTGGTGGCCTCGGGATCGGCGCCCACGGCTTCCGCCTGGGCCGAGCTGTTGGAGCAAGCGGGCTTTACGCCCCTACCGCCTGCAGCAGCTAGTGCCGCCAGCGGAGCTATTAGCAGCTGGCAGCTGGGCAGCTGGACCCTGCTGCTTGGCCAAAACCGCTTCGCCACTTGGGCCGGCTGGGCCGAGATCGGCCTGGCCACTGCGGGCACTGCCACGGAGCAACTAACGGGGCTGGGGGTGCCCTGCCTATCGCTGCCAGGCCCGGGGCCCCAATTCAAATCTGGCTTTGCCCGCCGCCAGAGCCGCCTGCTTGGGGGCGCCGTCATGCCCTGCCATTCCCAACAGGAGCTGGCCCTAAAACTGCAACAACTGCTCGACGATCCAAGCGAATGCGCCCGGCGTGGTGCCCTAGGCCGGGAGCGGATGGGGACGGCCGGTGGCAGCGCCCAGCTAGCCGAGCTGGTGGAGCAACAGCTGCTGGGATGATGCGGCCACCACTGCAGCTCCGTCGCCCATGGCCGGCATCCCCGATCGGGCCTACAACGCCGCCTGCGGCATGTTGGCCAGCCAATTGAGCATCAGCCTGGCGGCCGCCCGCCGCAAGGTCGACGTGCGAAGCGCCCAGGAGGGCCTTAAAGAAACCGCAGCCAAGCTCGCCCTGGCCCAGCAGATGCTTGCGGAAGCCCATGCCAGCGGCGAAAACCACCATGAGTTGCTCAGCTCCCTGCTGGAGGCAGTCGGCAGCGACGAGAACTTCATGGTGGAGGACTGAGCCAGCCAGGGCCCTTCAGCGGTTGCCGCCGGTGGAGTGCTCAAACAGCAGGTGAAAGCGCTGGCGATCCAGGTCGGCCAGCACCGGGATGCAGCCAAAGCAACGCTCAGCCAGCTGCCAGCGCTCCTCCCGCTTCAGCATGGTTTCCAACCTGTCGCGAGCGGGAAGCAAGTAGCGCACATCGCCGGCGGCGTAGGCCAGCTGGACATCAGAGAGATCTTCAACCCGGCCCCAATCGGAACTCTGGGCCTGCTTGTCGAGCTCAATGCCCACCAGCTCCTGCACCACTTCCTTGAGGCCATGGCGGGGGCTGTAGGTGCGGCCCAGCCGGCTGGCCACCTTGGTGCAAAAGATCGGATCGACGGCAATTGCCAAGTTTTCAGCCAGGGCAGCCACGTCAAAGCGGGCGAAGTGGAAAACTTTTTCAATTGCCGGGTTTTCCATCAAGACCTGGAGCCGGGGTGCCGAGCTCTGGCCGCGGTGGAGGCGGATGCAGCAAACGTTGTCATTGTCGTCGCAGATCTGTACCAGGCAGAGCCGGTCGCGGCCATGAATCAGACCCATCGCCTCGGTGTCCACCGCCAGCGCCCTAGCCCCGGCGTAAAGGGCCGCCCACTCGTCATCAAGATCACCGTCAAACACGGCGAAGCGGGCGGGAGCCGGCAGGTTGCTGGGGGCAGACGAAGCGGTCACACGGAAAGGGCGAATGCCTTGCCATGCTGACAAGCCATGCCCCCTAGGGGTGGCGTCACAATTGGATGGATGGCCAACCTCAGCTCCACCCTGCTGCTCACCCTGCTACTAGCCGTAGGCCTGGTTTTTTTCTTGCGTGCCGCCAGTAAAGACCGCACCACCACAGTCGAGGTGCGCTCCTCGCGGCCGCCGCTGGAGGTGTTGAGCCAACTGAGCGAATGGCTGCTTCAACGTGGTTGGAGCGCCGAATCCACTGACCCCGAGCGCCGCCACCTCTGCTTTCGCGCCGAGGTGGCTGCCAGTCCCTGGTTGGCGGTGCTGCTCTCCGTGCTGGGAGCGGTGGGGGCCGCCTGCCTTGGGCTGGTGCTGCGCCAGCTGCTGCCCCAGCTGGGCTGGTGGCCCCTGTTGCTGGCCTTACTGGGGCCGGCGGCTGGGCTGATTTATCGCACTCGGGCGATGCGGGCCGAAACCCTGGAGCTGCGACTGATCAGCCATGACAGCGCCACGGGCAGCGCCTTACGACTGAGGGCCCACCGCGATGAGCTAATAGCGCTCGAATTGGAAATGGGTCCCAAGCTGGGTCTATTCAGCGACGGCAAGCTGCTCAGCTCCCCCATCTGAACTTTGCCTGGCAGTCATGCAACGATTCCGCCCCCTGGCTTTCGTCTTGACCGGAGTGCTTGCCATAGCTGGGGGCGCGGCTGCCCAAGCGCCGCCGCTGGCCAACTTTGATCCGCTCACAGGGCCGCGCAGCCGGCTGAGCAAAAACTGGCGAGGCCTGGCTGAGCTGCCCAGCAGCACCGAAATCCTGGTGCTAGCGGGTCATGCCGATTCCCAGGGGATTGGCGGAGCCGGCACAGGGGGAGAGGCCGTCGACCTCGGCGCAGCCGCGCCGATGCAGCCGGGCATGCGCGACGAGCTCTATTGGAACCTGCTCACCGCCCAGGCGGTTGTGGCCCTTGGCCAGCAGCGGGGTCTGGCCATCCGCTTCTACGACCCACCGCTGCGCAGCATTGCTGACGGCGACGATCCACGCACCAACTGGAGCGTGGGCAAAGCCCATGTCCAAGCCGGTGGGTATGCCCTGGAAATCCACTACGACGCCTACGGTCCAGATGGTGTGGGTTCGGGCCTGATCCCTCCCCTACATCGCCACCCAACCCGCCTAGACGAAAGCCTGGCGCTGGCCTTTGGTCCCTATCCCCTGCTCTTCCGCGACGGCCTGGGAGCCCCCAGGCGAGGCATCGCCATTCTCGAGATCGGCAAACTTGAGGGCCAGCTAGAAGCATCGCTGCGAGATCCCCGCAGCCGCAATGGCGCTCTCCAAGCGATAGCTGAGCGAGTGGTTTCAGCTTTGCAACGGGGTCTGGAGCAGGGCTTGCAACCAGCCCCACCAATGCCTGGCCTGGCCGCCACCAAACCAGCGACCATCAACCCATCACCTAATTCAGCGCCTGATGGGGGGCGCAGCGGTCCGCGAGCGAGCCGTCCTCCAGCCAATCCTGGGGACGAGTGAACAGGTCTGTGAGCAAGGCCTCACGGCTGCCAGCCTCCGGCTGATATCCGTATTCCCAGCGCACCAAGGGCGGCAGAGACATCAGGATCGACTCGGTACGTCCGTTGGTCTGCAAGCCGAAAATCGTGCCCCGGTCAAACACCAAATTGAACTCCACATAGCGGCCCCGCCTGTAGAGCTGAAACTGGCGCTCCCGCTCGCCATAAGGGGTGTGCTGTCGCTTCTCAGCGATCGGCAAGTAGCTGGGCAGGAAGGCGTTGCCGCAGGCACTGGCCAGGGCAAACAGCTGCTCCCAACTCTGCGGCACCGGGCCTAATTGGTTGCTCACAGCCGCCGCAGGCCCATCGGGGTCCTGGCCCTTGTAGAGCACCCCGCGGGGATCCTGGTAGTCGTAAAAGATGCCGCCCACGCCGCGGGTCTCGTCCCGATGCTTGAGGAAGAAGTACTCGTCGCACCAGGGCTTAAACACCTGATAGAAAGCGGGATTAACGCTGTCGCAGGCTCCTTTGAGCGTGCGGTGGAAATGCTGAGCGTCTTGCAGGAACGGGTAATAGGGGGTGAGATCGGCGCCGCCGCCAAACCACCACACCGGGCCCGCTTCGAAGTAGCGGTAGTTGAGATGAACGGTGGGGATATAGGGGTTGCGGGGGTGCAGCACCATCGAGGTGCCTGTGGCAAACCAGCGGTGCCCCTTGGCTTCCGGCCGCTGGCTGAGGATCGAGGGGGGCAGTTCTGAGCCCTCCACCTCTGAGAAGTTGACGCCGCCCTGCTCGAAGACTCGGCCGCCCTTCATCACTCGAGAGCGACCGCCGCCGCCCTCCGGACGCTCCCAGCTCTCCTCGGCGAAGCAACCTTCGGCATCAAATTCTTCTAAACCGGCGCAAATGGAGTCCTGCAAGCCCATCAGCAGGGCCTTAGCCCTGGTGCGGGAGTCGGCCGGTGGAGCTTCCAGCAGGGCCTTAAGCATCGACACTGCGCCACATGGCGCTGGAAACGTCTAACCATTTCAGCCCAGCCTCCCCCCAGACAAGTAATCGAGAGGGTCTGTCACGCCCATGCTGACGGTCAAACGCAGCAGCGAGGCCCCTAGGATCGCAGTCTCTGATTGGATTTCCGATGGCATCTGTGGAGCAGGCTCAGGCCGCCCTCAACGCCGTTCAGGATGCCGGCAGCGGGCGCAGCCTGATCGAGCTGGGCTGGATCCAGCAGACGCGACTGGTGGACGATCGGGCCGTATTTCGCCTTGCCCTACCTGGCTTTGCCCAGAGCCAGCGGGATCGCATCGCCGCTGAAGCCAAGGCGGCCCTGCTCGCCCTTGAAGGCATCAACGACGTTCAAATTGAGTTGGAGCAACCCAGCGGCGGCGCTCCAATCGGCGCCGCTGGCCATGGTCACGTGCCGGAACGCGGTCAACTGCCAGAGCGCCAGCCCATCCCTGGGGTGCGCCAGGTCATCGCCGTCAGCAGTGGCAAGGGCGGAGTGGGCAAGAGCACGGTTGCCGTGAACCTGGCCTGTGCCCTGGCTGCTTCAGGACTAAAGGTGGGCTTGCTCGATGCGGACATCTACGGGCCGAATGCCCCCACCATGCTGGGAGTGGCTGATCGCACGCCTGAAGTGAGCGGCGAAGGCGCCCAGCAATTGATGACACCGATCGAAACCTGCGGCATCGCCATGGTGTCGATGGGCCTGCTGATCCAGGAAAACCAACCCGTGATCTGGCGGGGGCCGATGCTCAACGGCATCATTCGCCAGTTTCTTTACCAAGTCGCCTGGGGCGAACGGGATGTGCTGATCGTCGACCTGCCTCCTGGCACCGGTGATGCCCAGCTCACCATTGCCCAGGCGGTGCCGATGGCCGGGGCGATCATCGTCACCACTCCCCAGCTGGTTTCCCTAGCTGATGCCCGCCGGGGTCTGGCGATGTTTCTGCAGATGGGGGTGGACGTGCTGGGGGTGGTGGAAAACATGAGCGTCTTCATTCCCCCTGACGCTCCAGACAAGCGTTATGCCCTATTCGGCAGCGGCGGCGGCTCCCGCCTGGCTGAAGAGGCCGGAGTGCCCCTGCTGGCCGAACTTCCCCTGGAGATGCCCGTGCGGGAGGGGGGAGATGCCGGACGCCCCGTAGTGCTCAGCCACCCCGAATCGATCAGCGCCCGGGGCTTTTTGGCTTTGGCCCGCCAGCTCAGCGCCGCCCATCTGGTGCCAGCCTGAAGCCCATGTTGAGCCAGTTGGGGCGGCGCAACCCTCGATTTTTTAGTGGCCGCAGCAGCCGGCGCAACCCCCTAGCCGACGTGGACCTGATCCTCTGGGGGGTACCGCTGGCAATGGTGGCGATCGCCGGGATCCTGATTGCCAGCACCCAGCGCCAAGCGAATTACGCCGACTGGTACCAGCACTGGGTAACGGCGGCGGTGGGCATGGTGGTGGCCCTACTGCTGGCGCGAATGCCATTGGATCGGCTGATCCCATTTAAGTGGCCGATTTACATAGCCATGGTCGCCAGCCTGGTGGCCGTCCGAGTTGTCGGCACAAGCGCCCTAGGGGCCCAGAGCTGGATCAACATTGGCGGCTTTTATGTGCAGCCCTCTGAATTCGCCAAGGTGGGCGCCATCTTGCTTCTCGCCGGGGTACTAGCCAGACACCCGGTTGACCGTCCTGTTGACCTGATCCGTCCAGTGGGCCTAATCGCCCTGCCCTGGCTGCTGGTTTTTGTGCAACCCGACCTAGGCAGCTCGCTTGTGTTTGGCGCCGTACTGCTGGTGATGCTGTTTTGGGCTGGAATGCCTGGGGCCTGGGTGGTGCTGCTGCTCTCCCCTCTTGTGGCGGCGATAGTGGCAGGCACCCTGCCCTGGCTGCTGCTGGGCTGGGTGCCCCTGATGGGCTGGCTGGCATGGAAGAGCCTGCCCTGGAAGCGGGTGGCCCTGGCGATCAGCCTTGCCGTGCAGGGGATCTTCGCAATCGCCACCCCCTGGCTCTGGGAGCACGGCCTGCGCCCCCACCAGCGAGCCAGACTCACCCTGTTTCTTGATCCAGCCCAGGATCCCCTCGGCGGCGGCTACCACCTGCTGCAGAGCACCGTGGGCATCGGCTCGGGGCAGATCTGGGGCACCGGCTTGATGCAAGGCTCCCTCACGAAACTGCGGTTTATCCCTGAGCAACACACCGATTTCATCTTCAGCGCCCTTGGCGAGGAAACCGGTTTTCTCGGCTCGGTGCTGGTGGTGGCCGGCTTCGCCCTGCTCATGTGGCGCCTGCTGCAGATCGCTGGACGGGCCCGCAGCGATTACGAGGCCCTGGTGGTGGTGGGAATTGGGGCGATGCTGATGTTCCAAGTGGTGGTGAACATCAACATGACCATTGGACTAGGTCCCATCACCGGCATCCCCCTGCCCTGGCTGAGTTATGGAAGGTCCGCCATGTTGGTGAACTTCATCTCCCTTGGGCTGTGCGCCTCAGCCGCCCGCCGGGGCCGCACGGCCCAGGGCCGCTGGTGAGCCTGGCCGACCTGCGACGTTATTTGGCTGAAGGGGTGCCAACCGGAGTCGGCAACGAGGACTGCGCGCGGCGGCAGTGGTGGGCAGCCCTGGCCACCCTGCAGGAGGATTTCCTGCTGCCCCACCAACCCCTCCAGGGCCTATGGCTGGCCGCGCCACTGCCCGCCCTCTATGAACCAGCCCTGTTGCAGCAGCTGCAGGGCTGGGTTTGGGCCCCAAGCGACCTAGATGGCCTGCTGCCCAGCCCGGCACCCCTTCTGCCAGGAGCCGGCAACCCAGCTCCATGCGGCAGCTTTCAGCGGCTAGCCCTGGCGGAGGAGGACGGCACCGACCCCCTCCTGCTGGTGATAACCCCCCAGCTACAGGTAGCCCTTTGCCTCGATGGCCCGGCTGAAGGCCGGCGCCTGATTGTTCGCTTCGACCCTGAGGCCCTGTCCGAGGCCCTAGGCCTTATCCATGGGCGCCTACTGAGCCAGGATCCCGCAGCCTCGGCAGACCTGCGCAGCGCCCTAGAGCGACTGGGGCCCCTGCGCAGCGACGACCAACTGGGCTTGCGCTTCTGGCCGCGGCTGGGGGAACGGCTGGCCGCCATGGCCCCCAGCCTGACCCTGCAGCCCCTGGTGCATGGCGGTAGCGATCGCCCAGCCCAGCCCCAGGAGCGCCAGGCCGGCGACACCCCACGAGCTGTTAGCAGCGAATTGGCACTGCTCGAGGCCCTCACCCACGAGGTGCGCACACCGCTGGCCACGATCCGCACCCTGATCCGGTCCTTGCTGCGGCGCAACGACCTGCCGTCGGTGGTGCGCCAGCGCCTCGAGCAGATCGACGGCGAATGCAGTGAGCAAATCGATCGCTTCGGCCTGATCTTCCTAGCGGCCGAGCTGCAACGCCAACCAGGCTGCGAACAGCCCCTTGAAAGCCACGACCTGGCCCGCACCGACCTCAGTGCGGTGCTGCACCAGCAGCAAGAACTGTGGCAGCGGCAACTGGCGCGCCGAGGCCTGGACCTGGAGCTGGCAGTAGCCGATGGCTTGTCGCCGGTGCTGAGCGATCCGGCCCGGCTCGAAACCATGCTGGGCGGACTAATCGACCGCTTCAGCCGCGGCCTGCCCAGCGGCAGCCGCGTGACCGTGAGCCTGCTGCCGGCCGGCAGCAGGCTGAAGCTGCAGCTCAACAGCGAGGGCCACGACACCAGCGAGAACGACGGGATGGGGAACGGCGAGCAGCGGGAGCTGGTGGGGCCTGTGCTGAGCTGGAACCCCACCACCGGCAGCCTGCAGCTGAGCCGTCAAGCCACCCAGCGGCTGTTCCATCGCCTCGGCGGTCGCCTCACCGAGCGCAACGGCAGCGGCTTGACCGTGTTTTTCCCGGTTTGCTGAAGGGCCGGTTTGTTGACGGGTGTGAAGAGTGCGGCAGAAGCCCCGATCCGGTCAAAACCACGGTGCTAGCTTCCGGCTGAAACGTTCCAAAGCCATGGCAGCTACGGTGCTCAGCGGTCAACTCCCGAAGTACATCGGCAGCACCGGCGGCCTGCTGAACTCTGCTGAAACTGAGGAGAAATACGCCATCACCTGGAGCAGCCCGAAGGAGCAAGTCTTCGAGCTGCCCACCGGTGGCGCGGCCCACATGAATGCGGGCGAAAATTTGATGTACTTCGCCCGCAAGGAGCAGTGCCTCGCCTTGGGCACCCAGCTGCGCACCAAGTTCAAGCCCCGGATCGAGGATTACAAGATTTACCGGATCTTCCCTGGCGGCGACACCGAGTTCCTGCACCCCAAGGACGGCGTTTTCCCCGAGAAAGTCAATGAGGGTCGCACCATGGTTGGTCATAACCCCCGCCGCATCGGCGCCAACCAAAATCCCGCCAATCTCAAGTTCACCGGCAAGAACACCTTCGACGCTTGAGCTGCGTTAACCAACCCCTATAAAGGCGGGGCCAGGCGCCCCGTTTTTTTTGCCTGCCCGCTTGTCCGATGCCCAGCCCCGATCGCGATGGCTTAGCCCAACAGGCTTTTCTAGAGGCAGTCGCGGCTGGCCACAACTTCATCCCCCTCTGGAAGCGCTGGCCTGCTGACCTGGAAACCCCTCTCACCGCCTGGCTGAAGGCCGGAGCTGGTAGCAGTCATGGCGTGCTGCTGGAGTCGGTGGAGGGTGGTGAGCGCATCGGCCGCTGGAGCTTTGTGGTGTCTGATCCGCTCTGGACCCTCACCAGCCGGGGCGACCAAAGTGTGCGCCAGTGGCGCACCGGCTCCGAGGAGCGGCTGCAGGGCAACCCCTTCGACCTGCTGAGCCAGTGCCTAGAGCCCCTATCCAGCCCGCCGATCCCCGGTCTGCCACCGGTGGGCCAGCTATTTGGCTTTTGGGGCTACGAGCTGATCCGTTGGATCGAACCCAGCGTGCCGGTACATACGTCGGCCGAGGGTGCACCGCCTGATGGCTGCTGGATGTTGGCCGACAGTCTGCTGGTATTCGACCAGGTGAAGCGCCAGATCACCGCAGTGGCCTACGCCGATTTGAGTGGCGGCCAGGATCCACAGGCCGCCTACGCCGCGGCCGCAGCCCGCATCCAGGCCCTGGAGGAGCGCATGCACGGCCCCCTCCCCGGTGCCGGCACCCCCCTGAACTGGCACGACGCCACTGCCGGTGACATCGCTGCCAATTTGCGGACCACCAGCAACGTCGGCCAGGAGGCCTTCGAGGCCGCCGTGAGCTGCGGAGAAGGGCACATCGAAGCTGGCGACGTGTTCCAGCTGGTGCTCAGCCAGCGGCTGGAAACCCGCATCGATCGCGATCCCTTCGAGCTCTACCGCAGCCTGCGGATGGTGAATCCCTCGCCCTACATGGCGTTTTTCAACTTCGGCGGCTGGTATCTGATCGGCTCCAGTCCGGAGGTGATGGTGAAGGCAGAACCAACGGCCGCAGGGGGAGTGAAGGCTTCTTTACGGCCAATCGCAGGCACGCGCCCCCGGGGCGCCGATGAGGCCGAAGACCTGGCCCTGGAGGCGGAGCTGCTGGCTGATCCCAAGGAGCGGGCCGAGCACGTGATGCTGGTGGATCTGGGCCGCAACGATCTGGGCCGCGTCTGCCAGCCAGGCACCGTCAAGGTGAGCGAGCTGATGGTGATCGAGCGCTACTCCCACGTGATGCACATCGTGAGCCAGGTGGAGGGCCTGCTGGCCGAGGGCCAAACGGTATGGGACCTGCTGATGGCCTCCTTCCCCGCCGGTACGGTCAGTGGCGCTCCCAAAATTCGGGCTATGCAGCTGATCCACGCCCTGGAGCCCGACGCCCGAGGCCCATACTCCGGGGTGTATGGCGGGGTTGACCTGGCTGGCGCACTCAACACGGCTATCACCATCCGCACGATGGTGGTGCTGCCCCACCCCGAAGGAGGCTGGCGGGTGCAGGTGCAAGCCGGCGCTGGAGTAGTGGCCGACTCCAAGCCCGAACTCGAATACCAGGAAACCTTGAACAAAGCCCGCGGCATGCTCAAAGCCCTGGCCTGCCTGCTGCCGGCCCAGCCATGAGCGCCCCCCTGTTGCTTAAAGGTTTTGAGGTGGAGCTCTACACCGGCCGTGCCGATGGCACGGTGGTGGGCTGCAGCGCCGAGGCTGCGGCCGCCCTCGAGGGGTTCGTAACCGAGCCCGATTGCCGCAACCTCGAATACATCACTCCCCCGGATGCCGACTACGCCCGGCAACTGCAACTGCTGCTCGAGCCCCGCCAACGGCTGCGCCGCTGGCTCGCCAGCCGCCAGCTCACCCTGCTGCCCGGCAGCACGCTGAGCCTGGGGGACAGCCAGCGTTTTGAGCGCTCAGATCCGGCCAATCCGTATCACGGCTACATCGAGGCCACCTACGGCACCAAGGTGGTTACAGCCAGTGTGCATATCAATCTGGGGCTCACCGCAGGCCACGGCCTCGAGCCAATGACCAGCCTGTTTGCGGGCCTGCGCCTGATGCGCTGCGAAGCGTCCCTGCTCCTGGCCCTCAGCGCCAGCTCGCCCTTTCTCGACGGGGTTGTAACCGCTGCCCATTCCCAACGCTGGCTGCAGTTTCCCCTGACGCCAGCGGAGGTGCCCCTGTTCCTGGATCACCAGCACTACATCAGCTGGATGGGCGAGCAACTGGCCTTGGGCACCATGCAAAACGTGCGCCATCTCTGGACATCGGTGCGGCCCAATGGCGACAACCGGCCCCACGACCTCAACCGCCTGGAGATTCGCATTTGCGATCTGGTCACCGATCCACTCGTGCTTTTGGCGATCACGGCCTTCGCCGAACTGCGCTTACAGCAGTTGATGCGAGAACCGGAGCGCTACGACCCACTCCAGGCCAGCAGCCTGGACCCATCCCAGCTAGCCGCCCTCGCCGATGCCAACGACCGGGCCGCAGCCCGCTCCAGCCTTGATGCCACCGTGATGCACTGGCGCAATGGGGCCCCGATCCAGGCCCGAGACTGGCTTGCTCAGGAGCTGGCAGATCTGGCTCCACTTGCTGAAGAGCTGGGCCTAACCTGGGTGCTCGCCCCCCTGCAGGGCGTCCTTGACCAGGGCAACCAGGCCATGAGCTGGCTAGCCGGACACCAGGCTGGCCTGTCGATCCCGACCCTGCTCAACCAGACCGTCGAGGCGATGGCAAGCCAGGAGGCCGAGCTACTTGAGGCAATCGCCACAGACGGGGTGCCTGGTCCTTTGGGATGATCGAAAATCACTCCGCCGCCAATTCAGCTCCCATGCGGCAGTCCATGCCCACTCCCGCTGCAGCCAGCGAAGCGATACCGGCTTCCCAGCGGGTCACGCGGCTGCTGGGCGAGCGTCTCGAATTAGTTGAAGATCTCTGGGAGACGGTGCTGCGCAGCGAGTGCCCCCCCGAGCAGGCCAAGCGACTGCTGCGCCTCAAGCAGCTGAGTGACCCAGACGAGGCTGATGTCACTGGGGCGATCGTGCAGCTGATCCGCGAGATGGATCTGGCCGAGGCAATCGCCGCGGCCAGGGCCTTTTCGCTTTATTTCCAGCTGGTCAACATCCTCGAGCAACACATCGAGGAGGACACCTACCTCGACAGCCTCAAAAACCAGGAAAACGGCCCCAGCGATCCCTTCCTGCCGGCCCTGGCCAACCAGACCGACCCGGCCACCTTTCGCCAGCTGTTCGCCCGCCTGCGCAGCCTGAATGTGCCGCCAGCCCAGCTGGAGAAGTTGCTGCGCACCCTCGACCTGCGGCTGGTGTTCACCGCCCACCCCACCGAAATTGTGCGCCATACGGTGCGGCACAAGCAGCGGCGTGTGGCCACCTTGATCCAGAAACTGGAGCAGGGCAGCGGCCTCAATTGCCTTGAGCGCCAAGGCCTGAGACTCCAGCTAGAGGAGGAGATCCGGCTCTGGTGGCGCACCGACGAACTACACCAGTTCAAACCGACGGTGCTCGACGAGGTCGACTACGCCCTGCACTACTTCCAGCAGGTGCTCTTCGACGCCATGCCCCAGCTACGCGATCGCATTCGCGCCGCCCTGAAGCTGAGCTATCCAGACGTGGAACCGCCACGGGATTCGTTCTGCACCTTCGGCTCCTGGGTGGGCTCAGACCGGGACGGCAACCCCTCGGTGACACCGGACATCACTTGGCGCACCGCCTGCTACCAACGCCAGCTGATGCTGGAGCGCTATCTCAAGGCGGTGAACGAGCTCAGTGACCAGCTCAGCATCTCGATGCAATGGAGCCAGGTGAGCCCGGCCCTGCTGGAGTCGCTGGAAATGGACCGGCTGCGCTTCCCGGAGATCTACGAGGAGCGGGCTGCCCGCTACCGACTCGAGCCCTACCGGCTCAAGCTCAGCTACACCATGGAGCGGCTGCGGCTCACCCACCAACGGAACCAGCAACTGGCCGATGCCGGCTGGGAGTCTCCCTGCGATGGCAGCGCCCCACCGCCGCCGATGGGGGGCAGCATGGCCCCCGCTCCCACCCAGGAGTTGCACTACAGCACGGTTGATGAATTCCGCTACGACCTGGAACTGATCCAAGACAGCCTCGAGCGCACTGGCCTGAGCTGCGAATCGCTGCAGCACCTGATCAGCCAGGCCCAGATCTTTGCCTTCTGCCTTGCCAGCCTGGACATCCGCCAGGAGAGCACCCGCCACAGCGATGCCCTCGACGAACTCAGCCGCTACTTGCAGTTAGCCGTGCCCTACGGCGAGATGGATGAGGCCCAGCGAGTCGAGTGGCTGCTCAGCGAAATCCAGACCCGCCGCCCCCTGCTGCCGCCCACGGCCAAATGGAGTGCCGCCACAGCCGAAACCTTCGCCGTGTTCCGGATGCTGCAGAGGCTGCAGCAGGAATTCGGATCGCGTATTTGCCGCACCTATGTGATCTCGATGAGTCACACGGTGTCCGATTTGCTGGAGGTGCTGCTGCTGGCCAAGGAGGCCGGGCTAGTAGACCCACTTGCCCAGCGCGCCGGCCTGCTGGTGGTGCCGCTGTTTGAAACGGTGGAGGATCTCCAGAGGGCGCCAGCGGTGATGGGCACCCTGTTCCGCCATCCTTTTTACCTAGCCCTGCTGGGCAGTGACGGTGGCCAGCCACTCCAAGAAGTGATGCTGGGCTACTCCGACAGCAATAAGGATTCGGGCTTCCTCTCCAGCAACTGGGAAATCCATAAGGCCCAGATCGCCCTGCAGCGTCTGGCCATCGAGCACGGCGTCGCCCTGCGCATCTTCCACGGCCGGGGCGGCTCGGTGGGCCGCGGTGGTGGGCCCGCCTATCAGGCGATCCTGGCCCAGCCCAGCGGCACCCTCAGTGGCCGCATCAAGATCACCGAACAGGGGGAGGTGCTGGCCTCCAAATACTCCCTGCCGGAGCTAGCGCTCTACAACCTGGAAACGGTCACCACTGCCGTGCTGCAGAACAGCCTGGTGAGCAGCCCCGTTGACGAAACCCCCAGCTGGAACGAGCTGATGGGCCGACTGGCGGCCCGCTCCCGCGACCACTACCGGGCCCTGGTGCACGACAACCCCGACCTGGTGGCCTTCTTCCAGCAGGTGACCCCAATCGAAGAGATCAGCAAACTGCAGATCTCCAGCCGCCCGGCCCGCCGCAAGAGTGGCGCCAAGGACCTCTCAAGCCTGCGGGCCATCCCCTGGGTATTCGGCTGGACCCAGAGCCGCTTCCTGTTGCCCAGCTGGTTTGGGGTGGGAGCCGCCCTGCAGGAGGAGCTCGACCAGGATCCAGGCCAGCTGGAGCTACTGCGGTTGCTCTACCAGCGCTGGCCGTTCTTCCGCATGCTGATTTCCAAAGTGGAGATGACCCTCTCCAAGGTGGATCTCGACCTGGCCCACCACTACGTCCAGGCCCTGGGCCGCAGCGAAAACCGCGAGGCCTTTGAAGCAATCTTCCAGTCGATCGCTGCCGAATTTGGCCTTACCCGCGATCTGGTGCTGGCGATCACCGGCCACAGCCGACTGCTGGATGGCGATCCTGCCTTGCAGCTCTCGGTGGATCTACGCAACCGCACGATCATTCCGCTCGGCTTCCTGCAGGTGGCCCTGCTCAGACGCCTGCGCGACCAAAACCGCCAACCACCGATGAGTGAAACGAGCGCCAGCAGCAGCGACGATGGGCGCACCTATAGCCGCAGTGAACTGCTGCGAGGCGCCCTGCTCACCATCAACGGCATCGCGGCGGGCATGCGCAACACCGGCTGAGTCCATTCCCTTCAGCCCCTACCTAGATCAGCCCAGCTCTGGACTCCCTCTTGATCCCGTTCCGCAGCCAGCCCCAAGCCCCACAACTGAGGGATGGTTATCACCTGCTGGCCGATGGCCTACTGCCCAGTGCCGAAGCGCTCAACAGGCTGCTGGTGGCAGCGGGTGATCAGCCCCGGCAGCCTGAGCGCTGGCAGCGGGTGCTGGAGCTAAGCGTTTGGCACTTGGGCGTAGCGAGCCCCGATGGCCAGCTGGTGGGTTTTGTCAGAGCTACCAGCGACCTCGCCCTCAATGCCAACCTCTGGGACCTTTGCGCCGATCCTGCCGATCCAGCTGAGGCAGAGATCCTGGCGGTGCTTGTCCATGCCGCCTTGGGCCGATTGCGCCGGGAGCTGGCGGGGTGCAGTATTTCTCTTTCAGCCCCGCCCCAGGCCCTTGCTGCCCTAGAGCGCTACGGGTTTGCCGTGGATCCGGGGGGCATCCGCGCCATGGGGCTCAAGCTGGAGAGTTGATTTCAAGCTGGGCTTGGCCAGCAAACCACAGTTCCCAAGCAAAACCCCACCGCCTGGGCCTTGACTGCCTCGGCGGTGGGGAGAGGTGGGGCGGGATGCGGTTGGGTGACGAGCATGGAGGGACTCGAACCCCCGACCCTCAGAACCGGAATCTGATGCTCTATCCAACTGAGCTACATGCCCTTAATGGCACCCTGCCTGGCTTACCTTAACCGCACACCGCATCAGACCCATCCGGCTGCATCGCCTGGAGCTGCTGCGTTTCCGCAATATCAGTCGGCTGGAGCTGAGCCTGGAGGCTCCCCGGCTGCTGGTGGTCGGGGCCAATGGCGAGGGCAAATCCAACCTGCTGGAAGCGGTGGAATTACTTGGCTGCCTGCGATCCCACCGCACCAGTAGCGATCGTGATTTGATCCAGCACGGCGAGGCCAGCGGCCAGGTGCGCGCCCTCACCAGCGGCGGGGACCAGCTGCAGCTGGAGCTGCGCCGAAGTGGCGGCAGGCAGGCCCAGCGCAACGGCAAGCCGCTGGAGCGCCAGCTTGACCTGCTGGGTTCGCTGCGCTGCGTGGGCTTCAGCGCCCTCGACCTCGAGCTGGTGCGGGGCGAGCCCGCTGGCCGGCGTCAGTGGCTCGACCGGGTGGTGCTGCAGCTCGAGCCTCTCTACGGCGACCTGCTGAGTCGCTACGGCCGGCTGCTACGCCAGCGCAGCCAATTGCTGCGGCGCGGCCTGGGGGGAACCAGCCTGCTGGCCCTACTCGACACCTTTGATCTGCAAATGGCCGTGATCGGCACCCGCTTACACCGGCGCCGCTTCCGGGCGATCCGGCGCCTCGAGCCCCTGGCCGCAGCCTGGCAGGAGCGGCTCAGCGGCGGCCGTGAACAGCTGCAACTGAATTACCAAAGCGGCACCGTCTTGGCGGGAGAGGAGGCTGAGGAGCCTTGGCGTCAATCCCTGCTTGAGCAGCTACAGCTTCAACGCCAGGAGGAACTGCGGCTGGGCCAATGCACGGTGGGGCCCCACCGGGACGAGCTAGAGCTGGCCTTGGCCGGCCAACCGGCCCGCCGCTACGGCTCGGCTGGCCAGCAACGCACCCTGGTACTGGCCCTCAAGCTGGCTGAGCTCGAGCTTGTGGGCTCCGTCCTGGGGGAGCCACCCCTACTGCTCCTCGACGACGTGCTCGCCGAGCTAGACCCGGGGCGGCAACAATTGCTGCTCGAGGCGGTGGGCGAAGGTCACCAGTGCCTGGTGAGTGCCACCCACCTGGGAGCCTTCAGTGGGGGCTGGCAGGCCGAAAGCCAGGTGGTGCGGATGCGCGCCGGCCAGCTCGATCCGAAGATGCCAACTGACTTGGACAGCTAGGCCCCATTACCAGGCTGACAGCCTATGGTTAATTGCTCGTTTGGTCGGATTCGATGACCCAGACCCTGCCCTGCCTCCACCCGAACCCGGGATGGACCGAGGCCCCTGCTGCTACCACCGCAGCCTCTCCCCTGCCTCACCAGATTTCCGAAACGGTCGGAAAACACTGCATCCTTGAGCTATATGGCTGCGACAGCGCCAAGCTCGACGACGAAGCCTTCCTGAGGGACACCATCACCGCAGCAGCGAAGCGTGCCGGTGCCACCCTCCTCAACCTGATCACCCACCGATTCGAACCCCAAGGGGTTACGGGATTGGCCTTGCTGGCCGAATCCCATATCTCGATTCACACTTGGCCGGAATCGGGCTACGCGGCGGTTGATGTGTTCACCTGTGGTGATCACACGATGCCGGAAAAAGCCTGTGCGGTACTCGCTGCCGAGCTTTCAGCCAACGACCACAAGCTCACCAGCTTCCGCCGCGAGACACCACCGTCGATTGCTGAGAGCCCGCGTGATCCGTTGCAGGAGCATGGGTTCACCGCCGCGGTGACCCTCTGATCTCAGCCGGCTAACCACCGGTTGGCTGAGCCCAGTTCCCGGTTGAGCTTGCCGCTCACCAGCCCCTCCAGATCCAGCCCAACGGCGCTAAAGCCCATCTCCAGGAAGGCCGCCACCAGCGCCTGCCTGGTTTCGGGCTTGGCCCACAAACCCAGGGCGCGATCCAATTGGGCGGGAGGCAGTTCAATCCGAGCCGTCTGGCCCTGGGAGCGCACGCGCACCTGGGGCCATCCTCTTGCAAACAACCAGGCTTCCGCTGCAGCCACCCGCTCCAGCCGCTCCGCCGTGATCGGTTCGCCGTAGGGAAAGCGCGAAGCCAGACACGGCTGGGCCGGCTTGTCCCACCAGGGCAATCCCAGAGCCCGAGAAATTTGGCGTACGCCGGCCTTGTCGAGGCCCACCTCGGCCAGGGGCGAACGCACTCCGAATTCCTTTGCGGCCCGAATGCCGGGCCGATGATCGTCTAGATCCTCGGCATTGACGCCATCGAGCACGGTCGCCCCTGCCGCCGCGGCCGCGATCGGCGCCAGCAGCCGGTGCAGCTCCCGCTTGCAGGCGTAGCAGCGCTGCTCAGGATTACTGGCGTAGGCCGGATCTGCCAGCTCCGCCGTAGCGATCTCCCGGTGGGTGATCCGCAGCCAACGAGCCTGCTCCGCCGCCTCCGCCCGCAGGTGGGGGGCTAGGGCCGGAGACACACCCGTAATCGCCAAAGCCGCCTCGCCGCGTTGCTCTACGGCGAGGGCAGCTACTAGGGAACTATCAACGCCACCGGAATAGGCCAGCACCAGCCGATCTAGGCACGCCAACTGCTGACGCAGCGAAGCCAGCGCCAGCTCCAACGGCGGCGGCAACAGCTCCAACGGGGAAAACAGCATCGCCACCAAACTCCTGCCCAGATCTTGGCAACCCCCACCCCAATGACGCCGGTATCATCGCAATATGAGCAGCACCCAGACGCCGCAACGAGGAACGGGCCGGGGTATCGGCATCCGTACGGCGGCCGGCAGCGATGAGCGCGCCCATGGCCAGCTGCACGTCTATGACGGCGATGGCAAGGGCAAAAGCCAGGCGGCCCTAGGGGTGGTTCTGCGCACCATCGGCCTGGGTATCTGCGAGCAAAAACGCACCCGGGTGCTGCTGCTGCGCTTTCTCAAGGGGCCTGGCCGGTCCTACGACGAAGACGCCGCCATCGAAGCCCTGCAACAGGGCTTTCCCCACCTGATCGACCAGGTGCGCACCGGCAGGGGAGACTTTTTCAGCGCCGAGGAAGCCACCCGCTTCGACCGGCAGGAGGCCCAGCGGGGCTGGGACATTGCCAAAGGGGCCATCGCCAGCGACCTCTACTCGGTGGTGGTGCTCGACGAGCTCAACCCGGTGCTTGATCTGGGCCTGCTTGATATCGAAGAGGTAGCCCGCACCCTGGCGGCCAAACCCGACGGCATGGAAGTGATCTGCACAGGTCGCGGTGCGCCCCGCCAGCTGGTGCAACTGGCCGACCTGCACTCGGAAATGCGCGCCCACCAGGGCCCGGGTGGCCTTGAAGGCGTCGAGATTTACACCGGAGAAGGCAAGGGGAAATCCACCAGTGCCCTGGGCAAGGGGCTACAGGCGATCGGCCGTGGCATCAGCCAGGACAAAAGCCACCGGGTGCTGATTCTGCAGTGGCTCAAAGGTGGCGCTGGCTATACCGAAGATGCCGCCATCGCCGCACTTCGCGAGAGCTATCCCCACCTGGTGGATCACCTGCGCTCCGGGCGCGATGCGATCGTGTGGCGCGGCCAGCAGCAGCCGATCGACTACGTGGAAGCCGAGCGTGCTTGGGAGATCGCCCGCGCCGCCATCTCCAGCGGCCTCTACAAGACAGTGATCCTCGATGAAATCAACCCCACAGTTGATCTGGAGCTGCTGCCGGTGGAGCCGATCGTGCAAACCCTGCTGCGCAAACCCGCTGAAACGGAAGTAATCCTCACCGGCCGCTGTAAAAACCGCCCTGCCTATTTCGACCTGGCTTCGGTGCACTCCGAGATGGTGTGCCACAAGCATTACGCCGAGCGGGGTGTGGACCTCAAGCGCGGCGTGGATTACTGAGGCTGGGCAACTAAGAAGAGGCCTCAGTAGCGCATCACACTCGGATCAACTTCCTGGCTCCAGGCGTCAATGCCTCCGGCCACGTTGATGCCCTCGATGCCGTGGCGTTTCAGGGCGATCAGGGCCTTGGCACTGCGGCCGCCCAGCTTGCAGTGGACGTAGAGGCTTTTGCCCGCCGCCAGCTGCTGGATGCGTTCCACTGCCGTGCCGTTCTCGATCTGATCGAGAGGGATCAAAACAGCGCCGGGAATCCCAGCGATCTCAGCCTCGGGGGGATTGCGCACGTCGATCAGCACCAGGCCACTGGTGTCACCATCGAGCAGCGTTTTGAGCCCGCCCACGCTGATGCTCTCCACAGCTCCGGATTCTTCCTGGCCGGGGGCGGTGCCGCCAACGCCGCAAAACTCTTGATAGTCAATAAGTTTGTCGATCACGGGGCGCTCGGGATTGGGCCGCAACTTCAGCTCGCGGAACTTCATCGCCAGGGCATCGAACAGGAGCAGGCGGCCGCTGAGGGTGGTGCCGATGCCGGTGATGATCTTCACCGCCTCGGTGGCCTGGATGACACCGATGATTCCGGGCAGCACCCCCACCACTCCGCCCTCGGCGCAAGAGGGCACCATGCCCGGCGGCGGCGGTTCGGGGAACAGGTCGCGGTAGTTCGGGCTCTCGGCATCCAGGTTGAACACCGTGGCCTGACCTTCAAAGCGGAAGATCGAGCCGTAGACATTTGGCTTACCCAGCAGCACGCAGGCGTCGTTCACCAGGTAGCGGGTGGGGAAGTTATCAGTGCCGTCGCAGACCAGGTCGTAGCCGGAAATGATCTCCAGGGCATTTTCGCTGGTGAGGGCGGTCTCGTAGAGATCCACCTGGCAGTGGGGATTGATCTCCAGGATGCGGGCCTTGGCCGATTCAATCTTGGGCTTGCCAACCCAGCTGGTGCCATGGATCACCTGGCGCTGGAGGTTGGAGTGGTCGACCACATCGAAATCGACGATGCCGAGCCGGCCTACGCCGGCAGCCGCTAGATAAAGAAGCAAGGGCGAGCCCAGCCCACCGGTGCCCACGCACAGAACAGAAGCTGCCTTGAGCCGCTTTTGCCCCTCCATACCCACCTCTGGCAGGATCAGGTGCCGGGCAAAGCGAGCCACCTCATCGGGGCTGAGCTGGACGCCGCTGGTGTCGGGAGGAAGCATGGCCTCTTGGATCAGGACACCATTCTCCATGGCAGGCGCAAGGGCGCTGCCGGAGCTTCCGGCAGCCACCAGGCAACCAACTCCCCACCAAGGGTTTGGGCCCCGAGGATCACCATCAAAGTGGATATCCCACACAGACTGCGATCGGTGCCAGAAGGCACGGCCCCACTAGTGGGGTGGCTGTGGGCCGAGCCCAGCAGCTCCAGCCCCTGAGCCCTGCCCCACTTCTGCGCCTGCAGCTGCTCCCTTGGATCAATCGCAAAGCGCTGGCAGCGTTGCTGAGGCTGGGCCCAGACGTTGCAACACGGCCAGACCAGGCGCAGTTGCCAGTCGAAGTCCAAGCGTTCACCAAGCAGCAGGGCACAACCCTCCTCTGGTTCTGCGCTGGCCAGAACGGGGCGCAAAACGGTGAGCAGGTGCAGATCTGCCCTGATTTGCTCTGGCGCTTGGGAGAACACGCCGATACCTTATGAGTCATTCCAAACATTCGCCTCCCAACCGGTCCATGAGCGATACCACCACCGACGCGGTTGAGCAGGGCACTGCCACTGAAGTGGAGACTGACGCCAGCTCCGGTGCAGCAGAAGCCAGCTTCAGTGAGCGTTACAGCGAAATTCTTGCCAAGGTGAACGGCACCCTGGACCAGGTGGACTGGAGCCAGATGGGACGGATCGGCAAAGCCAGCGGGGTGATCCTGGCTGTGATCGTCGCTCAGATCCTGATCAAAGGAGTGCTCGACGCAATAAACCTGCTGCCCGTGGTTCCTGGCCTGCTGGAACTGCTGGGCTTGGTGGTTGTCGGCCAGTGGAGTTGGCACAACCTCACCACCAGCGAAAAGCGTGGTGCCGTGGTGGCCAAGGTCCAGAACCTCCGCAAGGAATATCTGGGCTAATCAGCTCCTCTTAACCAGCAGCTGATCAATGCTGGCTTGAGCCTGACGCCCCCAGCCGCCGCCAAACAGATTGGCGTGATTCTAAAGGTGATACAGGTTGTAGAGGGCGACCCGAGCCTTGGCCCCAGGCTCCAGCGGCCAGACATCTTCGTAACCGCTAAAAAAAGCTTTCGGAAATCCGCCGAATAGCTGGGCCATCGCCATATCCACCTCCCGATCCCCCCAGTAGCAAGCGGGGTCGAAAATTGTGCTGCAGCCATTGGTCAGCAGGCCCGCATTGCCGCACCAGAGATCCCCGTGCACAAGCACCGGCTCACAGTGATGGCCGCTTAGCCGTAGCAGCACCAGCTCCAGCAGCTCCCGTGCTCCCCGCACCGGCTCTCCCCGGCTAGCGGCCCAGGCCAGCTGGGGCGCCAAGCGGCACTCCGCAAAAAACACCCCCCAATCGGAGCGCCAGCCGTTGGGCTGGGGGGCTGATCCAATGAAGTTGTCTGCCGCCGCGCCGTAGCCCTGGGCTGGTGCCGAGCCGGCACTGCTGCGGTGCAGCTGGGCCAAGCCCTGGCCGCATTGAAACCAACCACTTTCAGCTGCGGCGCCAGGTGAGCCTGCCAACTGCAGCCAGCTGAGCAGCAGCACGGCGAGATCGCCGGCCACTCCCCATGCCAGGGGCGCTGGAATCACCAGCGCGGCAGGCGCATGCTGTGCCAACTGCTGCAGGCCGCTTAGCTCCGCCTCAAACATGGGCAGGGCTGCGGCCGCGTTGGTCTTGGCAAACAAGCTGCGACCATCAGCCAACTCCAGCCGCCAGGCCTGGTGGATACAACCACCCCCCAGAGGCGTCTGGGCCACCACGGCGCAGCCGAGCTGCTGCTCTACCCATGCCTGCATCGCGCGCCCGCGCACCTGGTTGCCAGCATGGCGCCATGGAGAAGCGCCTCGATGTGGTGGTGGTGGGCGCCGGCATCGCCGGCCTCACCGCCGCAGCCCTGCTGGCCCGGAAGGGCCTGACGGTGGAACTGCTGGAAGCCCACCAGCAGAGCGGCGGCTGCGCCGGCACCTTCCGCCGGGGCCCCTACACCTTTGATGTGGGCGCCACCCAGGTCGCTGGCCTCGAACCTGGCGGCAGCCACCAGCGCCTGCTGGCCCACTTCGCTCTGCCCTTACCGCAGGCCACCCCCCTGGATCCGGCCTGCGTGGTGGATCTGGCCGATGGCCAGCCGCCGGTGCGGATCTGGCGCGATCCGGAGCGCTGGGCCGCCGAGCGGGAGCAGCAGTTTCCCGGCAGCGGCCGCTTCTGGCAACTGTGCGCCGTCCTGCACCAGGCCAACTGGGCCTTCGCTGGCCGCGATCCGGTGCTACAACCGCGCACCCTCTGGGATCTGGGCCAGCTGCTGCCGGCCCTGCGCCCCGTCAACCTGGCCAGCGGCCTGCTGGCCGGCGCCACGGTGGCCGATCTGCTGGCGCTCACGGGCTGCGGCGGCGACCCGCGCCTGCGCCGCTTCCTCGATCTGCAGCTACGCCTCTACTCCCAGGAGCCCGCCGAGCGCACCGCCGCCCTCTATGGCGCCACCGTGCTGGCCATGGGCCAGGCACCGCTGGGGCTCTGGCACCTGCAGGGCTCAATGCAGGTGCTCAGCCAGCAGCTTGAGCAGGCCCTGGCTGCCGGCGGCGGCCAGCTGCGACTGCGGCATCGGGTGAAAGCCCTGCAGCGCAACAACGAGCCTGGAGGCGGGGCGGGCTGGAGGTTGCAGGGCGAGCAGCTAGGGGGGGCCGGCAAGGGGCAGGAGTTCAGCTTGAGCGCTACCAATGTGGTGCTGGCCATACCGGTGCAAAGCCTGCCCGCTCTGCTCGGGCAGCAGCTACCCGCGGGCTACCGCAGCCGGATAGAAGATTTGAGCGATCCATCTGGGGCATTGGTTTTTTACGGTGCCATTGAGCGAGCACTGCTGCCTGCCAACTGCCCCAGCCACCTACAACTCGATTGGGCCGATCCGGGCACCTTGTTTGTGTCGGTGAGCCACGAGGGCGACGGCCGGGCGCCGGTGGGCCTAGCCACGGTGATCGCCAGCGTTTTCACACCAGCGAAACCCTGGTTTGGCCTCGAACCCACCGCCTACGACCAAGCCAAGGCCGAAGCGCTGGCCGCCATGCAGCGGGGGTTGGAGTCGCTGCTGGGCATCAGCCCAGCACAGTGGCGCCACGCTGAGCTGGCCACACCCCGGGGTTTTGAGCGCTGGACCGGGCGGCCCTTTGGCTTTGTGGGTGGTCTGGGACAGCACCCCAGCCGCTTCGGGCCCTTCGGCCTAGCCAGCCGAACCCCTCTGCCGGGCCTGTGGCTGTGCGGTGATTCGATCCACCCCGGAGAGGGCACCGCCGCCGTCGGCCTCTCAGCCCTGATGGCCTGCCGGCAGCTGCTGGCAGAGCGGGGCCAGACGCTGAGCCTCAGCGGACTGAGCACCTAGCCATGTCGGGGGATCAGAGAAACTGCGGCCGCAACTCCTGGCTGCGATCGAGCTCCTGCCGCAAGCCCTGCCAATCCCCCTGGTTCACCTGCTGCTCGAGAGCCTCCAGCTGCTGCCGGTAGACCGCCAGCGCCACTAGCAGCGCCTCGCGGTTGCAGCGGGCCATCAGGGTGCCCAACTCCGGATTGCCGCCGCCCACCCGGCTGGTGTCGGCAAAGCCGCTCGAAGCCAGGGCGCGCACTAGGCCGGCTAGATCCCCGGCGCCCGCAGCGCCAGCCCGATCAGCCGTATGCAGCAGGGCGGCACCCACCAAAACCGGCAGGTGGGAGATCAGCGCCACCGCTTGGTCGTGCTCAGCGGCGCCGCAACTGAGCCAGTGGGCCCCCACAGCATGGGCCAAACCCTGAACCAACGCCAGCGCCTGCGGATCGGTAGCGACAGCGGGGGTCGCCACCCAAGGGCGCCCGTGAAACAACCCGTGCTGCCCCGCCTCCACCCCCGCCTCAGCCGTACCGGCCATCGGATGACTAGCGACAAAACGGGGATGCAGGCCCTGCCAGAGCTCCAGCACCGGCGCCTTCACCGAACCCACATCGGTGATCACCGCCTGGGGTGGCAACGCCGCCACCAACTCCTGCGGCGGCTCCAGCAGCCGGTCTAGGGGCAGGGCCAACACCACCAGGCTGCAGCTCGCCAGCACGGCGGGGTTGGTGCCCACCTCGGTGGCCAGGAGCCGCTGCCGGGCTCGCTCGGCGGTGGCCTCACGGTGCACTAAGGCACGCACCTCCACGCCTTGGTGCTGCAGATCCAGCCCCAAGGACCCGCCAATCAATCCCAAGCCCACGATCCCCACGGGCCCCTGCCGCCACGGATTGGCAGTGTTGTGAGCACGCGCCTGGGGGCTGGGCAAGGAATCGGGAGTCATCGGGGCGCAGGAGCCATGCCGCCAGCTTCCTACGCTTTTGATCTGTTGGTTGGCTGGGAATGCTCGAAGCCCGCGCCCATCAGCAACTCAAAGACCTATTGCGCCAGGAGGGCAGTGCTCCCTGGCCCCACCACCTCAGCCTCAGCCGCTTGGTGGCCCGCAGCCTGCGCCGCGGCGACCACACCCTGGTGCGACTAGCCCCAGGCAGCGAACCCAGCTGGTGGATCAGCCTGCTGGTACCCCTTGCCCTGAGCGAGTGCCCCCTGGCAATAGTGGTGGGCGAGGACCAACGCCAACGGCTGCTACAGGTGGAGCTGCCCAGGCTGGCAAAGGCCGAACCAAGCATGGCCCTGCCCTGCTTTGAGGGCGACCGAGCACCAGAAGATGCCCGCGTCTGGTTGCTTAACCATCAACAGCTGGTGGCGGCCTGGCAAAAGGGGTGGCTGGGGGCGCGCCAACTGGTGATCCCGGAGGCGGAACAGCTCGACACCCTGCTGCGCCAAGCCCTGGAGGTGGTGGTCACGCCCCAGCACTGGGACCAACTGCGGCGGGCCCAGCCCGCGGCCGAGTCCAGCCTGCTGAGCCTGCACCAACGGCTCAATCGCCGGGTGCTCAGCGCCCCCCACCGTCCCAACCAGCTGGTGGCCCTGGCCCCAGACGACGAAGCCCCCCTGCGCCATCTACTGCAGCTGCTGAGTCCCTTACCCGCGCCATGGCCCGACTGGCTGGCCGCCAAGGGCGACGGCTGGACCAGCTGGGCCCAGCTGAATCCCCAACTGCTGCAATGGCAACTGCACCGCCACCCCCTCGAGCCCCTGGCGGTGCTGCGCGGCCTGCTGGAGCAGCGGGGTGCGGTGCTGCTGGGCCAACTTGCGCCGGGGAGTGAATTGGGGCTCCAGCCGGTTGTGGAGCTGAATCTCGGCGATGCGCCCCTTGCCGACCCTCTGCCCCTATTTGCGCCGCTGAGCCAACCGCTGCCGAATAGCCCGAACTACGGACAGCACCTGCTCGAGCAAAGCCGGCGCCTGATCCTTGGCCAAGCTGGGCTAACGGTCGTGCTGATCGATGACGACGCCCTGCGATTAGGACTGACCAGTGGGCTAGCAGCGGAATTCGGCAGTCGAGTAGTGCACGAGAGCACCGCGCCCAAAGGCAATGGGGTGATTTGTGCACGCTGGTGCTGGTGGCTCAAACAGCAGGCCCGGCTGCCACTGCCAAGCCAGATCGTGATCGCCCTGCTGCCGATCGCCAGCCTCGAAGATCCCCTCACCGCTGCGCGAGTAATGGCATTACGCCAAGGGGGCCGCGATTGGTTCCGAGAGGGCCTGTTGCCAGATGCCCTCACCCGTCTGCAGCTCGGTGTAGCGGGGCTTAGGCGCGAAGGCGCTGGCCGGCTGGCCGTACTGGATGGACGGCTGCGGGGGCGGAGCTGGGGCCGCCAGGTGCTTGCGGCCCTGGAACCCTGGATCAACTTGACCCGCTTACTGCCTCACTGACGTGGGATCCTGACTTCACCATCCAAGTAGCGGAGGCCATGGGGGAAGCCAAGCGTCGCAGCATTCAGGGTCTGCCACCCAAGCTGGTTAAGCCAAAACGGCCAAAAGAAATTGACACCTCGCCACGCGTCGCAGCCTGGCTGCCCCTGACGCGCAACCAGGCTGATCGCTTCGTCACCCTCACCACCAAAGGGGCCTGGATAGGCATAGGCGCCCTGGTGCTGTTCTGGCTGACGGTGCGTTTTGTCGGCCCCGCAGCCGGCTGGTGGAACCTGTCCGACGGCTGACCCGCGAAATCCTGAAGAAAAGATTAGGATCTTTTGAATCCGTCGGGTCGTCGTGTTCCCACGCTTAGCCGAGCAGTACAGATCTGTGGTTCACGACCTGGTGATGAGTCTTCAGGCTCTCGCCAAAAGCCTTCAAGACCGAGGCATTGCTGCCACCTGCTACGTCTGCGGTGATGGCCGGGATGGTCACGGGGCCTCCTTCGTCGCCAACCTCGGCGCGAACCACATGGTGCGGTTTTTAGTTTCCGATTTCGGCATCAGCTGGGTGGAATCCCGCGATGGCCACGAACTGGTGAAGCTAGAAGGAGCCGAAGCCATCCAGGAGCTACAGCGAGTGGCCCAAGTGCTCCAAAGCCCCGTGGCAGCAAAGGGATCGCGAGCTCAATCGCCAGCCAACCCTCCTAACCCCAACCAGCTCAAGGGAGCATTCACGCTCCCTTGAGCTGGAGCAAGCCGCTCAGCTAGCCACCACCAACAACTCTTCGAGGCCATCGCCCGCTTCAGCGAGCCCTGATGCTGCAACAGCCGCCTTAGCAGCCGCGGCCAGGGGCTTCATGGAATTGGCGGTGACCTCTGAGCCCTCCTTCAGCTTTTGCCGAGTGAGTTGCTCAATCACCTCAGCCTGGGCTGGGTTTTGCTCCAACCAGGTGATCGTGTTGTCCCGGCCCTGACCAATGTTGTCGCCCTCGTAGCTGTACCAGGCACCTTTGCGGATCACCACACCGGTCTCCTCGGCCAGGTCGAGCAAACAGCCAAGGGTGCTGATGCCACGGCCAAACAGGATGTCGAATTCGGCGATCCGGAAGGGCGGGGCGACTTTGTTTTTTGCCACCTTCACCTTGGCGCGGATGCCGTACTCCTCGGTGCCCCGCTTGAGGGTCTGAATCCGGCGAATGTCCAAGCGCACCGATGCATAAAACTTGAGGGCGTTACCACCGGTGGTGGTTTCCGGATTGCCGTAGGTGACACCGATCTTCTGGCGCAGCTGGTTGAGGAAGATCACGGTGCAGCCGGATTTACCGATGTTGCCGGTGATCTTGCGCATGGCCTGGCTCATTAGGCGAGCCTGGGCACCCACAGCCAGGTCCCCCATTTCACCTTCAATTTCAGCGCGGGGGGTCAAGGCCGCCACCGAGTCGATCACCACGATGTCCACGGCCGCTGAACGCACCAGCTGGTCGACGATCTCCAAAGCCATCTCACCGGTATCCGGTTGGGAGACCAGCAGGTTTTCAATGTCAACGCCAAGGGCCGCTGCATAGACGGGGTCGAGGGCATGCTCCGCATCCACAAAAGCGGCCACACCACCTCGCTTCTGCACCTCTGCAATGGCATGCAGCGTGAGGGTGGTCTTACCGGAACTCTCCGGCCCATAGACCTCAACTACGCGGCCCTTGGGATAGCCCCCACCCAGGGCCAGATCCAGGGTGAGGGCCCCGGTGCCGATGGTTTCCACCCGCATGCGGGAGGCATCCCCCAGGCGCATGATCGAACCCTTGCCGAAATTGCGCTCGATCTGATTCAAGACAAGCCCCAAGGCCTTGTCGCGCTCGGCTGCTGCCCGGCTATCGGCAGTCGAATTATTAGCCGAAGAGGCAGTAGCTGAAGAATTAGTAGATGAAGAGGCGGTAGCCGCAGAAGAGGCAGAAGCCGAAGCAGAACTGGCTGAGGCGCGGGAAGCAGGGGGCACGGAAGGGCTGGAGGAGGAGTTAGGGATAGCGGGCATAACAGCAATCAAATGCGAAGGAACAGGCCGCAAAGACGCAAAGCAGGGCGGGGAGCTAGCCGTAAATCGGCATGACCCGCAGGCACGACCTCCAGGCAAACCCGAAGACGGCCATCCTGCGACCTCTAAGCAGCTAGTGCCCCTAAAGCGGGCCGGCGTATCAATTGCTAATAGTACGAGCGTACTCTAGCTCACTGGGGCCATTGCGCCAGGGGGGCAGCAAATAGCTCCGGCGTCAGCCAGCCGATGTCAGCCGGCAAAGCCTCAGCGTCCTGGGGACCCAAGTACCCCCAACTCACCAAAAAACAACGGACCGATGCCAAGCGGGAATCGGCCCGCACCGTTGCCAGCGTGGGGCGTCTGTCTTCGACAAACCAGAGCGGGCGCCCCTGATCCAGCAGCTGGTGCAGCACCTCGGGCTTGCTGCCGTGCTCGTGGCCATAAAGGGCGGAAGGCTCTAGAGCCGCAGCCGCCAACAGCCTGGCCGCAAAAGCGGCGCCCTTGGTGGTGAGCACCACCCAGTCGGCCCCTTCCTGCCCCAAGCGCTGTAATCGCTCCTTCACCCCCGGGTAAAGCCTGTGGCGGGAAAGCCAGGCAGCAGGCGCTTCAGCGATGGCGGCATTGCGGACCTGCTCGAGCTGGCGCTGCAGCCGCTCCGGCTGCCACCCCCAACGGGCCAGAGCGGCAGGCAAGGCCCCGTCGTAATCGGCCAGCAACTCCTCCAGATTGAGATCCGGGCGGCCCAGCTCCGCTGCCATCAGCACCATCTCCCAACCCTTGTGAATCAGGGGCCGCAAGCTGGTGAAACCTGCCGGTGCCTGCTCGGGGAGCACCAGCTCTGGAGCCAGCTGCAGGGCCGCCGCCCGGGCCGACCACCAGTATTCGGGCATGCCATCCATCAACACCCCGTCGAAATCAAAAACAATCAAAGGGCCAGATCTAGCCCAAAAGCCAGTCTCAGCAGGGGGAGCGAAAGACATGGATCAAAACTGGGTCGCTAGGATTCGAACCTAGGAATGGCGGTACCAAAAACCGCTGCCTTACCGCTTGGCGACGACCCAATGGCGCTCTGAAAGAGCTTGAACCAAACCTAACGGATGGGCTCAACCGGAATTTCCGGGTACCAAGATAGTTACCCATAGCGCCCGGTCCTTCGTCAACCGCCGCAGCCACCGGCTCCTAGCTCAGACAGGAAATAGCCGCAGTCGCTGCTCCACTCCGCGACCAAACACAGCGGTGCGTAGCCGGTAGCGATCAGCCAATTCCGCCTGCATCAGTCTCACCCTCTCGCTGCGGGGCAGCAGCTCTACGGGCTGGCCGTGGGGCAACACCACCTGTTCAACCGCCAGCCGGCATTCCTCAAGCCCGGCGAGTGCGTCATCGGCCTGGGCGCTGCAGGCAGCCACTGCGACTGGATCCTTTTGCGCCTGTCCCTCACGATGACGCTGGAGAAGCCGCTCTAGGGCGCGCTGCAGCTGGGGCGGGGCCGCCGACTTCAGGACCAAAATCGGCAGGCCCAGGTCCTGAGCCTGACGGCGCACATGGGGATCACTGCCGAGATGTTGGCGCAGGCTGAGTACCGCGTCAGCCAGCTCGACACTGCCCACCAGCTCCACTGGCAACTGACGGGCCCGCACCACCTGCTCCAGCGGCCCCAGGCTGAGGCCCGCTCCGTACACCCGCAACATCGCTGCCGCGGCTTCAACCGCTGGGAGCTCAGACGCCGCGTCAGCGTCCTCCAACTCGGGCAGGGGTGCGGCGGCCAGCCGTGGTCGCCCATGGGGCCGCGGCGCCACCGCCTCCCTGGCAGCTGGGGCAGGCGCTGACTCAAGTTGCCGCTGCAGCTGCCCATCAGCTCCGAGCTCCCGAATCTCGGGGCGCCCCACCTGGCCCCGCAGCAGCATGTCCACCGTGCGGGCCACATCCCTGTGCACATGCCAACGATGGCGGCTGTGCATCTCAACCGCCATGGCAAAAGTGGGCTCGGCAGCCCTCTCCAACACGGTTTTCTGCGTGCGGCGGCGGCGGGCCTCCTCATCGCCGAGCGTCACCGCCTGAATGCCACCCACCAAATCGGAGAGAGTGGGATTTTTAATCAAGTTTTCGATGGCATTGCCATGGGCCGTGGCCACGAGCATCACGCCACGCTCGGCAATGGTGCGAGCCGCCTGGGCTTCAAGCTCGGTGCCGATCTCGTCAATAACGATCACCTCGGGCATGTGGTTTTCCACGGCCTCGATCATCACTTGGTGCTGAAGCTCCGGCCGGGCTACCTGCATGCGCCGGGCGCCGCCGATGGCGGGATGGGGAATGTCGCCATCCCCAGCGATTTCATTGCTGGTGTCAATCACCACCACCCGCTTGCCCAGGTCATCGGCCAACACCCGGGCGATCTCGCGCAGGGCGGTGGTCTTGCCCACACCAGGGCGCCCCATCAACAGCAGCGACTCGCCGGCATCGAGCAGGTCGCGCACCATGGCCACTGTGCCAAACACTGCTCTGCCCACCCGGCAGGTGAGTCCCACGATCGTGCCGGTGCGGTTGCGGATCGCACTGATGCGATGCAGGGTGCGCTCAATGCCGGCACGGTTGTCGCCGCCGAAGCTGCCTAATCTCTCCACCACTGCAGCCAGGTCGGCGCGCTCCATGGGCTGATTGCCCAGGGCGCTTACCTGGCCCGGGTAGCGGGCCTCGGGCACCCGGCCCAGGTCGAGCACAACCTCCAGCAACTGCTCACGCGACTCGGCGGTCGCCAAGGCCGCCTGCACCACCTCAGGCAGCAGGGCCAGCAGGCGATCGAGGTCGTCGGTGACGCGCTGGGGGGCGATCAAAGCAGGGCTGGACACCGAATCGCAAGGCACTAGGTACGTTCTAGCCAGGGATTAACAAGCTCCCGAGCCAGCCCCAGGGCAAGGGGAAAAAGCTCGGCATCGGCCAGCAAAGAGCGTCCCCGCCCCTGGGCCTCTAATAGCAGGGGCTGCAACAGCCGGCGAGCCACGCCACCAAAGGCGACGCCAGCGATTCGATGCTGCAAGGGATAGCTCGTCAACTGAGGCAGCGTGTGAGCGTTGGTGCCCCCAGCCAGCTGCACGGGGCCGGGGGGAGCCTGGGGGAGCAGGGCCGCAACCAACTTGACGGCCGCTCGAGCCGTACCCGCCCCCACATCACCACTCATCGGCCGGCCATCGAGCTGCCAGAGGGGACGAAAGCCGGCGCCGCGCAGCAGGCTGAAGCGCTGCCATAGCTCCGCCACCAACGCAGAGGGCGACTGGGCTATGCCCTCAAGACCCGCACTCACCGCCAGCCGCTGCAGCTGCACGCCACTGGCCCGCAGCTGGCCAACCCGCTCTGCAAAGGCCACACCGCGACCGGGGTGGGTGTGGAGTTCCACCGCATCAGGGCGCAACTCCGCAAGCAGGGGAGGCACATCCGCCCCTGCCAGCACCTGACTCCGCTCCTCAATCAGTCCGTGGGGGCAGGCAGGCAGGCAGCGGCCACAGCCATAGCAGCGCTCCGCCAACACTCCTGGAGCGCCAGTAGCAGCAAGCCCGATGGCCAAGGCAGGACAAACCCGCTCACAGGGGCGGGGGCAGGCCGCCGGGCAGCAGGCGGGGTCGAACCAAGCCTTACGGAAATGGGGATCGTCGCCATCGCTGAGGCTCAACATCAGCCAGGGGCGGCTGGCGCCACGGGCTTCGGCCCAATCAATCCCGCGACGGATCGCGGCCACTACAGCCGCATCTACCGCGCCATCTATGCAGTGCACCCCGGCCAGAGAAAAAATGCCGCAGAGGTCTTCGATCCCAGTCAGATCCTGGTTGCTAGCCCCACAGATCAACTTGACCCAGCGGCCTGAGGCGAGAGCCTCCTCAGGCGTCAAGCAGCTGCTCAAGGGGCTGCCAGCGCAGTTCACGGGAACCGCCCATCTCCACCACAAGCTTGAGGCGAGGCTCACGCTGGCAGAGGGAGATCAGGGACCCCAATTCAGCCTGAGACAGAACCTGACCCTCCAACAACCAAAGCAGGATGGGCTGTGTGCCCTCGAGCAAAGCCCCCAATTGGGGCATCACCCGCTGCACCTCGCCCACAGCTGCACCCCTGCCCACGCTCTGGTGACCCAGGTGGGGCGGACGCACACCGTGCAACTGCAAAAGAAAGGCCTCAGGATCACCAAGCCCCCGCGCCGATGTGAGCTGGGCGCGATAACCAACAGCCCGCATCCGGCGCATCAAGCGGGTCTCTGCGCCACCCTCAAGGGGTGCAAATAGGGCCAGAGCACCAGCGCGCTCAAGGTCCTGGCGGAAACCGCGACCGGAGAGCAGCAGGGGCATTACGGGTAATTGCTAGCTACACACCACTTTGACAGCCCAAGCAGGGTTAGGCGGTGGGGTATGTTCATCAACTGTGCCATTGATATGTGCCCGACCGCTAGCCGGGCCTCCAGATCACGGCACACGATCACCAGTGGTGGTGATCGTCCTCGGCCAGCACGGTTCCAGCAGCTTTAAAAGGTTGCAGGTCCCGTCGGGAAACTGCCAGAACGCACTGATCTCACGTCTGTTGAGTCCAGTCCGGTTCCGATAAGTCCCAGCCGCGCTGATCCGAATCAGATCAGCCTCGCTAGCCCTTGGAAATCGCAACCCGTTGATGGAGGCCCATGCTTCCGCGGCGAAGAGCGGCCCCTCGGCCGAGCCAGGCATCATCCTGACCGCTTCAGTTTCACCGTTGTGCGTGAGCCACTTGCTCACTGCGCTCGGTGGTCCAGCTGGCGTTGTTTCCCCTCCTATGTCTATCGGCATTCTTGGGAAGAAATTGGGCATGTCCCAGTTCTTCAACGACGAGGGCAAGTCCATCCCGGTCACCCTGATCGAGGCGGGTCCTTGCCGCATCACCCAACTCAAAAGCACCAGCACCGACGGCTACAACGCCGTTCAGCTTGGTTTTGGCGACATTCGCGAAAAGCTCGTGAACAAGCCAGCCAAGGGGCACCTAGCCAAATCTGGTGATGAGGTCCTGCGCCACCTGAAGGAATATCGGGTCGACAGCGTGGATGGCCTTGAGCTGGGTGGCTCCATCTCCGTGACGGCCTTTGAGCCTGGTCAGAAGGTTGATGTGAGCGGCGACACCATGGGCCGTGGCTTTTCCGGCCTCCAAAAGCGCCACGGCTTCAGCCGGGGCCCCATGACCCACGGTTCCAAGAACCACCGAGAGCCTGGCTCGATCGGCGCCGGCACCACGCCGGGCCGCGTCTACCCCGGCAAGCGCATGGCGGGCCGCTACGGCGGCAAACAAATCACCACCCGCGGCCTCGTCATCCTCAAAGTGGATGTGGAGCGCAACTTGCTAGTAGTGAAGGGTTCGGTGCCCGGCAAGCCTGGCACCCTGCTCAACATCTGCCCGGCAAACCGGGTGGGCGCCAAAGCCGGGAACTGAGGAGAAAACCAATGGCTAATTGTGTAATTCGCGACTGGCAAGGCAAGGAGGCCGGCAAGGCTGCCCTTGAACTCAAAGTCGCTAAGGAATCTTCTGCCACAGACTTGGTGCATCGCGCCGTGGTCCGTCAGCTGGCCAACGCCCGTCAGGGCACGGCCAGCACGCTTACCCGCGCGGAAGTAGCCGGTGGCGGCCGCAAGCCCTACAAGCAAAAGGGCACGGGTCGGGCCCGCCAAGGCTCGATTCGAACCCCCCTCCGCCCCGGCGGTGGCGTGGTGTTTGGTCCCAAGCCCCGCAGCTACACCCTGGCGATGAACCGCAAGGAGCGTCGCCTGGCCCTGCGCACCGCGTTGATGAGTCGCATCAACGACATCACCGTGGTCAAGGGCTTTGGCATTGGGCTCGATACCCCCAAAACCAAGGAAATCACCGCCGGCCTCCGCCGGCTTGGTATCGAAGCCGGCACCAAGGTGCTGGTGGTGCTCGACGGAGCCTCCGAGGCCGTGCGCCGCTCGGTGCGCAACCTCGAGAAGGTCAAGCTGATCGCTGCGGATCAGCTCAACGTGTTTGATTTGCTCCACGCCAACAAGTTGGTGGTGAGCGAGGAAGCACTCGCGAAGATTCAGGAGGTCTACGGCGATGGCTGAACGTTTTTCGAGCCGGCTTGCGGATGTGATCCGTCGGCCGCTGATCACCGAGAAGGCCACCCGGGCCCTCGAGCAGAACCAGTACACCTTTGAGGTGGACCATCGGGCTGCAAAACCCGACATCAAGGCTGCCGTTGAACAGCTGTTCGACGTCAAAGTCATCGGCATCAGCACCATGAACCCCCCTCGCCGCTCCAGGCGGGTGGGCCGCTTCGCCGGCAAACGTGCCCAAGTGAAGAAAGCAGTGGTGCGCCTCGCCGAAGGCAATGCCATCCAGCTGTTCCCTGAGTCCTGAGGGGTCTGAAAAGAAATGGCTATCCGTAAATACCGACCCATCACCCCCGGCACCCGTACCCGTGTCGCCAGTGACTTCTCCGAAGTAACTGGCCGCGAACGGGAGCGAGGCTTGGTGGTCGCCAAACACCGCCGCAAAGGCCGCAACAACCGTGGCGTGATCACCTGCCGCCACCGCGGCGGTGGTCACAAGCGCCTCTACCGCATCGTCGATTTCCGCCGCGACAAGCTGGGAGTCGTCGCCAAAGTGGCGGCCATCCACTACGACCCGCACCGCAACGCCCGCCTAGCGCTGCTCTTCTACGCCGATGGCGAGAAGCGCTACATCCTTGCTCCGGCTGGCATTGAGATCGGACAGCAGGTGATCTCCGGACCCGAGTCGCCGATTGAAACGGGGAATGCCCTGCCTCTTTCTGCCATCCCCCTCGGCTCCAGCGTTCACAACGTGGAGCTCTATGCCGGTCGGGGCGGCCAGATGGTCCGCACGGCTGGTGCCAGTGCCCAAGTGGTTGCCAAAGAGGGCGACTACGTAGCCCTCAAGCTGCCTTCCACCGAGGTGCGCCTTGTGCGCCGCGAGTGCTACGCCACCCTTGGTGAAGTTGGCAACTCCGAAGTGCGCAACACCAGCCTGGGCAAGGCTGGTCGCAAGCGCTGGCTTGGTCGCCGGCCTGAAGTGCGTGGATCGGTGATGAACCCCTGCGACCACCCTCACGGTGGTGGTGAGGGCCGTGCCCCGATCGGACGCTCTGGTCCGGTCACCCCCTGGGGCAAGCCTGCCCTTGGCTACAAAACCCGTAAGCGGAACAAACCCAGCAATCGGTTTGTGCTCCGGAAACGTCGCCGTACCTCCAAACGGAGCCGTGGCGGACGCGATTCCTGATGATCAACACCGCTTTGCTGTTCGCTTAATCAACCATGGGACGTTCGCTCAAAAAAGGACCGTTTGTTGCCGACAGCCTGCTTCGCAAGGTTGAAAAGCAAAACGGCGCAGATGACAAGTCCGTGATCAAAACCTGGTCACGTGCTTCTACCATCCTGCCGATGATGATCGGCCACACCATTGCCGTTCACAACGGCAAATCCCATGTTCCCGTCTACGTGACGGAACAGATGGTGGGCCACAAACTCGGGGAATTTGCCCCCACCCGCACCTTCCGGGGCCACATCAAGGATAAGAAAGGAGGCCGCTGACGCTATGGCAAACACACCTTCCAACCAGGCTCTCGCCCACGGCCGCTTCATCCGCGGTTCCGTATCCAAGGTGCGAAGAGTTCTCGACCAGATCCGTGGCCGCAGCTATCGCGAGGCCCTGATCATGCTCGAGTTCATGCCTTACCGCTCAACCGGCCCAATCACCAAGGTGTTGCGCTCGGCTGTGGCTAACGCCGAGAACAATCTCGGCCTGGACCCCTCGACATTGGTAATCGCTTCAGCGATCGCCGACATGGGTCCCTGCCTGAAGCGCTTCCGCCCACGCGCCCAGGGTCGTGCCTACGCGATCAAAAAACAAACCTGCCACATCAGCATTGCTGTGGCTCCTTCCACCTAACCCCCGAGGACACCGAAAGATGGGACACAAGATCCATCCAACCGGCCTGCGCCTGGGGATTACCCAGGATCACCGCTCGCGTTGGTACGCCCCAAGTAAGACCTATCCAATCCTGCTTCAGGAAGACGACCGCATTCGCAAGTTCGTCCATAAGAAGTACGGCGCCGCAGGCATCAGCGACGTGCTGATTGCCCGTAAGGCAGATCAACTGGAAGTTGAACTCAAGACCGCCCGTCCCGGCGTGCTTGTTGGCCGTCAGGGCAGCGGCATCGAGGAGCTACGTACCGGCATTCAGAAAACCCTCGGTGATGCCAACCGTCAGGTGCGCATCAACGTGGTGGAGGTAGAGCGGGTCGATGCCGACTCGTTCTTGCTGGCTGAATACATCGCCCAGCAACTGGAGAAGCGCGTTGCCTTCCGCCGCGTCATCCGCATGGCCGTGCAACGGGCCCAGCGGGCTGGCGTGCTCGGCCTGAAAATCATGGTGGCTGGCCGACTAAACGGCGCCGAGATCGCCCGGACCGAATGGACCCGGGAAGGTCGCGTGCCCCTGCACACCCTGCGTGCCGACATCGACTACGCAACCAAGCTGGCCAGCACCACCTACGGGGTGCTGGGTATCAAGGTGTGGATTTTCAAAGGCGAGGTGCTGCCTGGCCAGAAAGAGCAGTTGCCCGTTGGTGCTGCGCCCCGCCGCCGGACCAGCCGGCAGCCGCAACAGTTTGAAGACCGCTCTAACAAAGAGTGATCCGGAGCCCTGAACCATGCTGAGTCCAAGACGCGTCAAATTCCGCAAACAACAGCGAGGCCGCATGCGCGGTGTCGCTACCCGGGGCAACACGATTGCCTTCGGGGAGTTTGCACTGCAGGCCCAGGAATGTGGCTGGATCACCTCCCGCCAGATTGAAGCCAGCCGCCGAGCCATGACCCGCCACGTCAAACGCGGCGGCAAGATCTGGATCCGGATCTTCCCTGACAAACCAGTCACCATGCGCGCCGCCGAAACCCGTATGGGTTCCGGTAAGGGCAACCCGGAATTCTGGGTGGCCGTAATCAAACCGGGCCGCATTCTGTTTGAAATGGGTGGCCCTGAAATCACCCCCGAGATCGCCAAGGAAGCCATGCGCTTGGCGCAGTTCAAGCTTCCTCTCAAGACCAAATTCCTGAGCCTGGCGGATCAGGAAATCGCAGCCCCAGTGGAGGCCTGACCGATGGCAAAACCCAACATCGCCGATGTGCGCAAGCTCACCGGTGACCAGATCAACGAACAGGTCAACGCCACCAGGCGTGAACTGTTTGAGTTGCGCTTCCAGCAAGCCACCCGCCGGCTGGAAACTACTCACCGCTTCAAGGAGGCTCGCATCAAGCTGGCCCACCTGATGACGGTGCAGCAGGAGCAGCAACGCTCCGCCGCCACGGCTGCTTCAGCCTCCTGATACCCCCTCGATCCCCATGGCACTCAAGGAAAGGGTCGGCACCGTCGTCAGCGACAAGATGGACAAAACGGTGGTGGTGGCGGTGGAAAACCGCTTCCCCCATCCCATCTATCAAAAGACGGTCAGCCGCACCACCAGATACAAAGCCCACGATGAAGCGAACAGCTGCAAAGTGGGTGACCGGGTTCGCATCACCGAGACCCGCCCGCTCAGTCGCACCAAGCGCTGGACCGTGGCCGAAGTTCTCACCAACAGCACCGCCGGTTGAGGATAACTCCTAATGATCCAACAAGAAACCTATTTAAACGTCGCTGATAACAGCGGCGCCAAGCGCATCCAATGCATCCGGGTGCTCGGCACAAATCGTCGCTACGCCCACGTGGGCGACGTGATTGTGGCAGCCGTCAAGGATGCCATGCCCAACATGGGTGTCAAAAAATCGGATGTGGTCAAAGCCGTAGTGGTGCGCACCAAAGCCACCCTGCGCCGTGACACCGGCAATTCAATCCGGTTTGACGACAACGCAGCCGTGATCTTGGGTAACGACAACAACCCCAAGGGAACCCGAGTCTTCGGCCCGGTTGCCCGTGAACTGCGCGAGCGCAACTTCACCAAGATCGTTTCCCTCGCTCCGGAGGTCATCTGAAATGGCGACCGCAACTCCCAAGGCAAAACCCGCTGAGCGCATCAAGATGCGCGTCAAAAAGGGTGACACCGTCCAGCTGATCTCCGGCAAGGACAAGGGCAAAACCGGAGAGGTGCTACGCACCCTTCCCTATGAAAATCGTGTCGTAGTGCAGGGAATCAACCTGCGTACCCGCCACGTCAAACCCACCCAGGAAGGCGAGAGTGGCCGCATCGTGACCGAGGAAGCCTCTGTGCATGCCTCGAATGTGATGCTCTACTCCAGCTCAAAACAGGTGGCAAGCCGCGTCGAAATCGTGGTGGAGAAAGACGGCACCAAAAAGCGTCGCCTCAAGAAGACAGGAGAAATCCTCGATTGAGCTCCAGAGGCGTGCCACGCGATCACTCGCACAGGCCCCGCCAACTTCAACTCCAGTCCCTGTCAGCCTTCTGACCCAGACCAGAAGCGCACCCCCCTCTCCCCGTCATGTCACTGAAAAAGCGCTACCGGGAGTCGATTCAGCCCAAACTCCTAAAGGACCTGAATCTCTCCAATATTCACGAAGTTCCCAAGGTGGTGAAAGTCACCATCAACAGGGGCCTCGGCGAAGCAGCCCAGAATGCCAAAGCCCTCGAGGCCTCAATCACCGAACTGGCCACAATCACTGGCCAAAAAGTGGTGGTGACTCGAGCCAAAAAAGCAATCGCCGGCTTCAAAATTCGCCAGGGGATGCCAATCGGTGTCGCCGTCACCCTGCGTGGTGAGCGGATGTATGCCTTCCTGGAGCGCCTAATCAGTCTTGCTCTGCCTCGCATCCGCGACTTCCGCGGTGTGAGCCCCAAGAGCTTTGACGGCCGGGGGAATTACACCCTGGGGATCCGCGAACAAATCATTTTCCCTGAGATCTCCTTCGACAAAATCGATGCGATCCGGGGGATGGACGTCACGATTGTGACCAACGCCCGTAACGACGAAGAGGGCAGGGCCCTCCTCCGCGAGATGGGAATGCCGTTCCGCAGCAACTGAGCCCTCTTCGGACCCGACCATGGCCAATCACGACCCAATTTCAGACATGCTCACCCGCATTCGCAATGCGAGTGAGAAGCGCCACGAGACCACCAAAATTCCTGCATCCCGACTGGTGCGTAACGTCGCCAATGTGCTGCAGCAGGAAGGCTTCATCGCCGCAATCACCGAAGAAGGTGAGGGCGTCACGAAGAACTTGGTGCTTGAGCTCAAGTACAGCGGGAAGCATCGCCAGCCCACGATTCGCTCTGTCCAGCGAGTCAGCAAGCCAGGCCTGCGCATTTACAAGAACAATCGCCAGTTGCCCAAAGTTTTGGGCGGCCTGGGAGTTGCCATCATCTCTACGTCGAAAGGGGTGATGAGCGACCGCGATGCCCGCAAGCAGGGCGTCGGTGGCGAAGTGCTCTGCTACGTCTACTGAATCTGGGAGATTGATCCATGTCTCGTATTGGTAAAGCGCCGATTCCCCTCCCCGACAAGGTGAGTGTCAGCCTCAATGGCTTGGCAGTCACCGTGAAGGGTCCTAAGGGCGAACTCAGCCGCACCCTGCCCGAAGGGGTGCAGATCTCCCAGGACGGCAACACCCTGGTGGTGAGCCCCAGCAGCGAAACCCGTCGCTCCCGCGAGCGCCACGGTCTCTGCCGCACGCTTGTCGCCAACATGGTGGAAGGCGTCAGCCAGGGATACACCCGCAAGCTGGAAATTATTGGCGTTGGCTATCGCGCCGCCGTCCAAGGCACAAAGCTTGTGGTCTCAGCTGGCTACAGCCACCAGGTGGAGATGGTGCCCCCCGAGGGCGTCACCTTCGCCGTAGAGGGAAACACCACCGTGTTTGTCTCCGGTGCCAACAAGGAATTGGTGGGCAACGAAGCTGCCAAGGTGCGTGCCATTCGTCCGCCTGAGCCTTACAAGGGCAAGGGCATCAAGTACGAGGGTGAGCGCATCCTGCGCAAGGCCGGTAAGACCGGTAAGAAATGAGGTCTGCCTGAGCGTCGTTACCCTGTATCGCAATGTCATCCATCTCCCGCAAACAGCAGACCCAGAAGCGTCACCGCCGCCTGCGTCGTCAGCTCACTGGCACGTCCTCCCGTCCCCGGTTGGCCGTGTTCCGCTCCAACAACCACATCTACGCCCAGGTCATCGACGACGACGCCCAGAACACCATCTGTGCGGCTTCGACCCTCGACAAGGACCTGCGCACCAACCTCGACGCCAGCTCTACCTGTGATGCCTCCGTGGCGGTAGGCGAGCTGGTAGCCAAACGGGCGCTCGCCCAGGGCATCCAGCAGGTGGTCTTCGATCGAGGCGGCAACCTGTACCACGGCCGGGTCAAGGCCCTGGCTGACGCCGCCCGGGAAGCGGGCCTTCAGTTCTGATCCCTGCTCTCACCATGACCGAAACCAACGATCAAGTTCAGTCCAACGACATCCCGGCCGCGTCGGATGTACCTGCTGCTGCCGAAGGCCAGCAGGATCGCCGCGGTGGTCGGGCTGAAGGCCGAGGCGGCGATAGCCGTCGCGGTGGCGGCCGCGGGCGCGACAACCGTCGCGGCCAGGAGCGCGACTCCGAATGGCAGGAGCGGGTGGTGCAAATCCGCCGCGTTTCCAAAACCGTTAAAGGCGGCAAGAAGATGAGCTTCCGGGCCATCGTTGTCGTTGGCAACGAGAAGGGCCAAGTAGGTGTGGGCGTCGGCAAGGCCGGCGATGTGATCGGCGCAGTCCGCAAGGGCGTAGCCGATGGCAAGAAGCACCTGGTCAAGGTGCCCCTAACCCGTCACAACTCCATCCCTACCCTCAGCAACGGCCGCGACGGTGCCGCCAGCGTGCTGATCCGCCCGGCAGCCCCCGGAACCGGGGTGATTGCGGGCGGCTCGATCCGCACGGTGCTCGAATTGGCCGGCATCAAAAATGTGCTGGCCAAGCGCCTCGGATCCAAGACCCCCCTCAACAACGCCCGCGCTGCGATGGAGGCTTTGGCCGGCCTTCGCACCCACAAGGAGACCGCCAAGGAGCGGGGCATCTCCCTAGAGCAGATCTACTCCTAAGGCCTCGTCATGACGTTCAATCTCCAGTCTCTCAAATCCAACCCTGGCGCCCGGCGCCGCAAGCTCCGAAAGGGTCGCGGCATTGCTGCAGGCCAGGGAGCCAGCTGCGGTTTCGGCATGCGCGGCCAGAAGTCCCGTTCGGGTCGGCCGACCCGTCCTGGCTTCGAGGGTGGCCAAATGCCTCTCTACCGCCGCATCCCCAAGCTCAAGCACTTTGAGCTGGTCAACCAGAAGGAGTTCACGATCATCAACGTGGCCAAGCTCGCCGACTGCAAAACCGGCAGCACCATCAGCCTCGATTCCCTGGTCAAGGATGGTCTCGTGACCAGCCCCAAGCACCCCCTCAAGGTGCTTGGCAACGGTGAGCTCTCCGTCAAGCTCACCGTGCAGGCCGCCGCATTTACTGCCAGCGCCCGCACCAAGATCGAAGCTGCCGGTGGCAGCTGCGAAGTCATCTGATCGCCTTGCGGGCCTCCGCCCTAAGGTCTGAGCCGTCCAGTCGAGCCCCGGGCACGCCACGGGTCTTGATGGGCGGTTTTTTCATGTCCATCACACGCCGCCATGCTTGTTAGCCGGGGTCGCAACCCAAGCGCCGGGGAAATCCTCAGCCAACTGATCCAGTCGAAGGGACTGCGCGACCGGGTGCTAACCACCCTCGGCCTGCTGCTGCTGGTCCGGCTGGGCATCTACATCCCGATGCCAGGCATAGACCGGGTGGCCTTTCAGCAGTTCCTCTCCCAGGGCGGTCAGCTGATCGGGTTCCTGGACATCTTCACCGGGGGCGGCCTGTCCACCCTCGGCGTTTTCGCTTTGGGCATCCTGCCGTTCATCAACGCCTCGATCATCATTCAGCTGCTTACCGCGGCCCTGCCCCAACTGGAGGACCTCCAGAAGAATGAGGGCGAGGCCGGCCGGCGCAAGATCGCCCAGATCACCCGCTACGTAGCTCTGGGCTGGGGCATCCTGCAGAGCCTGGTCTTTGCCCTGATCCTGCGGCAATACGCCACAGAGGGGCTTTCGGAGCCGGTGTTTGTAATCCAAACGGCCCTCGCCCTGGTGACCGGCTCCATGGTGGTGATGTGGATCAGCGAGGTGATCACCGAGCGAGGCATCGGTCAAGGCGCCTCGCTGGTGATCTTCGTCAACATCGTGGCCACCCTGCCCAAGGCCCTGGGATCAACGATCGAGCTGGCCCAGAGCGGTGACCGCAGCACAGTTGGCGGCATTGTCGTGCTGGTGCTGGTTTTCCTGTTGACGATCGTGGGGATCATCTTTGTGCAGGAGGGCAACCGCCGCATCCCAATTGTGAGCGCCAAGCGCCAAGTGGGCGGGGCAGGGGTGCTTGCGGCGCGCCAGAGCTATCTGCCGCTCAAGCTCAACGCCGGCGGGGTGATGCCGATCATTTTTGCCTCGGCCGTGGTTTTCCTGCCGCTCACCATTGCCAACCTCACCCGCAACCCTTGGCTGATCAAGTTGGCGGGATATCTCAACCCCAACAGCAGCACTCCCTGGCTGTACGCCTTGGTGTTCTTCGGCCTGATCTGCGGCTTCGGCTTCTTCTACGCCTCACTCACCGTAAACCCGGTGGACATCGCCACCAACCTCAAACGCAGTGGGGTGGCGATCCCTGGCGTGCGGCCCGGCTCTGCCACCGCCAGCTATCTGAGCGGAGTGCAAAACCGACTCACCCTGCTCGGCGGCTTGTTCCTTGGCGCCGTTGCGATCATTCCCTCAGCCGTGGAAGGTGCCACCCAGGTGCGCACCTTCCAGGGGCTGGGAGCCACCTCCCTGCTGATTCTTGTGGGCGTTGCGATCGACACAGCCAAACAAGTGCAGACCTACGTGATCTCCCAGCGCTACGAGGGCATGGTGCGCGAGTGACCACCAGCCCCTTGCCTGCGGGCCTCGCAGCAACCCTTTCCTCCAACTCTCAAGTTCAGCGATGAAGCAACGTCTCCTCTTCCTTGGCCCCCCCGGCGCTGGCAAGGGCACCCAAGCCCAGCAACTGGCCGCCGATCGCCAGCTGCTGCATCTCTCTACGGGGGACCTGCTGAGGGCGGAGGTAGCTGCTGGCAGCGATCTGGGCAAGGAAGCCGAGGCCGTAATGGCCCGTGGTGAGCTTGTGAGCGATGCACTGGTGCTAGCGATTGTGCGTGGCCGGCTGGAAGCACTGGCCGCCAGCGGCGGCGGCGGCTGGTTACTGGATGGCTTCCCCCGCAACCTCGCCCAAGCCGAGGCTCTGGGGCTGTTGCTCGATGAGCTGCAGCAACCGATCGAGCTAGTGGTGCTGATGGAGCTCGACGACGCCGTCTTAATCCAAAGGCTCCTTAGCCGGGGGCGCTCTGACGACAACGAAAGCGTGATTCGCCACCGGCTGGAGGTCTACCGGGAACAGACCGCACCTCTTATTCACCACTATCAGCAGCTTGGCTTGCTGCAGGCCATTGAGGCCAATGGCAGCGTCGATGCGATCGCCGAACGGATCGCCGCCCTGCTCGGCTGAGTCACTTAAGGGTGTTGACCAGTGTGGTAAGTTGTCGGTTTGCAAATTAGGAGAGCACAACTCCCATGAAGGTTCGTGCCTCGGTCAAGAGAATGTGCGACAAATGTCGGGTGATTCGTCGCCACGGCCGGGTGATGGTGATCTGCACCAATCCCAAGCACAAGCAGCGCCAAGGCTGACCAGCCCTAGCACGCCCCCTTGGGGGCCAGCTGTGCATCATTTCCCCGCTCCGCTCAGGCGGAGCCCCTTGCCCCCTCATCGAATTACTACGTGGCTCGGATTGCCGGCGTTGATATCCCACGCGAAAAGCGCGTCGAGATTGCCCTCACCTACGTGTATGGCATCGGTCTTACCCGTGCCCAGAAGATTCTGGCCAAATCCGGTGTCAGCCCTGACATCCGGGTAAAAGACCTCAGCGACGCCGACGTACAGAAGTTGCGCGGTGCTGCCGAAACCTTCACCCTCGAAGGCGACCTGCGCCGTCAAGAGGGCATGGCCCTCAAGCGCCTCCAAGACATCGGCTGCGTGCGCGGTCGCCGCCATCGCATGGGTCTACCCGTGCGTGGCCAGCGCACACGCACCAATGCGCGCACCCGTCGTGGTGCTCGCAAAACCGTGGCCGGCAAGAAGAAGTAAGGCCTCCCCTTCCTTCACCTGCTCCCACCCTGCCGCCAACTGCGTAAGCGACCGGCGTCACCAGGGTGCCTCCCGACGTTCCCCTGATCACCTCCTGCACCAGCAGGCCTTTCCGCCATGGCAAAGCCAGCCAAAAAATCCGGCGCCAAGAAAACGAAGCGCAACGTCCCCAACGGCGTTGCCCACATTCAGAGCACCTTCAACAACACGATCGTGTCGATCACCGACACCGCCGGAGAGGTGATCTCCTGGAGTTCGGCCGGTGCCAGCGGCTTCAAAGGAGCCCGTAAAGGCACACCCTTTGCCGCCCAAACCGCAGCTGAAGCAGCAGCACGCCGCGCCCTCGAGCAGGGCATGCGCCAGATCGAAGTCCTTGTAAGGGGTCCTGGTTCAGGCCGCGAAACCGCAATCCGAGCCCTGCAGGTGGCCGGCCTTGAAATCACCCTGATCCGCGACGTGACTCCCCTTCCCCACAACGGTTGCCGTCGCTCCAAGCGCCGTCGCGTCTGAGTCGTCGTTTCGTTCCTGCCCCCCCTGGGCTTTCTCCAACCTTTCGACCCTTCAGACCGTGTTGCATTACCAAATCGATCGCATTGAGCACCAGGTCGCGGAAGACCGATCCCAGATCGGCACCTTCCTGATCGGCCCGCTCGATCGCGGCCAGGCCACCACGCTTGGCAATGCCCTGCGACGCGTCCTGATCGGCAGCCTCGAAGGCAGTGCCATCACCGCGGTACGCATTTCCGGAGTCAACCACGAGTACGCCACCGTTCCCGGGGTTCGTGAAGACGTGCTCGACATTCTGCTCAACTGCAAGCAGATCTCCGTTAGCAGCCGCAACCGCGAGCTGGAGATCGGACGCCTAGTGGTGAATGGCCCCGCGACGGTTACCGCCGCGGATCTTCAGTTCTCCTCCCAGGTTCAGGTAATCGATTCAGATCGCCTGATCGCCACCGTGGCTGAAGGCCACAGCCTCGAAATGGAGGTACATGTGGAACGTGGTGTTGGCTATCGGCCCGTCAATCGCCACAGCGAAGACACCAACGCCATCGACCTGCTTCAGATCGATGCTGTGTTCAAGCCCGTGCGCCGGGTCAACTACACGGTGGATGAAACCGCCGTTGGTGAGGGTGGATCCGCTCGCGAAAGACTGCGCCTGGAGATCGAAACCAATGGCAGCGTCACACCAGACGACGCCATGGCCCAATCAGCCAACCAGCTGATCGGTCTATTCCAGCCCCTGGCCAGCTTGACCATGGTGGAAGAGCCTGGCCTTGAGCCCGAGCCCTCCGCCGAGGCCCAAATTCCCCTCGAAGAGCTAAACCTCTCCGTGCGGGCCTACAACTGCCTGAAGCGCGCCCAGGTCAACTCCGTGTCCGACCTGATGGGCTTCAGCTACGAAGATCTGCTGGAGATCAAAAACTTCGGCTCCAAATCAGCCGACGAGGTGATCGAAGCGCTGGAGCGCATCGGCATCACCCTGCCCCAGAGCCGCACTAGCGCCTGATCGGCGGCCCCTTTACCGACAGCCTTCTCACCTGAGTCAGCCCTATGAGACACCAGTGCCGAGTCCCCATGCTGGGACGCCCCGCCGACCAACGCAAAGCCATGCTGCGGGGTCTCACCACCCAGCTAATCCGCGAAGGTCGGGTTACCACGACCAAAGCCCGTGCCAAGGCGTTGCGCGATGAAGCTGAGCGCATGATCAGCCTGGCCAAGGACGGCAGCCTGTCTGCCCGTCGCCGCGCCATCGGTTACATCTATGACAAGCAGTTGGTTCATGCCCTGTTTGACAAAGCACAAGACCGCTATGGCGAGCGCCAAGGTGGCTATACCCGCATCATCCGCACCGTTCCCCGCCGCGGCGATAACGCCGAGATGGCCATCATCGAACTGGTCTAAATCTCTCCCCGTCTGGCGAGATTCCAAACTGCCGCGGTGGGGTTAGCCCACCGCGGTTTTTTAATGGCTGCATGGTGCCCGTGCTGACTCCCGCCCCCGCCCTGCGCCGCATCGCTCTTTGCCTGCAATACGACGGCTCCGCGTACTGCGGCTGGCAGCGGCAACGCAATGCCCACAGCGTGCAGCAGACCCTGGAGCAAGCGATAGCTGGGCTTGACCCCCAGGGACCCAACCGCACCATGGCTGCTGGCCGCACCGATACGGGCGTGCATGCTGCTGCCCAGGTGGCACACTTCGAAGCCGCTGGGCCAATTCCGCCGGAGCGCTGGGCCAAGGCCCTCAATGGTCGGCTACCGGCCACGATCCGCATCCGGGCGGCTGTAGAGGTTGACCCCAGCTGGCACGCCCGCTTCAGCGCTAGCTACCGGCGATATCGCTACACGATCTACAACGCCCGCACCCCCAACCTGTTCCTGGCCCCCTGGAGCTGGCACCGCTATCAGCGCCGGTTGGATGAACAAGCCATGGGCCAGGTCCTGGAGGCCATGCTGGGCGAACACGACTTTTCTGCCTTTCAACGAGCCGGCAGCCGCCGAGCCCACGGCCGCACCACCCTTCAGGAGGTGCGTTTGGAGCGCCAGGGTGACCTGATCAGCGTCGAGTTGCAAGCCAGCGGTTTTCTTTACGGCATGGTGCGTCTGGTGCTGAGCCAACTCGTGGCGGTTGGCGAGGGGCGGCTCAGCAGCTCCGACTTCGAGCGCCGCTGGCGCGAGTGCCAACGCGTGGAAGTGAAAGAGGCAGCACCACCGCAGGGCCTCTGCCTGCTGCGGGTGGGCTACCCCAAACCAGTATTCCCACGAGCCGCCTGGTATGATTGCCAACCGCGGTATCAGCTCGAGATTTCCGATTCTCCGGATCTCCAGCCTGGTTCAGCCCAGCCTTTCGTCAGTTCAGCGCAGCTACCTCCTGGGGGCGCGCCGGCCAGGCGGTAAGGTCACTGAACCCGGGCGTTGGGTTTCCAACGACCAGCTGTCCTGCCCCACTTCCGGCCTGCCGGTGCCTGATCAGGCGAAATGAACAAGACCCCCCTGCCCTCCATTGATTCCCTCGACCGCCAGTGGTATCTGGTGGACGCAGAGAATCAGACCCTCGGTCGCCTGGCGAGCGAAGTGGCCCAAGTGCTGCGCGGCAAGAACAAGCCCTGCTACACACCCCACCTCGACACCGGCGACTTTGTCATCGTCATCAACGCCGACAAGGTGAAGGTGAGCGGTAACAAGTCGACCCAGAAGATCTACCGCCGCCACTCCGGCCGGCCCGGTGGCATGAAGACCGAAACCTTCGCCCACCTCCAAGCCCGGATCCCTGAGCGGATCGTGGAGAAAGCCATCAAAGGCATGCTTCCCCACAACGCCCTGGGTCGTCAGCTGTTCCGCAAGCTGAAGGTTTACAAGGGTACTGAGCATCCCCACGCTGCCCAACAACCCCTAGCCCTAGCCCTCGATCCCGCCACTGCCGCCCAATGAGCACTAACAAAGTCGTCTATTGGGGTACGGGTCGTCGTAAAACGGCAGTTGCCCGAGTGCGTGTGGTTCCCGGCAACGGCACCGTAACCATCAATGGTCGCCCAGGCGACAACTACCTCAACTACAACCCCGTTTATCTCGCAGCGGTAAAGGCTCCCCTGCAGACTCTCGGCCTCGCAACTGACTATGACCTGCTGGTGAACGTGCGTGGTGGTGGGCTTACCGGCCAAGCCGACGCCATCAAGCAGGGTGCAGCTCGTGCCCTGTGTGAATTGTCCCCGGACAACCGCAAACCCCTTAAAACAGAAGGCCACCTCAGCCGCGACCCCCGCGCCAAGGAGCGTCGCAAGTACGGCCTGAAGAAAGCTCGTAAGGCGCCTCAGTTCTCCAAGCGCTGATTTCTTCCCTCCGCCATCAGCCCCTTCCCCGTCATGCCCAAGGCCGAAATTCATCCCACCTGGTATCCCGATGCCAAGGTGATCTGCAACGGAGAGGTGGTTATGACCACCGGTTCCACCTCCCCCGAACTCCACGTCGATGTGTGGAGTGGCAACCACCCCTTCTATACGGGCACCCAAAAGATCCTCGACACCGAGGGCCGTGTAGACCGCTTCATGCGCAAGTACGGCATGGGTGGAGCAGATTCACTCTCCAACGCCGCTGCCAAGCAGGAGCCCCAAGTTGAGGCCTCCGCCGAAGCTGCAACCGAAGTTGAGACCGAGGCCCCCGCTGTGGCCGAAGCCTGATCTCTGCAGGCCTGATTAAACCCCCCAGCCGGGTGCTTACGGGCACCCGGCTTTGTGTTGTCTGGTGCCCATGCGGGCTCCTCCTATCTCGCTGATGGATCCTTCCCTGCTGCATGAGCGTCTGGAGACGGCCCGCCGCACCTTCGAGACCCTGGAACGCCAGCTGGCCGATCCAGCCGTGGCGGCTAATCCCAGCCAGATGCAGGCCATCGCCCGCGAGAGGGCTCGCCTTGAGCCCTTGGTGCAGGACCACCTGAGCCTGCAGAAACTGCAGCAGGAAGAACGAGAAGCTCGCGCCCTGCTGAAGGAACATCGGGGCGACCTCGCCATGGAGGAACTGGTCAACGAGGAGCTGGCAACCCTGGCGGAAGCCACAGCCAGCCTGCTCGACAAGCTCACGGTGGCCCTGCTGCCCCGAGACCCCCGCGATGAGCGCAGCGTGATGTTGGAGATCCGCGCCGGCGCCGGTGGCGATGAAGCGGCGATCTGGGCCGGCGATCTAGCCCGCATGTATGAGCGCTACGCCCAAGGGGTGGGCTGGCGGGTGGAACCGGTGAGCGCCTCCGAAGCCGAGCTCGGGGGCTACAAAGAACTGATCCTCGCCATCAAGGGGGATGGGGTTTTCAGCCAGCTGAAGTTTGAGGCCGGCGTGCATCGGGTGCAACGGGTGCCGGCCACCGAGTCCCAGGGCCGGGTGCACACCTCAACCGCCACGGTCGCCGTGATGCCGGAGGCCGATCCCGTGGAGGTTCAGATCGACCCCGGCGACATCGAAATCAGTACCGCCCGCTCCGGTGGCGCCGGCGGCCAAAACGTCAACAAAGTCGAAACGGCCGTAGACCTGTTGCACAAGCCCACCGGCATTCGGGTGTTCTGCACCCAGCAGCGCTCCCAGCTGCAGAACCGCGAGCGCGCCATGGAAATCCTTCGGGCAAAGCTCTATGAGCGCCAGCTGGCAGAAGCCAACGCCCAGCAGCGCTCCACCAGGCTGGCCCAGGTAGGCAGCGGCGACCGCAGCGAGAAAATCCGCACCTACAACTTCAAAGACAGCCGCACCACCGACCACCGCCTAGGCCGCAACTTCGCGCTTGAGCCGGTGCTCAACGGCCAGCTCCACGACCTGATCAGTGCCTCAATCGCCGCCGATCAGAGCCGCCAGCTCGAGGAGCTGGCCCAACAGGTAGCCAGCTGAGCCCTCTCAAGCCCCAATTACATATTTGGCCCACTCGCCATGCTGCCCTGCCGAAATCTGGCGACTGGCTTCAAAGCTGAAGCTGCCCAGGGGCCGATGAGGTGGACGCAGCAGGGGCATCGCGGCCTCCCGCGGCGTGCGGTTGCCCTTGCGGACATTGCATGGCAGACAGGCTGTGGTGACGTTTTCCCAGGTATCGAGGCCACCGCGGCTGCGGGGCACCACATGGTCGACAGAGAGCTGCTGAGCGCTGGCCCCGCAGTACTGGCAGCGATGGCCATCGCGGTGAAACAGGTTGCGGCGGGTCAGGGGCAACGGCTTGTAGGGCACCCGCACGAAATGACGCAGGCGGATAACGGTGGGGAGCAGGGTGTCCTCGCGAATCCTGCGCACCGGGTCATGCTCAAGCCCCTCCGCCTTCCCCTTCAGCACCATCACCACCGCACGACGCCAGGTGGTGATGTTGAGGGGCTCGTAAGACGCGTTTAGAACGAGAACATGGCCCATGCCAGCACCCGTGATCGGCGGCATGCTAGTGGCAATCTTCGCTGTAATCCGTGACCCAGGCGACCGAGACCAGCTGGAGTGCCCAGGCCCATGAGGCCAGCCTGGCTCGGCAACGGGCCTGGGTAGAGGTGAATACCGGCGCCATAAGTGCCAACGCCCGCAGCCTGAAACGCTGCATAGGCAATGGCACCGAGCTGATGGCTGTGGTCAAGGCCGACGGCTATGGCCATGGATCGATCCCCGTGGCCAGGGCCGCCCTCGCTGGTGGAGCTAGTCAGTGCGGTGTCGCGACCCTGAGCGAAGGCATCGAGCTACGCAGGGCCGGCATCGAAGCACCAATCCTGGTGCTCGGCAACCTCACCCAGGTAGAGGAGCTGCGCAGCTGTCTGCACTGGCAGCTCATGCCGACTATCAGCGGCATGCGCGAAGCCCTGCTCTGCCAAAACCTCGCCAGCGGCCAAGGCCGCCCGATGGCCCTGCAGCTCAAGCTCGACACTGGCATGGCTCGGCTCGGGGCCGATTGGCAGGAGGGGCCCAGACTCGTAGCCGCGATCACGGAACTGGAAGCCGTGCAGTTGGCCGGTCTCTATTCCCATCTCGCCAGTGCCGATGCATCAGCGGACGCCGATGACGGGCTCACCGATCAACAGCAGCGGCTTTTCGAGACGGTACTGCAGGCCCTGGAGCACCAGCGCCTGCCGGCTGGCATCCGCCACCTGGCCAACTCGGCCGGCACCCTGCGCAGCCCAGGGCTGCACTACGACCTAGTGCGAGTCGGCCTGGCGCTATATGGTCACAGTCCGGCGGCCCACCTGGCTTCTGTCACTCCCCTGCAGGGAGCGATGACCCTGCACGCCCGCGTCAGCCTGATTCGGGAGGCGGGCAGCGGGGTGGGGGTGAGCTACGGCCATCGCTTCCGCACCAGCCGCCCCAGCCGTCTTGCCGTTGTTGGCATTGGCTACGCCGATGGCGTGCCTCGCCAACTCTCCAACCAGCTGGAAGTGCTGTTTGCAGGCCAACGTCTGCCCCAAGTGGGAGCCATCACCATGGACCAACTGGTGCTCGATGCAACCGACTGCCCGGGACTGGAGGTGGGGTCGGTGGTGACTCTGCTGGGCCAGGAGGGAAGCGAACAAATCACCCCTACCGACTGGAGCGATCGCTGCCAGACCATCCCCTGGGAAATCCTCTGCGGCTTTAAGCACCGCCTGCCACGACTCACCGCCGCCCAAGCCGCCTGGGAGGCCCCAGGCGATAGGGCTCACTGATAAAGTCGTCAAGCCCCTGGAGAGGTGGCTGAGTGGTTGAAAGCGGCTCCCTGCTAAGGAGTTACAGGAGGCAACTCTTGTCGAGGGTTCGAATCCCTCCCTCTCCGTTTTAAGCAGGATTCACGGCGGAGTCATCACCGCCGCGGGTCCTGCTTGCGACTGACATTGGTGAGTCAGCGATTTTCCAGTAGTGCGACCCAGTACCCGCCCATGGGTGTTGGAACTGGTGTTAGGTGCCCATTCTTGTGGTGTTGGATGCCCGAATTGCGAAAAGGCAGCCCAGCACTAGATAGCAGCGGGTATGAGCGATGGTTCCACGCCACCTCACCCAGGGAGAGCCAGACCTGACGCTGTTTAAGAGAAAAGTGGGGCGTGAGCGACGGGGACGCAATCTCCGCCCACTTCCTCGACCTATGGACGGGTCGAACGCCGCCATAGGTAGCTATTTGAGTTAGGCACTGGTATTGGGTGCGAGCAACAGCAAGGTTTGTTCACAAAAAAATCCCTGGCGTGTTCGACTCCGCCAGGGATACGCTTCCCGTCGCTCATCACGACTAGCCAACGCTATTAGGTACTTACGCTCAGGTCCTGGAGTGATTGCCGCAGGTGTTCATGCGGACACGCTCAAGGCACCTCACCGATCCTCGGTACACCACCCACTCTTGACCTCCGCTTGAGGAGCGGGATTGCTTGAGGACATTCCACTCAAGGGACTCCCATTCCCCAGAGGAGGCAGCAGGTGGCCCAGGGAGAGCAGCAGGCATCGCACAAAAGCGGATACACATGCACTATTCACTCTGGGGCCAGGAGTCCAAGGAGTCCCATAGCACCAAGGCAGTCGCCAACAGCCGAAAGCACCCGTACCCTGCTCACAAGCCCCAACAAGACCAGATGAAGCGCCTGCTGCTACTCGCCCTGACCGCTGCGACGCTGCTGATGGGCACAACTGCCAGCGCCCACTGCGACCAGGAGCATGGGCACCAGAAAACCTCGAGCCAAAGCGACAGGCAGTGATATCTCAGCCCCTATCGATGCTGGTGCTCTGGTTGGTCTTTGCCGTCGCAGCAGGAATCAAGTTCTGGCGCCTGGCGGCTCAGTTTAGAAAATGCCCTAAGGGCACTAGCAAGAGTACAGAGGAGATCCGAAAGACCCTTGAACGCATCTGGGCGAAGAATCAGCAACGGGCGCAATGGAGCACCTGAACTGGGGATACATCCAACTGGGCCTGGTCGCCCTGATCTTTGGCGGTCTTCAGGTGTGGTGGATTAGCAGCGTCTTTTGGAGGCGCGACCTGGCACGTCCACAAAGCGGTGGAGAGTTCCGCAAATCACTGGAACGGATCTGGAAGAAGGAACAGCGGCAGGGGTAGCGGCGCAATGGTTGCGTATCTATGAAGTTGCCAAAACAACCGTCTGCAACAACTGCGACACTTCAATCAAACTCGTCCCAAAGCACTTCTTCCACTACGACGCGAAGCTGGCGACTGGGGGCGCTGGCGACTAGGCGGAGGGTCTCAGGAAAGCAGACAACGACGACAGCACAAACTTTTGCCATAGAACCCTGTAAATGTTATAATTTGCAACTATTAAATCTTCTTAAGTGCTAAATTAAAAATTCAGAATTTAGCGACTTTTATGGGTTTTGAATTTGGCGATCCAGATATTTTTGATAAGATTTATGAGAATTCATACTGGGGCAAGGGGTCAGGGGGCGGAAGCTCCCCTGAAGCAACTCAACCCTACAAGATATTCCTAGAAGACTTTATTCGTCAACACGATATTAAATCAGTCGTTGACCTTGGTTGCGGCGACTGGCAGTTTTCTCAATTTCTAGACTTTGGCAGCGCAACATATATTGGCATCGATGCATCTAAAAATGTAATCACAAATAATCAGAGGTCGTTTCCGCGACCAGGGATTTCCTTTGCCAATCTTCCAGAGGATTACAATGAACTTCCCTCCGCCGAACTGTTAGTTTGCAAAGACGTTCTAATGCATTTAAGCACGAAGGAAGTTCAAGATATTTTGTCAATTCTTCCAAACTTTAAATATGCATTAATCACTAATGACATTCCATGCGTATCCGCATTCGGGAAAATTCTTCTAAAGTTGCGGCGTCCATTTGCGCCCGTAAATAACAGAGAAATAAAGACGGGAGACTATAGGACCCTTGACCCGACTGAACACCCATTCAACCTAAGGCTGAAAAAAGTATTTGAGTGGAAAGGCAGCAATCTAATCCTTGGCAAAGATTGTGGCTGGACAAAGCGAACTTATTTGCATCAGCAATGCCAAGACGTGGAATTGCAGAGTCCAGGAGCTCATTGAGTCCCTTGCCTCCAAGATAGTCGCCAATAGCAGAAAGCATCCATACCCTGCTAACAAGACCGAACAAGACCTAATGAAGCACCTGTTGCTCCTTGGCGCCTTGATACTGCCTCTTGGTTCTGCCCACGCCCAAGCACAGAAGATCAAGTGCCCTGGCGATAACACGGTAGAGATGCGCTACTGCGCTGGTCAGTCCTGGGAGCAATCCGCAGACCAGTTGAAGCAAAAGCTGCCCAGGGAGATGCTGATAGGGCTCCGTGACGACTGCAAGGGCTCAGCGCTGGTATTGACCTGCGGCCAGCGCCCTGAATTTGCATGTTCTATGTGGTGTTGGAATTGGTGTTGGAAATAGCATTGGAATCCGCCTCCACCAATGGGAAGCGTCGTCTCTTCCCGTGTCACCACTTCGCTCTGAGAGTCACAACGAGGGCCTCCCTCTTCGTTGTTAAGCCCGAATGCTTATTTACGGCTGGCTGCGGCCAGCCGGGTAGCTATCTCGGGTAGGAGCTTGTGATCCTGGGCGCAGGCCTGGCCCTCAGAAAAAATAACCAGCAAGAAAGGCGCAGCTTTTGGCATAGAACCCTCAGCTGACGGCTCCACGTAGGCAGCATCGTGCCGGGCCTGGCTCATCCAGCCCGCCTTGCTCCAGAGGCGAGAGCCAAGAGGCAAACCCTCACCTATAAAGCCATCCACCTGGTTTTCTGGATCCGCAAGCCTTAAGGCCGGATCCAGGCTGCGCGCCAGCAGAGCTGCCATCCGGGCACAAGCCGGCGGCGAGACCAGGGCCGACGCCAGCACGGCCTGCAACAGACGGGCTACAGCGTCGGTACTGAGGCGATTGCGGTTTTCCAGCTCGGTGCCGTAATAGACCCGCTCGCGCCCGTAGGGACCATCACCCCAGGTTTTTTGGCAAGCATTACAGCCTTGCAGCTCCGGCCAGCCAAGCTCGCTCAGCCAGCCATTGACAAGCTGACGCTGCTCCACCCAGTGGGCCATGCGCTCGGGGGGCAAAGAAGGGCCGCTGGTGGTGCCACTAAGCAAATCCACCACTAGGGAGGTGGCGTCGTTGCTGGAGTCGCGAATCATGTCTGAAAGGGCACGCCGCAGCTCGGGCGTATCCGCAAGCAAGTCAGCCTGGCGCCAGGCCTCGGCCGCCACCAGGTACACCAGCTTCACCACGCTGGCTGGGTAGCGAGGACGATCCCCAGCCCAGCTCGCCCCCTGCACCGGCTGGGCCCAGAACAGATCGGGATCCAGATCGGCAGCTCGGCCAAGCAAGGGCTGGTCGTAGCGAAGCCAGGTAATGGAAAGGTGCTGGGCTAAGCCAGGCCGCCCCTCCAGCTCAAGAGCCCGCACCAGATCGGCCAGGATCTGAGCCATGGCTGGATCGGGGCTGTAAAAAGCCATCACCGCCGGCCAACGTTGTGGCGAGATTAGCTGTGCTGACAGTAGACACCTTCAACCCTGCCCAGCTGGCTGCCGGCACCCCAGCCGCGCCGGAATGGCTCATTCCAGGCACGAACTGGCAGCTCACTGGCAGCGTCGACCTCTACAGCCAGGTCCGCGGTGAGGGGCTAGCCAGCCAGGCATGGACTGGCCGCCACCTGCAAATCCTGACCAGTCCGGCAGCTAAAGGGCCAGGAATGCGCCTGCGGGTACGACTCCTCGACGATGGCTACCCAGGCTGGCTTGAACCCGATGCCCTGCTAGGGCGAGCAGTGGCGTGCTCCACGCCCCAGCCGCAACTCCGGCAGCGCTGCAGCATTGTCCAGCGGATGGAGCAGGTGCTGAGCTTCACGCAGGCCGCCCAGCGCGTAGCCAACACCTACCTGTGGGGCGGCAGCCTGGGCCCCAACTACGACTGCTCCGGTCTGATGCAGCGGGCCTATGCCAGCGCTGGCATCTGGATTCCGCGCGATGCCTACCTGCAGGAGCGGTTCTGTCAGCCCGTGGCGGTGCATCCGGGCCAGGTGCAGTTGCTGGAGCCTGGCGACCTGATCTTTTTTGGCACACCCCAGCGCTGCAGCCACGTGGGGCTGCACCTAGGTGGCGGCCGCTATTTACACAGCTCCGGCGTCGCCCACGGCCGCAACGGCATCGGCATCGACGACCTGGCGCCCCAAAACCCCGACCCGGTGGCGCGCCACTACCGACTGGAACTGCGGGGAGCGGGGCGGGTAATGCACAGCCATAACGGCAGTCCCCTACCCACCTAGGGTCGACGCCAAAGGCTGACAAAGACATGCAGCAAACGAGGGAAGGCCAGGCCGAGCTTTCCGTAGTGGTGCCCCTCTACAACGAGGAGGAGAGCCTGCCCCACTTGGTGGAGCAATTGCTGGCGGCACTGCGACCGCTGCAGCTGGGCTTTGAGCTGGTGCTGGTAGACGACGGATCCAGGGACGACACAGCGAAGGTGCTCAGCCAGCTGGCCGCCACGGTTCCGGAGCTGGTGGCCGTGCTGCTGCGCCGCAACTACGGCCAGACGGCGGCAATGGCGGCCGGCTTTGACGCCAGCGGCGGGGCGGTGATCGTGACCCTCGATGGCGATCTGCAGAACGACCCCGCCGATATCCCCCTACTGCTAGCTGAGCTCGACCAAGGCTTCGACCTGGTAAGCGGCTGGCGCCACCAGCGCCAGGATGCGGCCATGCAACGGCTGCTGCCCAGCCGCATCGCCAACAGCCTGATTGCTCGGGTAACTGGGGTGCGACTCCACGACTACGGCTGCTCCCTCAAGGCTTATCGGCGCGAGGTGGTGAGTGACCTCAACCTCTACGGCGAACTACACCGCTTCCTGCCTGCCCTGGCCTTCATCGAAGGTGCCCGGATCAGCGAGGTGAAAGTAAACCACCATCCCCGGCGTTATGGGGAAAGCAAATACGGACTCGACCGCACCTTCCGGGTATTGATGGACCTGCTGACGGTCTGGTTCATGAAGCGCTTTCTGACCAGACCGATGCACGTCTTCGGATTGGGCGGCCTGGCCGCCATGGGCGCAGGGCTGCTAATCGGCATCTGGCTTGTAGGCGAGAAACTACTGCTTGGCGCAGACATCGGCGATCGCCCCCTGCTGCTGATGGCCCTACTGAGTTTTCTGACGGGGGTGCAGCTCTTCTGCTTTGGCCTGCTGGCCGAACTGCAGATGCGCACATACCACGAAAGTCAGGGACGACCGATCTACCGGGTGCGCGGCATCGTGCGCGGATCCGACAGCTGAGAGGCGGGGCAAAGGGATTGAATTTTTATGTCGCCCTAGCCGGCCCCGCAAGCTGCCACGGGTGGGCTTCGTACAGTATTAACGGTTGCTATTGGCCCGCGCCATGACTGGAGAATTTGCTGCCGCTTGGTTGCCCTCGGTGTTAGTCCCACTTGTTGGAATCCTCGGCCCAGCCGTGGCCATGGCCTTGCTTTTCAACGTAATCGAAGCCCGCGACTGAGCCCGACCCAAGCCGTCGCTCAGCCTCACCGCCTACCCCCGCCACCATGACCGTGACCCCCGTGGCCGACCCCTGCGTCGGCAATCTGGCAACCCCCGTCAACAGCAGCTATTTCAGCCGGGCCTTCATCAATGCCCTGCCCGCCTACCGCCCCTCCCTATCTCCGAACCGTCGTGGTTTGGAAGTGGGCATGGCCCATGGCTTCTTTCTCTACGGACCCTTCGCCGTCTGTGGTCCCCTGCGGCTCACCGAGTACGCCAGCACCGCTGGTTTACTCGCCGCCATTGGACTGGTGTCGATCTTGACCGTATGTCTCTCGATCTACGGCACCGCTGGCAACGGACCCAACATCCAGCCGGCTGACGCCACCATCGACAACCCGCCCGCAGACCTGTTCACCAAGGCTGGCTGGGCAGAATTCGCCAGTGGTTTCTGGCTGGGTGGCTGCGGTGGCGCCGCCTTTGCCTGGTTCCTAGCCGGCACTGCGATCGTTGCCCCACTGGTCAATATCGCTGGCGGCGTCTGGAGCGTCAACTGAATCCCAAGCGGTTTTCCAATCCCCTGAAAGCTCCGCCAAGGCGGGGCTTTTTTATTGGCTGGTTTTACTGGGCGTTTTTATTGGGCGTTTTTATTGGGCGTTTTTATTGGGCGATTTGATTGAACCTTTACTGGGCCTTTGATTGGGCTGATCTTGTTTGGGGGCAGCCCGATAGGCAGTGGCTGCTGGGCCACAAGCCAAGCCTTCGGGACCAGAACTATTCCCTTGGGGGAAAGAGCCGGGGGTGCGGTGAGGGGCAAGTTAACCAACAAACAATGGACAATAAAAAACCCCAGCTTGCGCCGGGGTTAATTCGTCCCTCGAGGGAGCAAGTAGGCCGCAGTTAGCCGAACTTGCCAGAGGTAGAAGCAATCAGGAAGGCGGCATACGTGAGTATGTAGCCAATAGTGAAGTGGGCTAGACCCACAACACGAGCCTGGACGATCGAAAGAGCGACAGGCTTATCGCGCCAGCCAACAAGGTTGGCAAGCGGGGTCCGCTGATGCGCCCAGACGATGGTCTCGATGAGTTCCTGCCAGTAGCCGCGCCAGGAGATCAGGAACATGAAACCGGTGGCCCAAACCAGGTGACCGAACAGGAACATCCAAGACCAGACGGCCAGGTTGTTGCTGCCAAACGGGTTGTAACCGTTGATCAGCTGGGAGGAGTTAAGCCACAGGTAGTCGCGGAACCAACCCATTAGATAGGTGCTGGATTCGTTGAACTGAGCCACGTTGCCCTGCCAGATGGCGAGGTGCTTCCAGTGCCAGTAGAAGGTGACCCAACCGACGGTATTCAGAGCCCAGAAGACGCTCAGATAGAAAGAGTCCCAGGCACTGATGTCGCAGGTACCACCACGGCCGGGGCCGTCGCAGGGGAAGGAATAGCCAAAGTCCTTTTTGTCAGGCATCAGCTTGGAACCCCGGGCATCCAGAGCACCCTTCACCAGGATCAGAGTCGTGGTGTGCAGACCAAGCGCAATGGCGTGGTGAACAAGGAAATCACCAGGACCGATCTGCAGGAAGAGGTCGTTGCCACCATTGATGGCGTCGATCCAACCGGGCAGATAAACCGCACTGGCATTGCTAGCTGCGGATGCGGAATTGGATAGCAGCACATCCATGCCATACATCGCCTTGCCGGAAGCGGCCTGGACGAATTGGGCAAAGACGGGCTCCACCAAGATCTGCTTCTCAGGAGTACCAAACGCCACGACCACGTCGTTGTGGACGTAGAGACCCAGGGTGTGGAAGCCAAGGAACAGGGAGACCCAGCTCAGGTGGCTGATTATGGCTTCCTTGTGCTCGAGCATCCGGGCCAACACGTTGTCTTTGTTGGCTTCCGGGTCGTAGTCGCGGATGAAGAAGATCGCACCGTGGGCGAACGCACCGCACATCAGGAAGATGGCGATGTATTGGTGGTGGGTATAAAGCGCAGCCTGCGTTGTGTAGTCCTTAGCGATAAACGCGTAGGACGGCATCGCATACATGTGCTGGGCCACCAGGCTGGTGACCACACCCAGAGATGCCAAAGCCAGACCAAGCTGGAAGTGGAGCGAGTTGTTGATCGTGTCGTAGAGGCCCTTGTGGCCAGCACCGAGGTCACCAGGGGTGCCCTTGGGTGGGTTGTGGGCTTCAAGAATCTCGCGAATCGAGTGGCCGATACCGAAGTTTGTCCGGTACATGTGGCCAGCGATCACAAAGATGCAACCGATCGCCAGGTGGTGGTGGGCAATGTCCGTGAGCCAAAGGGCTTCCGTCTGGGGGTGGAAGCCACCAAGGAAGGTAAGGATCGCGGTGCCAGAACCCTCAGCAGTTCCGAACTGTTGATAGACGGTGTCGGGGTTCTGGGCATATACACCCCAGTTGCCGGTGAAGAACGGAGCCAAACCAGCGGGGTGAGGCAGCACTGAGAGGAAGTTGTCCCACCCAACGTGCTGACCACGGGCCTCAGGGATAGCCACGTGAACCAGGTGACCGGTCCAAGCGATCGAGCTGAAACCAAACAGAACCGCCAGGTGGTGGTTTAGGCGGGATTCAGCGTTCTTGAACCAGGCCAGGGAAGGCCGGAACTTGGGCTGAAGGTGGAGCCAGCCTGCGAACAGGGCCCAAGCCGACAGGATCATCATGAAGATGGAACCCTGATAAAGCTCAGCGTTGGTTTTCATCCCGATCGTGTACCACCAGTGGTACAAGCCGGAATAAGCAATGTTCACAGGGGAGGTAGCACCAGCCTGGGTGAAGGCGGCGATAGCTCCCTGGCCGAAGTGGGGATCCCAGATCGCGTGAGCGATGGGACGTACATGCAGAGGATCGGCGACCCACTGCTCAAAGTTGCCCTGCCAGGCGATATGGAACAGGTTGCCCGAAACCCAGAGGCCAATGATGGCCAGGTGACCGAAATGGGTGGAGAACAGCTTTTGGTAAAGCCGCTCCTCGGTCATGCCGTCGTGGCTCTCGAAATCGTGAGCCGTGGCAATGCCGTACCAAATCCGGCGGGTTGTCGGGTCCTGTGCCAGACCCTGGCTGAACGAAGGAAATTTCGTTGCCATTGGGAGAGGTCAGAAAAGGTCAGCCGACCGCGACGATGCGGGCCAGGAAGAATGCCCAGGTTGTTGCAATACCGCCCAGCAAATAGTGAGCGACACCGACAGCACGGCCCTGGGTAATGGAAAGCGCCCGCGGTTGGATGGCGGGTGCAACCCTCAGCTTGTTATGAGCCCAGACGATGGACTCGATCAGCTCTTGCCAGTAGCCGCGGCCACTGAACAGGAACATCAGGCTGAAGGCCCAGATGAAGTGGGCTCCAAGGAACATCAAGCCATAAGCACTGGAACTCGAGCCGTAGCTGTTGATCACCTGTGCGGCTTGAGCCCAGAGGAAGTCCCGCAGCCAACCATTAATGGTGATGGCGCTTTGGGCAAAGTTGCCGTTGGTGATGTGCTGGACGCTGCCATCAGCGTTGACGGTGCCCCACACGTCGCTCTGCATCTTCCAGGAGAAGTGGAAAATGACGATCGACAGGGAGTTGTACATCCAGAACAGGCCAAGGAACACGTGGTCCCAAGCCGACACCTGGCAGGTACCGCCACGGCCAGGGCCGTCGCAGGGGAAGCGGAAGCCCAGATTCGCCTTATCAGGGACTAGGCGGGAGCTACGCGCATACAACACACCCTTCAACAGGATCAGCACGGTGACGTGGATCGTGAAGGCGTGGATGTGGTGGACCATGAAGTCGGCCGTTCCCAAAGGAATCGGACCGGCGGCCACCTTGCCGCCCACCGCTACAACGGTGCCGTTGAACACTTCGCTCACACCCGCGAGGGCGTTGGGCGCAGTGCTACCTGCAGCGGCAGCGTGAAGACCCTGAATCCACTGCGCGAAGACAGGCTTCAAGGCAATGGCGGAGTCGCTGAACATGTCTTGGGGACGCCCCAAGGCACGCATGGTGTCGTTGTGGATGTAAAGGCCAAAGCTGTGGAAGCCAAGCCAGATGCACACCCAGTTGAGGTGGCTGATCAGGGCATCACGAGCTTTAAGCACCCGGTCCAGCACGTTATCGACGTGCTTGGCGGGGTCGTAATCGCGAATCATCGCGATAGCGGCGTGCGCACCAGCACCCACAACTAAGAAACCACCGATCCACATGTGATGGGTGAAGATCGACAGTTGGGTGGGGTAATCAATCCCGATATAGGGATAGGGAGGCATCGCATACATGTGCTGGGCCACGATGATGCTCAGCGAGCCGAGCATTGCCAGGTTCACAGCCAGTTGGGCGTGCCAGCTGGTGGTCATGAACTCGAAGAGTCCGTCATGACCATTGGGAGCGGGGAACAGCAGGGGATCGCCCTTCTGGCCCTGGAGAATCTCCTTGATGCTGTGACCAATGCCCCAGTTGGTGCGATACATGTGGCCAGCCACGATGAACAACACGGCGATCGCCAAGTGGTGATGGGCGATGTCGGTCATCCAGAGGCTGCCGGTCACAGGATTCAACCCTCCTTTAAAGGTGAGGAAATCGCTGTAAGCGGCCCAATTGCCCGTGAAGAAGGCTGAAACGCCAGCCCCGAAACCGGGGAATATCTGGGCGATCACGTCCTGGTTCAGGAACTCGTGGGGCAGGGGAATGTCGGCGTAAGTGGCGATGGTTTTGCCATTGAGCGCCAGCGGCTGGCCGGCGTCGATGGCGTCCATCAGCGCGGTGGTGGGCAGGGACACATGCAGCAAGTGTCCTGTCCAGGAGAGAGATCCCAGACCGAGCAGGCCGGCCAGATGGTGGTTGAGCATCGACTCAACGTTCTGGAACCACTCGAGCTTGGGAGCCGCCTTGTGGTAATGGAAGACGCCGGCATTGAGCATCAAGCCGGCCATCACCAAAGCACCGATGGCCAGGGCCATCAGCTGGGTTTCATTGGTGATGCCCCAGGCCCTCCACACATGGAAGAGGCCAGAGGTGATCTGAATGCCGTGGAACCCGGCACCCATGTCTCCATTGAGAATTTCCTGGCCGAAAATGGGCCACACCACCTGCGCCGAAGGCTTGACGTGCAGGGGATCGGTCAACCAACCGGTGTAGTTGGAGAAGCGCGCTCCATGGAAGAAGGCGCCACTCAGCCAGATAAAGATGACGGCCAAATGGCCGAAGTGAGCTGAAAAGATCTTGCGAGAGACCTCTTCAAGGTCACTCGTGTGACTGTCGAAATCGTGAGCATTGGCGTGGAGGTTCCAAACCCAGGTGGTGGTTTTGGGACCTTTGGCAAGGCTGCGATCGAAATGGCCGGGCTTGCCGAACAGTTCGAAGGTGGCCGGAACTGGGTTCCGGTCGACCATGGCCTTCGCCTTTTCCCCACGCTCTGGTGGGCTGATGGTCATCGAGACGTTCCTCGAGGGACGGGATCGAGGTGGTGGGTCCACCCCTGCAGCAGGCCGGAGAGCCTGCCGTTGGGCCCCATGAACGACCGGCGACCGAGGCCTCCAAGCGTTCATGGGCACCAGCCGGGAAGGGGGTCCGCGAAAACGCGAAACCACTTGCCACAACTGGAGCTTTGGGCCCCAATTAGGGGACCGCTCGCCGAAGTATAGGGGTCGTTTCCGAGAGGTTTTGGCTTGCAGTTACAAAGGTTCAATCCCGGCGCTTCCCAGGCCAGCACAGGGCTTTACAGAACAGAAAGAATCATCTACTTCAACCATCTTGCGGGCAGTTTTTTATTACTTAGAGAGCATCAAAAACTGCCGTCTGCCGCATCCGTTTCCCCCAGGGTGGCACCGGCCAGCAGAATGCTTCCACTACAAGCTGAGCAACCCAGCGTGGGCGCAGGCAGCGCAACCTATCCAGCCCTCCCGGGTCGCCCCGTGCGATGGCGGCAGCTACTGCTAGCGGTCCTGCTAGTGGCAGCGTTGATGTTGTTGGCTGGCTGCAATCGAGTAGCCGCTAGCCGCAACAGCGGCCCAGCCCCAGCGCCTCTTCCAGTCCAGGGGCCAAGTGGCCGCTTGCAGGAAGTCGCGCCACCTGCCGCCGTACAACAAGTTCAAGCGGCCCTGGCCGAACGCCAGCCCCAGGTATCGATCCAGATCCCGCTAGATGGAAGCGATCTGCCAGGCGGGCCGGTCAAGTTGCAAGTGCAGGTTCGTGATTGGCCATTAGTTGATGCGGGAGTGCTCGGGCTGGGGCCTCACCTCGTGGTGCAAGTTGATGAGCTACCGCCCCAACGCCTCACCACCTCACTCTCTGGGCAATTCCCAACTCGTCTGGACGCCGAACTACCGCCCCTGGGCCCGGGCAGCCATCGCCTTACCGCCTATGCGGCCAAACCCTGGGGGGAAGTGGTGAAAAGTCCAGGCGCCTGGGACCAGGTGCGGGTGAACCGGGTGGCCGCCAATCCCCTGGCCACTCCCCAGCTGGGCACACCCCAGTTGATCGGCGTAAGCACAGCAGATCTGGCCAGTCGCGAACCTGTGCTCCTCGACTGGCTGTTATTAGATGCTCCCCTCCAGGGCCTGCGCGACAACGACGGCAGCTGGCGCCTGCGGGTGACGGTCAACGGGGACAGTTTTTTGGTAGATCAGAACTCGCCTCTGTGGCTCAAGGGCTGGCACAGCGGCAGCAACAGTGTGCTGATGGAGCTGGTTGATGGCCGCGGCGCCCCCCTCAACCCCCCTTTCAACACCTTGGTGAGCGAGGTGACCATTAATAGTTCCTCGCCCACGCCCAGTTGGCAGCGGGGGCGCCTGGATGCCAGCGAGTTAGCCCAGCTGCTGGGAGAGGAGCCTGCAACGCCGGCGGCTCCAAAACCAGAACCTGAACCAGTCCCAGAAGAACCAGTAGCAGCCATAGAAATCAATCCGCCGACGGCCAGCGAGCCCCAAACCGTGGCTGAACCGTTGCCCGTAACTGAGCCCCAATCCCCACTTGAGCCCGAGGCTTCGCCAGAAACGGAACCCCTGCCGGAACCAGAACAACTTGACCCAGAACAACTACCTGACCCAGCACAACTGCCTGAGCTGGAGCCCACTGTTGAAGCTGAGTTAACCGAACCTTCGCAGCAAGATGCTCCACAAGCAGAGTCCGCACCTGTGATGCCCCCACAAGCGATCCCCGCCCCTACTCCGGCCCCCACCTCTACGACCCCCGCCACTAGGGCCCCCACTGATCGGCTCAGCGCCTCCACCAACCTGGGGGGATCGGCCCGCAGCCAGCTGAATCCAGATGGTTCCCTGCTCAAGCCCAAGGCGCCGGGTCCCCTGGCCGGGCTGCGTCAGAAGCTAGGTACGTGAATTCACCAAACAACCGCCCCGAGCAGGACGCGCCGCGCGCCCGCCGCTGGGGCCTGGGCTTCAGCCCTGCCAGCGCCCCCGTGCTGGACCAGCTCCTTCAGGCCGGCCTGATCGACTCCCAGGTGGGGACTGACGACCAGCCCGCCGCTGGAGACTGCTTAGTTGAACAGTGGTCAACGGCCAGCGGCTTTGTGATCGTTGGTGCCTGTGGCCTGGTGACCAGGCTGATTGCGCCGCTGCTAATTAATAAAGAGCGCGATCCCGCAGTGGTGGTGGTGGATCCCCAGGGTCGGTTCGCCATTCCCCTGCTGGGGGGGCACGCGGCCGGGGCCGAGCGACTGAGCCACCAGGTTGCCGCCTGCCTAGGCGGCCAGGCTGTGCTCACCGGGGCAACGGCTGCAGCAGGCTTACTGAGCCTCGACAGCTTCGGCAAAGACTGGGGTTGGCAGCGGGGGCAGGGCGATTGGAGCGCCCTGATGCGTAAGGCAGCCCATCTGGATCAACCGCTGCGACTGGAAGCTCACCACGGCAGCCGCCGCTGGCTAGAGCTCGAGGCCGCCACCTGCCTAGTGGAGCGCGCTGGTGGCTCTGGCGAGAACCCAGAGGCAGATCTGGTCGTAGATATCCACACCGGAGCTGGCTGCCGCTGGCATCCGCCGAGCCTGTGGCTAGGTATGGGCTGTGAACGCAACACCAGCCTGAGCCTGCTGGAGCGCTTGCTGGAACAGACCCTGGGCGACCAGCAATTGGCACCTGAATCCGTAGCTGGTTTAGCGAGCATCGACCGCAAGGCCGATGAACCAGCCCTGCTTGCCTTAGCGGCTAAACGAGGCTGGCCAGTGCGCTGGTTTGGGGCCGATTCCCTTGCGGCAGTACCGGTGCCCACCCCATCGGCAGCAGTGGCCCAGGAGATGGGCACCGCCAGCGTGGCCGAGGCCGCAGCCCTGCTGGCAGCTGGCCCCGCAGCCCAATTGCTGCAAACCAAGCGCATCGAGCATGCCAACCCAGGCGAGCTCGGGGCAGCCACCCTGGCGGTGGCTCTGGCCGAGAGTCAATGGGCTCCCGAGCGGGGCCAGCTGCACCTGGTGGGCAGTGGCCCGGGCAGCCTGGAGCTGCTCACTGCGGATGCGCGCCGCGCCCTGGCGGAAGCCACGGTGTGGGTGGGCTACGGCCTCTACCTCGACCTGCTTGAACCGCTGCGGCGACCTGATCAGCTGCGCTGGAACGGCCAACTCACCGAGGAGCGGGCCCGCTGCGCCCTGGCTCTGGAGCTAGCGAGCCAGGGGCTGAATGTGGCCCTGGTCTCCTCTGGCGACAGCGGCATCTACGCCATGGCCGGCCTGGCCCTGGAGCTTTGGCTGGCCAGCCCAGCCGATGGCCGGCCCAGCTTCAGCGTGCATCCGGGCATCTCGGCCCTGCAACTCGCCGCTGCCAAGGCCGGAGCTCCCTTGATGCACGATTTCTGCACAATCAGCCTCAGCGACCGACTCACCCCTTGGGAAGTGATCGAAAAGCGGCTGCAAGCAGCGGCTGCGGGGGACTTTGTAGTAGCCCTCTACAACCCCCGCTCCCTGGGCCGCGACTGGCAACTGGCCCGAGCCAGGGAGCTGCTGCTGGAGGGCCGGCCGGCCTCAACACCGGTAGCCCTGGCCCGCCAACTGGGGCGAGCCGATGAGGCCGTCAGCCTGTACAGGCTGGGCGAATTACCGGTAGAGCAAGTGGACATGCTGACCCTGGTGCTGATTGGCAATAGCAGCAGCTATGCCAAAGACGGACGCATGGTGACCCCCAGGGGTTACCCAGGAGCCGAGCTCAGCTGAAAAAATCGGGATGACAGGATTCGAACCTGCGGCCCCTTCGTCCCGAACGAAGTGCGCTACCAAGCTGCGCCACATCCCGATGAGGCGAGTTTAGGGGATCAACTCGGCGGTAGACCTTGGCCTCCCGGTGGCTTCCTAAAATTGGGACCAGCCCTTCTTCTGGCCTCCGTGGCCCTACTGGCGCCTTGCTCAAACCCGACTGGCTGCGCGTCAAGGCCCCTCAGCGGGAGCGCATCGGCGAGGTGGCTGACCTGCTGCAAGATCTCAAGCTCAACACCGTCTGCCAGGAGGCCAGCTGCCCCAACATCGGCGAGTGCTTCGCCGGCGGCACGGCCACCTTTTTGATCATGGGGCCCGGCTGCACCCGGGCCTGCCCCTACTGCGACATCGACTTCGACAAGAGCGTGCGGGAGCTCGATCCCAGCGAACCTGAACGACTCGGCGAAGCGGTGGCACGCCTGGGCCTGAGCCACGTGGTGATCACCTCGGTGAACCGCGATGACCTGGCCGATGGCGGCGCCAGCCAGTTTGTGGCCTGCATCGCGCAGGTGCGCCAGCGCTCACCACTCACCACGATCGAGCTACTGATCCCCGATTTCTGCGGCAACTGGAACGCCCTGGCCGCAGTGATGGAAGGCGCCCCTGAGGTGCTCAATCACAACATTGAAACGGTGCCAAGGCTCTACAAAAAAGCCAGGCCCCAAGGCATCTACGAGCGCTCCCTGGAGCTGCTGCAGCGGGTGCGCGAGGGCTGGCCGCGCACCTACACCAAATCCGGCCTGATGACTGGCCTGGGTGAGAGCGACGTTGAGGTGAAAGAGGTGATGGCCGATCTACGCCGCCACCAGGTGGACATCGTCACCATCGGCCAGTACCTCTCGCCAGGCCCCAAACATCTGCCAGTGGATCGCTTCGTGACCCCAGAGCAATTTGCGGCGTTCAAGCAGCACGGTGAGCAGGAGCTCGGCTTCCTGCAGGTGGTGAGCAGCCCGCTCACCCGCAGCAGCTATCACGCCGGCGAGGTGCAGCGGTTGATGCAGGAGTATCCCCGAGCCTGAACGCTTGGCGCAGAGCTTCGGGGATCGCGCGAACGGCCCGTCTTCAGGAGCCCTGATCCCTGCCAGCCCGGATCCACTGGCGCAGCTGTTCAGCAGCCACCTCTCGCCCGCCCAGGCCAAAGGCAACAGCGCCAGCCACGGCGATCGAACCGAGCAACAGACCGAAGGCGAGGTTGACGATGCTGGGCGCCACGCCGATCTGTTGCAGTGCCATCGCTCCGGTGAAGATAACAATGGCAACCCTGCTCGTACGAGCGAGTAGCTGGGCCTGGGCTCCGCCTGAACTGCTGACCAACTTGGCAGCGAGGTTGGCGAGATAGAGACCGACACCGAACACCGCTAAGCCGGACAGGATCTGACCGAAGAGCTGCAGCAGACCCTGCATGACCTCGGTGAGGGCAGGCAGAGCGAGCACATTGGTTGCTGCAACGGATGCAAACAGCAGAATCCCAACCAGGGTCACGACCCCCAGCACATCCGAGGGGGAGCGAGGGGACGCCCCATCCGGCGCTTGCGCACCACCAGCCAGATCGGGCATACCGAGCCAGCGAAAAATGCCATCGAAACCAACGCCAGCCAGAAGCCTTGACACCAACTGACCTGTAAAACGGCCAACCACAAATCCAGCAATCAGGATCAAAGCGGCCGTGAAGATCTGAGGCAACGTTGTCAGGATGCGGTCAAGCATCGCTGTGGCTGGCCCGGACACCGCCGGGATCGCCAGAGCATCCAGACTCGCTGTCGCCGTCGGGATCAGAATTAGTACAAAGACGAGGGTTCCCACAAGCCACGACAGCGACTGCGCCCCTTGATCGGGATTCAGGCCGAAGTCCGCGCCCAGCCTGTCGAGACCGGTGGCAGCCAGAAGATTCGAAACAATCGTGCGCACAATCCTGGCCAAGAACCAGCCAACCGCTGCGATCGCTGCCGCTTTGAATAGACGAGGCAATGCCGAGAGAAACGTATCGAAGAGATTCACCACTGGGGTCACCTGAGCCCCGAGATTCAGGGCATTGAGAACCAGTGGCAAAAAGAAGAGAAGAACAAGCCAGAACACCACATCAGCGAGAGCCTTGCTCACCGCCAGTCCTTGGGTGCCATTCCCCTCTTGCTCACCATCAAACAAACGCTGGTCCAGATCTAGTCGTTGACTAGCACCGAGCAAGGCCGTGCGCGCCAGAAGAGCGACAACCCAGCCGACAGCTGCAAGCAACCCAGCAGCCGCGAGCTTTGGCAGGAAAGCAAAGATCTGGTTGAGAAATTGATTGAGAGGTTCGGAAACTGTGGTGAGTTTCAGCACGTTCAGGGCCGCTACTAATGCCAGCACCATCACGATCCAGAAGACGACGGCCGCCAGGAGGCGGTCCAGACGCAATCCGGCGGGCGGCAGGGCACCAGCGGGCATCGCCGAGCTGAGTCGGGAATCGAGGGAGAAGCGACGCAGGCTGGAACGAGTCAGGCGAGCGACCCATCCGCCTACTATCCAACCGAGCAAAATAATGGCCAGGGCGCCAATTAGATGTGCCACCAACGGCACGATTTCAGACGGCACTCCCGGCAAGGAAACTCCAGGCAGAGCCTGGAGAAACAACTGATCAGGCATGAGTGGAGAATCAGGTACCCATGCCAATCATTGTTATTGCTAATTGGTGCGTCAACTCTTCTGTTCCGAAACGCAATCCGAACAGGAGAGCCAACGCCGACGCCTCAGGCCACTACCGCCTGCCGCTCCACCAGGCCCACGCTGGCCTTTTCGCTGGGCGGCACCAGGAGTTTGAAGCGTCCCTTCCAGGTGGACCAATCCGCCAAGATCTCAGCTGACTTGGCGCTGCCGGTAGCCTCGAGGTGGGCCAGCAGCAGGGGCTTGAGCAGGGCCTCCTGCTCAGGGGTTGTGAGCTCAGCTATGGCCACGATCTCAGGGTTCACCCGCTCCGCCAAACCACCGCTCTCATCGAGGATGAAGGCCACACCACCGGTCATGCCGGCGGCCACGTTGCGACCGGTGCTGCCCAGCACCACCACCACGCCACCGGTCATGTACTCGCAGCAGTGGTCGCCGGCGCCCTCCACCACAGTTTTGGCACCGCTATTGCGCACGCCAAAGCGCTCACCGGCACGGCCCAGGGCGAACAGCTCACCACCAGTGGCGCCATAGAGGCAGGTGTTGCCCAGGATTACCTGGTTGCCAGGATCGTTGACGCCGGCAGGGGGCACCACAGAGATGCGTCCACCATTGAGGCCCTTGCCCACATAGTCGTTGGCTTCACCCACCAGGCGCACGTTCATGCCCTGGAGCACGAAGGCCCCGAAGCTCTGACCCGCGGCACCTTCATAAGTGAGATCGAGCTGGCCTTGGAAGCCGGTGTTGCCATGGCGGGCGGCGATCTCGCCGGATAGGCGGGCGCCCACGCTGCGATCTGTGTTCACGATCGCCAGGGTGCGGGCCACGCGGCCGTGGCCCTCGATAGCCGCCAGCACCTCGGCATCGGCCAGCAGCTGATCTTCCAGGATTTGTCCATTGCCATGGGCCTGGGCGTCGTGCTTAAGCCAGCTGCGATCAGCAGCGGCGGGGATCGGGTCAATCAGGCAAGAGAGATCAAGGGCGCTGGTTTTGGCGAGAGCCACGGCCCGGGGCTGCAGCAATTCACTGCGGCCGATCAGCTCTTCGAGCCGGGCCACGCCGAGCACGCTCAGCAGCTGACGCACCTCCTCGGCAACAAACAGGAAGAAATTCACCACGTGTTCGGGCACGCCGGGGAAGCGCTTGCGCAGGTTTTCTTTCTGGGTAGCCACGCCCACCGGGCAGTTATTGGTGTGGCAAACGCGGGCCATGATGCAGCCTTCGGCAATCATCGCCACCGAGCCGAATCCGTATTCCTCAGCGCCCAGCAGGGCGGCGATGATCACGTCCCAGCCGGTTTTGAGGCCGCCATCGGCCCGCAGCAGCACCCGATGGCGCAAGCCATTCTCCAGCAGCGACCGGTGCACCTCAGTGAGGCCTAACTCCCAGGGGCTGCCGGCATGTTTGATCGAGCTGAGCGGTGAAGCGCCCGTGCCGCCGTCGTGGCCGGAGATCTGAATCACATCAGCGTTGGCCTTGGCCACACCGGCTGCGATGGTGCCGATGCCGATCTCGGCCACCAGCTTCACGCTCACCTTGGCTGCAGGGTGCACCTGGTGCAGGTCGTGGATCAGCTGGGCCAGATCCTCGATCGAATAAATGTCGTGATGGGGAGGCGGCGAAATCAGGGCCACACCGGCCTTGCTGTTGCGCAGCCAGGCGATGTAGGGATCCACCTTCGGACCAGGCAGCTGGCCGCCCTCGCCGGGCTTGGCCCCCTGGGCCACCTTGATCTCCAGCTGGCGGCCACTGCGCAGATATTCGGGGGTCACACCGAAGCGCCCTGAGGCGATCTGCTTAATGGCGGAGCAGGCGGTATCACCGTTGCGCAGGCCATTGAGGCTGGGCAAGGTTGGCGAATGACCATCGCCGTCTACATCGCTGAGCAGCCCGAAGCGGGCCGGATCCTCGCCTCCCTCACCGCTATTGCTCTTACCGCCAATACGGTTCATGGCGATGGCTAATACCTCGTGGGCCTCGCGGGAGAGAGCCCCCAAGCTCATGCCGCCGGTGCAAAAGCGGCTGCAGATGCTCTCCACGCTCTCCACCTGCTCGATCGCCAGCTGGACGGGAGCGGGCTTGAGTTCCAGCAAGTCCCGCAGGGCCGTTACTGGCCGGTGCTCCAGCAGGGTTTTGTAGGTGGAGAAGTGGTCGTAGCCGGGGCCCGCCTTCACCGCCGCGTGCAGGGCCTTGGCCATCTCCGGGCTATTGAGGTGATACTCGCCGCCAGTTCGGTACTGCACGAAGCCCATGAACTCGAGCTTGGTGCGGTTGAGCTCGGGGAAGGCCTTGGCATGGAAGCTGAGGGTTTCGCTGGCCAGCTCGCCCAAGCTGAGGCCAGCCACCCTGCTGGTGGTGCCACTGAAGGCAAGCTGGATCAGATCGGCGCCAAGGCCGATGGCTTCGAAGATCTGGGCGCCGTGATAGCTGGCCAGCAGGGAAATGCCGATCTTGGAGAGAATCTTGCGAAGGCCGTCTTCTAGGGCCTTGCGCACATTTGCCTGCACCTGATCGGGGCTGAGCGCCGGCAGCTTGCCGGTTTCGATCAGCTTCTGCACCCGGGGGTGGGCTAGCCAGTGGCGGCTGGTTTCCCAGGTAAGCCAAGGGCAAACGGCACTGGCGCCATAACCGATCAGGCAGGCCAGGTGGTGAGTGCTCCAGCACTGGGCCGTTTCCACCACCAGGGAAGCCTGCAGGCGCAAGCCCAGGTTGAGCAGGTGGTGATGCACCGCGCCCACAGCCAGCAGCGGTGGAATGGTGGCCGTGGTGGCATTGATCCCACCAGCCTCGCCGCCCCGATCGCTCAGCACCAGGATCTGGCTGCCGGCGCGCACGGCCGCCTCGGCCGCGCTGCGCAGGCGCTGCACCGCAAGCTCGAGACCACCAGGACCGTCGGTGACGGCCATCAGCGTGGAAAGGGTGGTGGTGGGCAGGCCCTGCTGGCCAACCTCCGCAAGCTCCGCCTCATTGAGGATCGGACTGGCCAGGTGCAGCACCGCCGCCGAGGCAGCTTCGGGGCGCAGCGGCGAGCCCCGCCTGCCCAGATGCATCTCCAGGCTCATCACCAGCTTTTCCCGCAGGGGATCGATCGGCGGGTTGGTGACCTGGGCGAAGCGCTGCTTGAAGTAGTCGTAGAGGAGGTGGGGCTTGTCTGAAAGCACCGCCAAGGGAATGTCGTCGCCCATGCAATAGGTGGGCTCTTTAGCCGCGCCGGCCATGTCCTCGATCACCAGCTCGAAGTCTTCGGCGGTGAAGCCAAAGGCCGTTTGCTGTTGCAGCAGCTCCAGATCTCCCAGCTGACGCTCCTTGGTCCAGGGCTGGGGAACGAGGTTGCGACGATGCTGCGCCAACCAGTCACCGTAGGGATGGCGGGCGGCAACCTCGGCCTTCACCTCCCAATTGCGCAGCAGGCGGCCCTGCTCCAGGTCCACTGCCAGCATCTGGCCAGGGCCGAGGCGACCCTTTTCGATGATCCGGCTCTCCTCAAGCTCGACCACACCGGTTTCTGAGCCCATCACCACAAAACCGTCGCTGGTGATGCAGTAGCGGGCGGGGCGCAGGCCGTTGCGATCGAGGGTGGCTCCCACGCAGCGGCCATCGGCGAACACCAGCAGGGCCGGACCATCCCAGGGCTCCTGGGTGCAGGCGGAATACTCGTAAAAAGACTGGATATCGGGCTTATCTGCCAGCTCAGGCTGGTCGCGGAAAGCTTCTGGCACCAGGGTGAGCAGGCTCTCGGTGATCGGCCGGCCGCTGCGCACCAGCAGCTCAAGGGTGGCGTCGAGGTTGGCGGAATCGCTGAAGGCGGGGTTCACCACTGGCTTCAGTTCTGCAGCCGCCTCCCCCCAGACCGCATCGAGATTTGCTTCCGAAGCCCTTGCCCAGTTGAGGTTGCCCAACAAGGTATTTATCTCGCCGTTGTGACCCAGCAGCCGCATGGGCTGGGCCAGGGGCCAGCGGGGCAGGGTGTTGGTGCTGAAACGGCGGTGGTACACCGCAAAGCTCACGGCAAAGCGTGCATCGCGCAGGTCGCCATAGAAAGCGGACAGCACCGCTGAACGCACCATGCCCTTGTACACAACAGTCCGGCTGCTCAGGGAAGCGAAATAAAGCTCACCAGGCCCTGGCCCCCAAACGGCGCGGGCCCGATCACCGCAACGGCGGCGCAGCCTAAATAGCAGCGCTTCCAGATCATCACCGGCTTGGTCTGCGGCATTTAGCCACTGCTCAATGGCCGGAGCGGTCTGGCGGGCGAGGGGGCCGAGAACAGATGCATCCAGAGGGACTGCACGCCAACCCAGGCTGCCCAAGCCCAGCTTGGCGGCCTCTTCTTCACAGAAAAGTTTTGCCTGCTCGCGCTTTGCAGCATCGGCTGGCAGGAAAACCATGCCCAGCCCGCGAGCCGCTCCCTTGGCTGCCGCCGCCTCAGGCCATACATCTTCTAGGTAGCTCCAGGGGATGCCGCAGAGCACCCCGGCCCCATCGCCGGAATCACCATCGCCACCGCAACCACCGCGGTGCTCCATGCAGTCGAGGCCGCGCAGGGCCTGCTGCAGCACCCAGTGGCTGGCTTCGCCCTGAAGATTGGCCAGAAAGCCCACACCACAGGCGTCCTTTTCGCCAGCGACAGCGGCCGGCGCAGCGCTATCGCGATGGGGCCAAACAGGGCGAGAGAAGTGAGGCATAACCCGAGACGGTCCGGCAGGTGATCTGTCAGGGCAGCGCCGCTAACACCCACAGGTGCTGGCAGCAGCAGAGCAGCTGATCCTAGGGATGCACATCCCCAAAGCAGGGCGCTCAAACCATGGCGCCCTAACCCTTAAAGAGGGCTAGCTTTCATGGATGTCGGCCAGGCTGGCCCATGGCCTCTACTGCATTCCTGGCTGGCTGGCTCCTGGTTCTGTGCCTGCCAGGGGTTGGCCAGGCCATGCCGATTACGCCGCCACCGCCGCCGCCTCTTGTTCCAATCGGTGCGGCCGCCGCAACTGAGCGCCAGGGCAGCAGTATCCGCATTAACGGCCGGCTCCAGAGCGCCCGCTGGATCTGGGTTAGGGGCTTAGGCGACACGCCCCAACAACTGTGGATCCCCCTAGAGGTGCTCGAGAACCAGCTCGGAGTAACCAGCCGCAGCCGCAGCGATGGCGCTCTGGAGCTGGAGTGGTTTGGCCAGGAACTCAAGGTGCCCGCCAGCGCCCAGCGCAGCCTCGAAGACGAGGTAGCGGTAGACGTGAGCAGCCTGTTTGGCCGCGTCGGCGTGGGCCTACGCCACGAGGGCAGCCTGCTCAGCCTGGAGCTGGCCAGGCCCCAGCTGCTCCAGGTGCGCAGCTCAAACCCTGGCCCCGTCAAGCGCATCGTGCTCGACCTGGGCGGTCCGGCGGCCATTGGTAGAGACGACGCCGGACTGGTGGTTGACCTGCTCAGCCGCAGTGACCAACAAACCCTGCTGGGGAGCCTGGGCCTCCAGGCCCGGCAGGAAAGCGCTGGGCTGAGGCTCAAACCCTCCGCAGCCAAATTGACGCGGGTATTCAGCCTGGGCGAACCCAACCGGGTGGTGATCGAGTGGCCGGATCAGGGGGCCGCTAGCCGCACTGACAGTCCAGCCCCGATCGATCCGCGCCTGCAGGCCCTACTTGGCAAAGAACTTCAGTGGGATCGCCTGGTGCGCCAGGGGGTGCGCATCAATGCGATCCGCATTGATCCACTTAAGGCCTCACTGCAGCTGCGGCCCCTGGCCAGACCTGGAGGCATGGAGGGCCTCAGCTCCCTGGTGCAGCTCGCCAACCAGCAGCAGGCCTGGGTAGCGATCAATGGGGGTTACTTCAACCGGGTAAGGCGCCTGCCCTTGGGGGCTCTAAAACAAGACGGCCGCTGGCTTTCCGGGCCAATTTTGAACCGGGGAGTCGCCGCCTGGGACGGGCGAACCATGCCCCGCTTTGGCCGGCTACAGCTTTCAGAATGGGTTGTGGGCCCCGGAGCTCTGCGTCTACCGGTCGCCGTTGTCAACAGTGGCTACGTGCAGCGAGGTATCAGCCGCTATACCGCCGACTGGGGGCCCAACTACCGAGCCCTGAGTGGCTCTGAGACTGGCTTGTTAATCCAAGGGGGCCTGGTGCGACAGCAGCTTGGCCCCTCCGAATTGGATGCGGGTGTGGCGCTACGGGGCGATGACCTGCTGCTGGTGGGAAGGGGCGGAGCGGAGCTGCCCTGGGGCTTAGGCGATCGGCTCCAGATCGAAAGCCGCCCCAGCAGCAACCTCGGCCTCGCAACACACGTGATTGGCGGGGGGCCATTGCTGTTGCAGGCAGGCCGCATCGTGCTCAATGGCGCCGCCGAAAACTTCAGTTCCGCCTTCCTCAGCCAAGGAGCACCCCGCACCGTGCTGGCCAGAGACGACCGCCAGATTTGGCTGATCACCCTGGAGGGGATCCAGGACAGCGGCCCCTCCCTGGGGGAAACCGCCGCGCTACTGCAACAGCTAGGCCTGCAAGATGCCCTAAATCTCGATGGCGGCAGCTCCACCGGGCTGGTGCTGGGAGGTTCCCTGCAGGTGAAAGGTCGTGGTGTGGCCGGATCCGTTCACAACGGTCTCGGCCTGGTGCCCTGAGAAAGCTGCCAAAATGAGTTGAGATATGCATCCCCCCATGGCCAAGGCGCACAGCCTGCGCGTGACCGCCGCCGCCGCCGCCGAGCTGGGCCGCCACGCAGCTGTGGCGGGCACCCCCGGGATGATGCATTTGGATTTAGTAGATGGGCGCTGTGAGCAGTGGGCGATTCGATTGCGCCCTGGCCACCTGGCGGGCACGCCGATTGCCCGCGCAGATGGCATCACCCTTTATGCACCAGCAGAGCAACTGAACCTGCTGAGCGGCCTGAGCCTGGACTACCGGGGTGACATCAGCGGCGGCGGCTTTTTGGTACGTCCAGGCGAAGGCACGGTGAGTTGCGCCTGCGGCACCGCATTCAGCCGCTCAGGTGGAGGGCGACAGGCGACCCAGTAAGGTGACGGATTGTCGAAATCGGTCGGACGTCCGACCAATATTCTCCGACCAGACCCCGGTCCTCGATGCCCACCATTCAGCAGCTAATCCGTACTGAGCGCCAGAGTCTTTCCCGGAAGACCAAGTCGCCCGCCCTGCGCGCTTGTCCCGAGCGTCGCGGTGTGTGCACACGCGTGTACACCTCCACCCCCAAGAAGCCGAATTCGGCCCTGCGCAAGGTCGCTCGGGTGCGTCTCACCTCTGGCTTTGAGGTGACCGCCTACATCCCCGGCATTGGGCACAACCTTCAGGAGCACTCTGTGGTCCTGATCCGGGGTGGACGCGTCAAGGATCTGCCTGGCGTCCGCTATCACATCATCCGCGGCACCTTGGACACCGCGGGCGTCAAGGACCGTCGCCAGTCCCGTTCCAAGTACGGCGCCAAGACGCCAAAGAGCTGAAACCGCCTAGCTCAGCGTGACCAGCCGCTGAGCAGCAACTTCAGCAAAGGGCGTCACCGATGCCCGCACCATTTCCTTCCCCTAGTTCTCCCCGCTCCGGTCGACCATGTCTCGCCGCAATGCAGCCGAGAAGCGCCCAGTGCTTCCCGACCCCCAATTCAACAGCCGCCTGGCCTCCATGATCGTGGCCCGGCTCATGAAGCACGGCAAAAAGTCCACGGCACAGCGCATCCTTTCGGATGCCTTCTCCCTGATCAACGACCGCACCGGTACTGATCCCCTGGAGCTGTTTGAGACAGCTGTACGCAATGCCACCCCTTTGGTTGAGGTTCGTGCCCGCCGGGTTGGCGGTGCCACTTACCAGGTGCCGATGGAAGTTCGCCAGGAGCGCGGTACAGCCATGGCTCTGCGCTGGCTGGTGAATTTCTCCCGCGCCCGCAACGGTCGCAGCATGGCCCAGAAATTGGCTGGTGAGCTAATGGATGCAGCCAACGAAGCCGGTAGCGCGGTTCGCAAGCGGGAAGAGACACACAAGATGGCTGAAGCCAACAAGGCTTTCGCCCACTACCGCTACTGATCCCGCCTGAACAGCTGAAGTCCAGGGCGACTTCAGCCTCAACAGACCCGGTCTGTAGAGTTACGCCCACGTTTTGTTGACCTTTCGGAGACCTCCCCCGTGGCCCGCGCCTTTCCACTGGAACGCGTTAGAAATATTGGTATTGCCGCCCACATCGATGCGGGCAAGACCACGACGACTGAACGGATTCTGTTCTATTCAGGCGTCGTCCACAAGATGGGCGAGGTGCACGACGGTGCGGCGGTGACCGACTGGATGGAGCAGGAGCGTGAGCGTGGTATCACGATCACCGCAGCTGCCATTTCCACCACCTGGAAAGACAACCGCATCAACATCATCGACACCCCCGGGCACGTCGACTTCACCATCGAGGTGGAACGTTCGATGCGGGTCCTGGACGGCGTGGTCGCTGTCTTCTGCGCCGTTGGTGGAGTACAGCCCCAGTCAGAGACCGTCTGGCGTCAGGCTGACCGCTACAACGTGCCTCGGATCGTGTTCGTCAACAAGATGGACCGGACCGGTGCCGACTTCCTGAAGGTCTACGACCAAATCAAGGATCGGCTCAAAGCCAATGCCGCGCCGATCCAGCTGCCGATTGGAGCCGAGGGCGATCTGAAGGGAATTATTGACCTTGTGCGCAACAAGGCGATTATTTACACCAATGATCTCGGCACTGACATCATTGAAGGTGAAATCCCTGAAGACATGATTGAAGAGGCCAAAAAGTGGCGCCTCAAGTTGATGGAAACGGTCGCTGAGTCCGACGAAGATTTAATCGATCCCTTCCTGGAAAATGGCGAGCTCACCGAAGAGCAGTTGATCAAAGGCATCCGCAAGGCCACCATCCATCATGGCTTAGTGCCAATTGTTTGTGGCTCAGCCTTTAAAAATAAGGGCGTCCAGCTGGTGCTAGATGCAGTGGTTGACTACCTACCAGCACCAGTTGATCTACCTCCCATCACTGGCCTACTGGCTGATGGCAGCGAGGCAACCCGCCCTTGCGACGACAGCGCGCCCTTCAGCGCCTTGGCCTTCAAAGTAATGGCTGACCCCTACGGGAAGCTTACTTTTGTACGCATCTACTCCGGGGTACTCAACAAAGGCAGCTATGTACTCAACTCCACCAAAGATAAGAAGGAGCGCATTTCTCGCTTGATCCTCCTCAAAGCCATTGACCGTGAAGAGGTCGATGAGCTGCGTGCCGGTGATCTTGGCGCGGTCTTGGGCCTCAAGGACACCACCACGGGAGACACGCTTTGCATCGATTCTGACCCGATCATTCTGGAATCGCTCTTCATCCCCGAGCCCGTGATCTCGGTGGCTGTTGAGCCAAAAACCAAGGGTGACATGGAGAAGCTTTCCAAAGCTCTTCAGTCACTTGCAGAAGAAGACCCCACTTTCCGGGTCTCCACTGATCCTGAAACCAGCCAGACAGTTATTGCTGGCATGGGAGAACTCCACCTTGAAATCCTGGTGGATCGGATGCTGCGCGAGTTCAAGGTTGAAGCGAACATCGGCGCTCCCCAAGTGTCGTATCGCGAAACCATTCGCAGCAGCTCCAAGGGTGAAGGCAAATTTGCCCGTCAGACCGGTGGCAAAGGTCAATACGGTCACGTAGTGATCGAAATGGAGCCCGGCGAACCAGGCACAGGATTCGAATTCGTCAACAAAATTATTGGCGGCATCGTTCCCAAGGAGTACATCGGTCCCGCAGAAGCCGGCATGAAGGAGACCTGCCAATCCGGTGTGATTGCTGGTTTCCCCATGATCGACGTCAGGGCAACCATGGTTGACGGCTCCTACCACGACGTCGACTCCTCGGAGATGGCGTTTAAAATCGCCGGATCCATGGCCTTCAAAGACGCAGTCAAGAAGTGCAACCCGGTACTCCTTGAGCCAATGATGAAGGTGGAAGTCGAGATCCCCGAGGATTTCCTTGGGTCGGTCATCGGCGACCTCTCATCCCGTCGTGGCCAGGTCGAAGGACAGTCCATTGATAATGGGCAGTCCAAGGTCCAAACAAAAGTGCCTCTGGCCGAAATGTTCGGCTACGCCACCCAGCTCCGATCCATGACCCAGGGTCGGGGTATTTTCTCGATGGAGTTCAGCCATTACGAGGAAGTTCCTCGCAATGTGGCTGAGGCCATCATCTCCAAGAATCAGGGCAATTCCTGATCTCTCCTTTACCCACTAACCCCCCCGATTCTTTCTACTCATGGCACGCGAGAAGTTCGAAAGGAACAAACCCCACGTCAACATTGGCACCATCGGCCACGTTGACCACGGCAAAACCACCCTCACGGCTGCCATCACCAACGTGTTGGCGTCCCAGGGCATGGCCAAGGCCCAGGCCTACGACGAGATCGACGGTGCACCTGAGGAGAAAGAGCGGGGCATCACTATCAACACTGCGCACGTCGAGTACGAGACCGTAAAGCGTCACTACGCTCACGTGGACTGCCCCGGCCACGCGGACTACGTCAAGAACATGATTACCGGTGCCGCCCAGATGGACGGCGCGATCCTGGTTGTAGCCGCGACCGACGGGCCGATGGCCCAGACCAAAGAACACATCCTGCTTGCCAAGCAGGTGGGCGTTCCCGCCCTAGTGGTGTTCCTCAACAAGAAGGACATGGTCGACGACGAGGAAATCCTCGAGCTTGTCGAACTGGAAATGCGCGAGCTGCTCAGCCGCTACGACTTCCCTGGCGATGACATCCCAGTGGTGGCAGGTTCAGCCCTGAAGGCCCTCGAATTTATCCAAGCTGGCAACAAGGCCGAGCGCGGTGCCAACGAATGGGTTGACAAGATTCTCGACCTAATGGACGCCGTCGACGAGTCGATTCCCGAGCCCGAGCGCGAAGTCGACAAGCCCTTCCTGATGGCAATCGAGGACGTTTTCTCGATCACCGGTCGTGGCACCGTGGCAACTGGACGTATCGAACGCGGCAAGGTCAAGGTTGGCGAAACCGTTCAAATCGTCGGCATCCGCGACACCCGTGAGACCACTGTCACGGGTGTGGAAATGTTCCGCAAGCTGCTCGAAGAGGGTTTGGCTGGCGACAACTGTGGACTACTGCTGCGCGGCATCCAGAAAGAGGACATCGAGCGCGGCATGGTGCTGGTGAACCCCAACTCCATCAAGCCCCACACCAAATTCGAAGGTGAGGTTTACGTGCTGAAGAAGGAAGAAGGCGGCCGCCACACCCCCTTCTTTGCTGGCTATCGCCCTCAGTTCTACATCCGTACAACTGACGTGACCGGCCAGATCACGGCCTTCACCTCTGACGACGGCGCCAACGTCGAAATGGTGATGCCCGGTGACCGCATCAAGATGACCGGCGAGCTCATCTGCCCCGTCGCCATCGAGCAAGGCATGCGCTTCGCCATCCGCGAAGGCGGCCGCACCATCGGTGCAGGCGTGGTTTCCAAGATCATCGCCTGATCCTGAGGTAGGTTTTTGGGGTGGGACCTCTACGGGTCTCCACCCCACCTGCCGCTCCTCGACAATCCAGCTCCACCAGCCACCCGGGCGTTCCGCCCAGGAGCTTCCTGACGCCTGATCTGACATGTCCACAGCCATTGCCCAGCAGAAGATCCGCATTCGCCTCAAGGCGTTTGATCGCCGGATGCTTGATCTCTCCTGCGAAAAAATCATCGAAACTGCCGACCACACCGCCGCAACGGCGATCGGCCCCATTCCGCTGCCAACCAAGCGCAAGATCTACTGCGTGCTGCGCTCGCCCCACGTCGACAAAGACTCCCGCGAGCACTTCGAAACCCGCACCCATCGGCGCATCATCGATATCTACAGCCCTTCGGCTAAGACCATCGACGCCCTGATGAAGCTTGACCTGCCCAGCGGCGTTGATATTGAAGTCAAGCTCTGAGCCCGATCTCGGGTAACCCTGCCTAACCAGTCGCTGACTGCAGCCGCGCCCCATGTCACGCAAACGCGTGGCAGGGGCATTTTTTCTAGAATGCTCGCATCTCCTGTTAAAGCCATGGGCGAGCTGGCCGTAAGGGAGCTGCCGCTGTTTCCCTTGCCCGACGTGGTGCTCTTCCCCCAGGAAGTACTTCCACTTCATATTTTTGAGCCCCGTTACCGGATGCTGCTCCGCACCGTGATGGCCGGAGACCAGCGCTTCGGAGTTGTGCGTTGGGACCCCCAAAACCAGACCATGGCCGATGTGGGCTGCTGTGCCGAGATCCTGCACTGCCAGACCCAGGACGACGACCACAGCAACATTGTGACCATGGGGCAACAGCGTTTTCGCGTACTCGACATCGTGCGTGAGGCGCCCTTTCGGGTGGGAATGGTGAGCTGGATTGAGGATGAACCCGAGACGAGCCATGCGGAGCTGGCTGCGTTAGCGGGCGATGTCGGCCAGGCCTTGCGGGATGTGGTGGAACTCACCGGCAAGCTGATTGGCAAACCGGCCAGCCTGCCCAACGACCTGCCCGACCTGCCCCGGGAGCTGTCGTTCTGGATCGGAGCCCACCTAGGCGGCCCCGTGGCCGACCACCAGCAGGCCCTGCTGGAGATCACTGACACCAGCGAGCGCCTGCGCCAGGAATACGAACTGCTGGACCAGACCAGGAGGCAGTTGGCGGCACGCACCGTGCTCAAAGACACCTTCCAGCCCCAATAACTCCTGCCATGACCGTCCTGAGCTGGCCCCTGGCCGCCTCCATCGGGGCAGGAGCCCTTGGCTGCCTTGCCGTAGCCCTATCAGCGCGCCTCTGGTTGAAACGCCGGCGACGTTATCAATCATCTGCAAGCGTGGCAGACGCCTACGACCGCTGGACCAATGACCAGCTGCTGGAGCGGCTCTGGGGGGACCATATCCACCTGGGCTACTACCGCCAAAGTGGTAGCGGCAGGTCGCGCCACCAGGATTTCCGAGTTGCCAAAGAAACCTTCGTCCATGAACTGGCGCGCTGGAGCGGTCTAGACCAACTGCCCCGCGGCTCCACCGTGCTGGATGTGGGCTGCGGCATTGGCGGCAGCGCCCGCATCCTGGCGAGGGACTATGGACTGAACGTCCTGGGTATCAGCATCAGCCCGGCCCAGATCGCCCGGGCCACAGCCCTAACTCCAGCCGGCCTCAGCTGCCGCTTTGCGGTGATGGATGCCCTCGCCCTGGAAATTGCCGACGCCAGCGTTGATGCCGTCTGGAGTGTGGAGGCCTGTCCCCATATGCCCGACAAGCAGCGCTACGCCGATGAGTTGTTGCGGGTGCTCAAACCGGGAGGCCTGCTGGCTGTAGCTGACTGGAACCGGCGCGATCCGGCCGATGGCGCCATGGATCGGCGAGAGCGCTGGGTGATGCGTCAATTGCTTGAACAGTGGGCCCACCCTGAATTCGCCAGTATCCGCGGACTGCAAAAGCATCTCGAGCAAAGTCAGCAGGCTGGTGGCATGACAATCGAAACCGGCGACTGGACCAGCGCCACCCTGCCCTCCTGGATCGAATCGATCTTTGAGGGCGTACGCCGGCCCGGCGCCATCCTGGGACTGGGTCCCGCCGCAGTTCTGCAAGGCCTACGCGAAACACCCACGATCCTGCTGATGCGTTGGTCCTTCGCCACCGGACTGATGCAATTTGGCGTCTTTCGCGGTCGCAAACCCAGCCAGGCCTAAGCGAGGTTGGTGACTGGGTAGGCCCCAAATAGGGCTAGGTGCTCGCAAAGGGGCGCCAGCTCAGCAAGGGCTGCCTCCAGAGGGGTCGATCCATCGGGAAGCTCCAGATCAACGAAAAATATGTACTCACCCATCTCCCGCTTTGATGGGCGCGACTCGATTCGGCCCATGTTGAGCCCGCGCTGGGCAAAGCAGCCCAGGGCTTCGAGCAGGGCCCCTGGCTGGTTGGAGTGCAGGGAGAAGGCGAGGCTTGCCATCGGACCCTGCGAGGAGCGGGGTCCCCGCCGCAGCAACAGGAAGCGGGTGCAGTTGCCCGCCACATCATTGATCGGGTAGGCCAGCTCCAGCAGGCCATGCTCCGTGCCGGCCTGCTGGGAGGCGATCGCCGCGCGGAAGCGGCTGCCCGCCACCATGCGGGCCGCCTCCGCCGTGGAGCTGGTGGGCAACTGCAGGGCCTGGGGCAGGTGTTCCGACAGCCACTGGCTGCACTGGGCCAGGGCCTGGGGATGGGACAACACCTCACTCACACCCGTAATCGGGCCGCTGCCAAGCAGGGCATGGCGGATCGGCAGCACCAGGGCCCGGGCGACGCTGAGATCCGGATGCTCCCAGAGCGCGTCCAGGCAGGCCGTCACCCCCCCCTCCACTGAATTCTCGACAGGCACGACTGCCGCATCACAGGTGCCCTGGGCTAGGGCCTGAACAACGGCCCGAATACCTAGCTGAGGCACCAATTCAGGGTTGGCGACACCTTCCAACTCGGCCAGTTGCCGGGTTGCCTGCTCGCCGTAGGTGCCGGCCGGCCCGAGGAAGGCAAAACGCATAGTTTCCGAAACCGAGGAGAGGCCATCGAGTGGTGACCGATAGGATCATGCCGCGCCGGCCCGCAGGCCATGCCCCTGGCCTTCTGCGCCAGTCAGCAACTGCAACTTGACGTGAGCCACCAGCCCGAAAGGCTGGCCGCCTACTTGAGCGATCAGGATCGGGTGGTCAAAGCCCTGCTGGATCCCAACCAGCTCGAGCCCCTCGGCCCAGGTCGCTATCGCTACGCGGTGACCCATCTGCAGGTATTTAAACTGCAGATTCAGCCAGTGGTGGATCTGCGCATCCATCTGGCCCAAGACCGACTGGTGCTGGAAGCCACCGAGTGTGAACTGGAGGGTTTGGGGCTAGTGGATGATTTCCAGCTCACCCTGGGATCCTGGTTGGCAGCGGGTGCCAACGGGCTGGAAGGGGAAGCCAGCTTGGCCGTGACGGTGAGCCAGCCCTCGCTGCTCAAACTGATTCCCGCCAAGGTGCTGGAAGCCACCGGCCGCTCTCTGCTGGCAGGCATCCTGCTGGGCATCAAGGGCCGGGTGGGGCAGCAGCTACTCAGCGACTATCGCCTCTGGTGCCAGGAGCACTGAGCTCCAGCCGCCCCAAAAAACTATGACGATGCAGCGGCGTTGTGCCGAGGTTTTGGAGGGCGGCGCGATGCAAGGCCGTGCCATAACCGGCATGACGCTCCAGCCCATAGCCTGGATAGCGCTCCGCCAGGGCGGTGATCAAGGCGTCCCGGGCCTCCTTGGCCAGCACGCTGGCGGCCGCAATCGCCAGGCAGTGGCTATCGCCTCGCACCATGGTGCGCTGGTCGCCGTGCCAACCCCGCAGGGGCAGCACCCCATCCACCAGCAGCAGCTCAAACGGACACGACAGTTTTTGCAGGGCGCGGGCCATGGCCTGCTCTGTTGCTAGCCGTATGCCCCCGCGATCGATTTCTGCCGCCGAGGCCTGGCCGAGGGCCCAGGAAGCCGCCAGGCGCTGGATAACGGGCACCAGGGCCGCTCGCCGCCGGGCGGTGAGCTTTTTACTGTCGGTGAGCCCCAGACCAGCCAAGGGCTTTAGCGCTGCGGCCGGCAGCACTACCGCAGCAGCAAAAACAGGGCCGAACAGACAACCGCGACCGACCTCATCAACGCCGGCGCAGTCGCCCGGATCCCGGCCCTGCCAGGGATCCGACTCCGGCGGAGCCACTCAGCTGGAGGCCGAGGAGCGCCGGCGGCGGCGACGTGGTTCGCCTGACTCATCAAGCTCCGGCTCAGCAACTGCCAACGCGGTGTCTACTTGGGGGGTGCCGGCTTGGGAGGTTGTGGCTTGGGAGGTTTGGGTTTTCGCTGCTGGGGTTTTGGCGGCAGAACTGCGGGTGCGACCGCGGCGAGCTGGAATCTCGACTTCAGGAGGAGCGATGCTGGCAGTGGTCGGCACCGACACCGTGACCACTGTCTCAGGCTCGCTGAGCTCTGGCAGGGGCGTAATTTCCACCGGGGCCGGCATAACCAGAGTCTCTACGCCTGAGGCCGGCATCTCTCCAGCGCCGTACTGACCATCAGCGGCGGCCCCATTACCGCCGCGACCACCTCGTCCGCGGCGGCGACGGGAACCAGCAACTGCCAGCTGCTGCCTGGCTTGCTCCAGCACTTCTTCCGCCTCCATGCCGGGGCGAACCACCCTGACCACGACGTTGTCGTTGCTGGGGGGCTGCTCGAGCAGCAGAGCTGGATTGAGGCCCATCCAACCAAACACCAATTCCTGGTCCGCATCCATCGGCACGGCCACCAGCTCCTGATCAAAGCGGCGGGGGGCCGGCTCCATGCTGGCGCCACTGCCTGAGACAGGTGCCTCGATCGGGACGATCTCGACCCCATCAGCGGCCTGCGTGCCAGGCGCATCGAGGAACTCACTGCCATTACGCCCGCCTCGCCCACCTCGGCGGCGGCGACCGGTAGCGGCCTCGGGGATGCCGGGGCTGAGCACCTCAGCGCGAGCCGATGCGGCGGAGCGCACCAGGCCGGTGAGGGTTGCCAGGGGCTGAAGCGTGTCTTTGCCTGGCAGCACGGCCACATGACCCAAGCCCCCACAGCTGGGACAAGCTCGTCCAAACAGTTCGTAGATGTTCTGCCCCTGGCGCTTGCGGGTGAGCTCCACTAGGCCGAGCTCGGTGAGCTGGGCTATTTGGGGACGGGCGGCATCGTCGCGCACCGCCTGGGTGAAATGTTCGAGCAGCTGCAGCTGATCACGACGGGACTCCATATCAATGAAGTCGATGATCACGACGCCACCGATGTTGCGCAGCTTCAGCTGGCGGCCGATCTCCACAGCCGCTTCGCAGTTGGTCCAGAGCACCGTCTCGCGAGAGTTGGCCGAGCGGGTGAAGGAGCCGGAGTTGACATCAATGACCGTGAGAGCCTCGGTGGGCTCGATAATCACGTAGCCGCCGGAAGGCAGATCAACTCGCGGCTTCAAGGCATCGCGAATGGCGGCATTGACCTTGAAGTGCTCAAGGATCTCCGCCGATTCGGTGTGGGCTTCCACCAGCACCGTGGTGTGATCAGAGCCCAGAAAGGCATTGGCCCGGGCAACAGCCTCCGGGGTATCAACCACCACCCGCACTAGCTCTAGACTGTAGAGATCGCGCAACACGCGATGCACAAAGTCTTCGTCGCGGTTGAGCAGGACCGGTGGGCTGGCGGTTTCGGCGGCGGTTTGGATGCCCTCCCACTGGCGCAGCAGGGCTTCAAGGTCGTCGATTAGCAGCTCTTCGCTAACAGCCTCTGCCTCGGTGCGGATTAGCAGGCCGGCACCTGGTGGCTTGATCAGCACACCGAGGGCCCGCAGCCGGTTGCGCTCGTTCTCACCGTTGATGCGGCGGGAGATATTCACTCCCTGGCCGTGGGGCTGCAGCACCAAAAACCGCCCTGGCAAGGCGAGGTTGCCGGTGAGGCGGGGGCCCTTGGTACCGGTGGGCTCCTTCATCACCTGCACCAACACCTTCTGGCGCGGCTCCAGTAGCTCGGTAATGCCGGCAGCTCCCTTGCGCAGCCGCAAGGGGCCCAGATCAGTGACGTGAATAAAGCCGTTCTTTTCGCTTTCGCCGATATTTACAAAAGCGGCGTCGATGCCAGGCAACACATTTTCAACGGTGCCTAGATAGACGTCTCCGATCTGATAGCGGCCTTGAGCCACAACCAATTCATCAACACGTTCGTCGTTGAGAACTGCGGCGATTCGCAGTTGCTCGGCTATGACGATCTGCTGGGGCATGGGGAATGAGATGGGCCCGACGGGCCCGGCCAGGGATAAAACGATGGATATGGGCGGACTTGAAGGCTGAAACCTGGTTCAAGCCCTACGGGGCCAGACCAGAAAAACATCAACAAGCCAAAAAAGTTGGACTATCGGAAGCCCAAAAAACGTTCGGAGCTCCGGTAAATCCGGATCGCTCTAGCGGCAATACTGCAAAAAATGCTGTTCTGAATCTTTCGCGCATCGAGTGCCGCGAAACAGCTTTCAAGAATCGAGCTTCCTGAAAGCGGTGGGGCGAAGACTGGGACTGAGGTGTCCTGGGGCGGTTAAACCAGCGAATCTGGCTACCGGCAACCGCTGGAACTCGATCAATAAACCGGGTCCAATCGGCTATTCGCCTTCGTGGAAAATTAGCACGGCTTGAGCACCAAATCCTTCCGCCGCAAGTCACTCAGGGCAAGGGATTGACCGAGCCGTTCAGCGAGCCAGTGCTGCACCTGCTCAGGGCGGAGACTGCGGCCAGCAGCATCGATCGCAGCCCAAAGGGTGCACAGCAAGGAACCATCCGACTGCGGCTCCGCCCATTGCAAATCGAGCAGAAACGGCCGGCAATCCCGGCTGCGGGGGCGACCCTTTTTATCTGTGTCGTTCCACATCAGCGTCTCGGCGGCGAGCAGGCTGGCGCGGGCCTGCTGCCATTGCTCCGAGGTAGGCGGTGCCCCGGCTTGGGGCTGCAAAACAAACTGCCAATGGGCTGAGGCCAGCTCTTGGGAAAGGCTGACGCCAAACACCTCAACCCGAATAGCCGAGAGCAGCTGGAAGCCAGGTGGAAGCTCACGCTGCAATCGAGAGCGCACCAGGCCTGGATCCACCTGTTCGGTGAACTCCAAATCCAGCCACTCGCCGCTGCCCTCTACCCCTAATGGCAGCGGCAGGGCTAGCTGCAGGCGAGGCAGAGGATGGAAGCCACCGGTGAAACTCACCGGCAAGCCGGAGCGGCGCAGGGCCCGCTCCAGCATCCGCAAGGTGTCTAGATGGCTAATCAAAGCCAGGGAGCCAGTTTTGGCAAAGCCAATGCGGAGCCGGTCGACCCGGTCGCTGGCAGGGGCCCGCTGGGGAAGAGCCGCCGGAATGGCAGGCGGCGGAATCACCACGTTGTGGCCAAGCTCCGGGCCGCACACGCCACAGCTGCTGCAGCCTTCAAAGGAGCAATCGGGCACCACGGTGGCGGCCAGGGCGCGCTGCAGATCCTCGGCCAGCCAGCGCTTATCCAGGCCGGAATCGATGTGGTCCCAGGGCAGGCTCTGGCGGCAGAAGGCCTCCAAATCCGCAGTCTCCATAGCCTCAGCCGCACTCCAGGCGCCTAGCTCCAGCTGGCGGTAGCGGCCACCCAGGCCCGCCGCCTCGATCGCGCCGGTCCAGGCGGCGTAGCTGCGCTCGGCCGACTCAAACCAGGCATCCAATCCCGCCCCGGCCCGCCAGGCCGCCTCAATCACCGCTGAGAGGCGACGGTCGCCGCGGCCGACAAAGTCTTCCACCGCGGAAAGGCGCACATCACTGAAATTAGTTTTGAGGCCCCGCAACTGGCGCAGGGCTCGGCGCAACAGCTCCTGACGCCGCCGAAATTCATCGGTGCTGACGCTGTGCCACTGGAATGGCGTGTGGGGCTTGGGCGTGAAATTACTGATCGTGAGGTTGAGCTCCAGCCGGCCGAGATCGGAGCACTGCCCTTGCAGGGCCTGGCAGGTATCGGCGATGCCGAGCACGTCAGCGTCAGTTTCACCCGGCAGACCGATCATGAAATAAAGCTTCAACTTGCGATAGCCGTTCTCCATCGCCGTACGCACGCCGGCCAGCAGCTCTGCGTCGGTGAGCCCCTTATTGACGATGTCGCGCAGACGCTGGCTGCCAGCCTCCGGCGCAAAGGTGAGGCCCGCCTTGCGGGTACCGCCCAGGATGTGGGCGATGTTTTGATCAAAACGATCCACTCGCTGGCTAGGCAGGGTGAGGCTCACGTTTTTGTCAGCCAGGCGATTGCGCAGCTCCACCCCCACCGCAGGCAGAGCCAGATAATCCGAGCAGCTCAGCGAAAGCAGCGAGAAATCGCTGTAGCCGGTGCGGCCCATGCCCTCCTCAACGGCTTCAATGACCGCTTCTGGCTCCACATCGCGGGCAGGGCGAGTCAGCATCCCCGGCTGACAGAAGCGGCAACCGCGGGTGCAGCCGCGGCGAATTTCGACCGTGAGCCTGTCGTGCACGGTTTCGATATGGGGCACCAACCCCATGGCGTAGTGGGGCATCGGCGTGGCCGTTCGCCGCTGAACCCGAGCAGGAACGCCTGGTTCGAGCGGCTCGATGCTCACCCCATCGACGCCGGGGCCATATAACGAGGGCACGTACACGCCAGGCACCTGAGCCAGATCGCGCAGCAGCTGCCGGCGCGTATGGCCGGCGGCGCGAGCCTCAGCCACCACCAGGCCGATCTCAGGCAGCAGCTCCTCGCCATCGCCGAGGGCCACGAAGTCGAAGAAGGCAGCAAAGGGCTCCGGGTTGCTGGTGGCGGTGGGGCCGCCGGCAAAGATCAGCGGTGGCGCATCCGGGTGAGCCAGGGGTAGGTCGCCCCGCTCAGCAGCCCGAATCGGAATGCCGGCCAGCTCCAGCATCTCAAGGATGTTGGTACCGCCCAGCTCGTAGCTGAGCGAGAAGCCCAGGATGTCGAAGGCGGCTAGGGGCCGCCGGCTCTCCACCGCAAACAGGGGCGCGCCGCGCTCGCGCAGGCGTGCCGCCAGATCAGGCGCAGGCAGGTAGCTGCGGTCGCACAGCTGGCCGGGAACGGCGTTGAGGATTGAATAGAGAATGATGTGGCCGCTGTTGCTTGCCCCCACCTCGTAGACCTCGGGGTAGGTGAGCGCCCAACGCACCCCTACTTCCTTCCAATCGGCCTCCCAGTCGCGCGGCTTCACCCCCAGCTCATTGCCCAGGTAGCGGGCGGGCTTGCTGATGCCCAGATCAATCAGGGCGTCGAAGTCGACCGGCGCATCAGCCGAGGTGGCAACGGTCACGGGCACGGGCACGGCGGCTGGAAGCTGAGTTGATCGTATGCAGCTCCGGGCTCAGAGCTGCTGCACCGCCGGCGTGAGCGCCAGCTCGCCAGCCTTGCGGACGAAAGCTCTATCGAAGCTGACCAGAGCCGCGCAGCCCTCACTGCGCAGCAGATGCAGGGCATCGGCGAAATCCAGGCCCTTGGCATAGGCCTCGAGGGCCTGCAACACCTGCTCCTCCTGCTCCAGATGCAGTTGGCGGATCGCGTTCAAGCCACGGAAGGCCCGAATGATCGCCTCCCGGGGCAATTGATAAGCGCCGCGCAGGACCCATTCCAGCTCCAGCACCACGGTGATCGGCACGAAACAGGCTGAGCTGTCGTCGATCAGATCGGCCACGCGGCGGGCCTGCTCCGGGTCGTCATTGGTGAGTAAGCGCACCAGCAGGTTGGTGTCAAGGGCCACCGGCAAGGTCATGGCGTTCCCTTGGAGACATAGAGCGCCGGGTCCATCCGCTCAAGCGGCACAGGCTCACCCTCATAGTGAGCCGCACCAATCAGTGCATGAGCACTGGCCGCATTGGCCGCCCCCTGGGGGGCCAGATGCAGGCCATCGGGCTCAAGGTTCAGAGCCAGGCGATCGCCGGGGCGTAGCCCGAGCAACTGGCGCAGCCGGGCTGGAATCACCAGCTGGCCCTTGGAGGAGAGGGTGAGCAGAGCATCCATCCGAGCATCCACAGGCCTGCTTACCAGCGTAAGCCAAATCTGCCGCATAGGACAATCCCCCCATCACTCACCGGGCCCGGCGGCGGCCCACCCCGCGCACCATGGCTCAGGTCAACGGCAATTATCTCAAGCTCAAGGCGGGCTACCTCTTCCCTGAGATCGGACGGCGGGTGAAGGCCTTCAGTGAGGCCAATCCCGAGGCGCCGATCATCCGCCTCGGCATCGGCGACGTCACCGAGCCGCTCCCTGAGGCCTGCCGCACCGCCATGAAGGGCGCCATCGACGAGATGGGCACCCGTGAGGGCTTCCATGGCTACGGCCCTGAGCAGGGCTACCTATGGCTGCGAGAAAAAATCGCCGCCAGCGATTTCCAGGCCCGCGGCTGCCAGGTGAGCGCCGAGGAGATCTTCGTCTCCGACGGCTCCAAATGCGACAGCAGCAACATCCTCGACATCCTCGGCGAGGGCAACCGCATCGCCGTAACAGACCCGGTTTACCCGGTTTATGTGGACAGCAATGTGATGGCAGGGCGCACCGGCGACGCCGACGATGCAGGGCGCTATGGCGGCCTCACCTACCTGCCGATCACCGCTGCCAACGGCTTCACCGCCGAGATCCCCACTGAAAAGGTGGATCTGATTTACCTGTGCTTTCCCAATAATCCCACCGGCGCTGTGGCCACCAAGGCGCAGCTGCAGGCCTGGGTCGATTACGCCCGCGCCAACGATGCCCTGATCCTGTTTGACGCCGCCTACGAGGCCTTCATCCAGGACCCCGAACTACCCCACTCGATCTACGAGATCGAAGGCGCCCGCGAGTGCGCCATTGAGTTTCGCTCCTTTTCCAAGAACGCCGGCTTCACCGGCACCCGCTGCGCTCTCACCGTGGTGCCCCGCGGCCTGATGGGCACTGCCGCCAATGGCGAACGGGTGGAGCTTTGGGCCCTGTGGAACAGGCGCCAGTGCACCAAATTCAACGGCGTCAGCTACATCGTGCAGCGCGGCGCCGAGGCGGTGTATTCGGTCGAGGGGCAAGCCCAAGTTCAGGCTCTGGTTGCCTTTTACATGCAAAACGCGGCGATCATCCACCGCGAGCTAACGGCCGCCGGCATCCAGGTGTACGGGGGCGAGCAGGCCCCCTACGTGTGGCTGAAAACCCCCGAAAACATGGATTCCTGGGGCTTCTTCGACCACCTGCTCGGCAAAGCCCACGTAGTGGGCACCCCCGGCAGCGGCTTCGGCGCCGCGGGAGAGGGCTACTTCCGCCTTTCGGCCTTCAACAGCCGCGAGAACGTGCAGGAAGCCATGGGGCGCATCCGGGCCCTTTAATAGGGCGAAACGTCATGTCTGTTGCCATGACTCCTATGCCAATCGCCACCCAGAGTCCCAGCCGCGAGAGCGGCGGGGCAGCCGTGATGGAGAAGGCCCCGGAGCGGGTGCGCAAGCCATCGCCCCGCTACAAGGTGCTGCTGCACAACGATCCCGTCAACTCGATGGAATACGTGGTGACCACCCTGCGCCAAGTGGTGCCTTCGCTCAGTGAGCAGGACGCGATTGCCGTAATGCTGGAGGCCCACAACACCGGCGTAGGACTGGTGATCGTCTGCGATCTAGAGCCCGCTGAGTTTTATTGCGAAACCCTTAAGGGCAAGGGCCTGAGCAGCAGCCTCGAGCCCGAAAGCTGATGGAGCCGCCTGCTGCGGCAGCTAACGCGGCAGTGCGACCGCACTGGTGGGGCACCTTGTTGTACGTGCCCTTGCTCTACCTAATGGGTTGGCTGGTGGCCCGGCCTCTTGCCCTCCTAGCCCCCAACTGGCGCTCCGACCAGGTGGATCTGGCGGGACTGGTGGTGGCCCTGCTTTTGTTGCTGGCCAGCCTGCCTTTGAGGCTGAGGCGGGTTTGGCAGGAACCCAATCCCTGGCTGCGCCTGGGATTGGCAGTGCCAGGTGCCCTTGCCCTACGCAGCGGCGTGCGGGGGCTGCTGAAGGCACTGCTCTTACTCGCCCTAGTTGCCGCGGGCTTAATGATCGCGGGCCAAGCCCAATGGCTTGGGGAGCTCAATGGAGCCCTGCTGCTCAACGGCCTGCTGCTGCTGGCGGGGGTGGGATTTGCCGAAGAGTTGCTATTTCGCGGCTGGCTATGGGGTGAACTGGAGCTCCAGCTGGGGGCACGCCGGGCGCTGGTGGTGCAGGCGCTGATCTTTGCCCTGCTGCACCCCTGGTATCGGGCCCCTGGGCTCGAGGCCTTGGGGCTGCTGGGGGGTCTAATTCTGTTGGGTCTGGTGCTGGCTCTGCAGCGGCGAGCCGACGCAGGCTCCCTATGGGGAGCAATTGGCCTGCATGGCGGCCTGGTGGGGGGTTGGTTTCTAGTGCAGAAGGGCCTGCTGCAGATTTCCCCAGCAGCGCCTGGCTGGCTGGTGGGGCCCGGTGGCGCCGACATCAACCCGATCGGCGGACTGATTGGCTGGATAGGCCTAGGCGCCCTGCTCTGGATTCGCCGCCGCTGGTGGAGCAAAGACGGGTCTAGCGGGTCGCCGTAGCCAGGGCTTTGCGCCCCTCCACTGGGGCATGTAGGGCCTCTTCCAGTGGGGCGAGGCCGTAATCACGCTCAAGCAGGTCCATCACGGTGCGGCCGAAATCACCGGGGTTGCGCTCGAAGGCCTCGAGGCAGATGCGGCCGAAAGTGCTGCCCATCGGCTCAGGGTTCCAGAGCAGCTGGCGAGCAGTCCAAGGCAGCATGCTCATCGGGTTGTAGCCAGGCTTGATCAGGCCCTGATCAAAGCCGTATTGCTCCAGGTGGGTGTGGGGCTGCAGGCCGATGAAAAAGATCGCTGGCTCGACTTTGTCCGCACCGAAGATGCGCTCCAGCTCGCGGTGATAGGCCACGGTCTGGCGGATCGTCTCTGGCCGCTCGTCGATCACGTTGAACGAGTAATTCACCGAAACGTGCTCGCGGAAGCCGGCCCGAGCCAGCAGGCGGCAGTTCTCGAGCACGGTGCGCAGGTTGTAGCCCATGCGCATCTTGCGCACGAGCTCCTGGGAGCCCGAGGTGATGCCGATCTCGAAGTAATCCATGCCGGTGGCCACCATCAGCTCAGCCAGCTCGGCGTCGAGGTTGTCGGCGCGGATGTAGGCGGCCCAGCGGATATCGCTCCAACCCTGGGCCTGAATCGCCCGCAACAACTGCTTGGCGTCGTCGATGTAGCGCCGGGCCGGGATGAACTGGGCATCGGTGAACCAAAAACCTCTCACGCCCTTGGCGTAGAGCTGGCCCATCTCAGCGATCACCTCCTCCACAGGATTGACGCGCACCGCCTTGCCCTCCACCACGGTGTACACGCAGTAGCAGCAGTTGTGGGGGCAGCCGCGCTTGGTCTGGACGCCCACGTAGAAGTCACCGCCGTCGAGATACCAGTCGAGCTGGGGCCAAATCTCGGCGATGTAGGCGTAGTTGCAGGCGGTTTTATCCATGCCCGCCGGCTGCTCGTGGATCAGCCCGAGCCGGGGTGCATCACCCGCCAAAAAGCAGCGCTCCGCAGCCAGGGATTCACCGCGGATCAGCTTCTCCAGCAGCGGCTCCCCTTCTCCCACCGACACCACGGTGCCCTTGGGCAGCTTGCGGCCCAGCTGCTCATAAAACACACTCACCGCACCGCCACCAAGCACCGCCATTGCCTGGGGATGAAAGCGCCGAGCCCGGCGCAAACCCCGACGCACCAGCCGCAGATTGCGCCACAGCTCACCGTAAAAGGAAGCCATCAGCCCCAGGCCACCCAGGGCACCGCGAAGGCGCCGCAGCGGATTGCGGGCATAAAACACCTCAAAAGAGTTCTGCAGCGGGTTGCCGCCGCGGCCATCCACGGGCGCATAGATCTGAATGTCCCGCCAGGAGAACACCAGGAGGGTGGGGCGGAAGGCCTCCACGGAGGCGAGCAGCACCCGTTCCACATCCAGCAGCGGCAGGGCGGCCAGATCAAGAATTCGCTGGGGCAGGCCCGGAAACTGCTTGTGGAGGTGATCGGCCAGATAAATGGGGCCGATCGGGAAGATCGGGTTGCAGGGCAGTCGCACCAACAGCACCCGCTGGTCGGTCACAGGGTCTTTTCCTCAGAAATGACCCTAACAACGCCATCACATCGACGGCGACCCCCTCCTCCATTCGCCCCACCGCCAACCCGGCATTCAACCCTTCAGACCCTGGGCAAACACTTCCCGGTGCAGAAAAGGCAAGGGGCCACAAGTGCTTTAAATAATAATTACATAAAAAAATCGACACAAAAAAAATGTGCCGAAAGCGAAGTCTTTTCATGGAGCACATACGCCGTATTTACATTGATTTTGAGAGGGCGTTTTGACCGTGGCAGCGGTGGGGAAACCCTCCAGCCTCGAACAATGCCTTTAGGCAACCCGCCCCAGCCCCTACAAAGCACTTACCACATTCGCAGGGATGGCAAGTCCCCACCTGTATGAAACTCGTTAAGCACGATCTTGAATTCATCCTGCAGCAAATCCTGCTGTCGGAGGCTCATACCAGTGGAGCCGACCCTCTCTCTCTGCTGAACGACAACCCCTTGCTGCCCTACGGCCTGCGCACGGTTGGGGGCACTTACAACAACTTGGCGCCTGGTCAAGAGCAATTCGGTGCCGCCGACCGGGATATGCCCAACGCCCTGCCCCAGGTGTGGCGACCGGCCCAGGGTGCGGCTTTCGATCCGGATGGCCCGGGGCCCCTTACGGCAGGCAGCCCGACGAGCTACACCCAGACCGCCGGACTGGTCTTCGATGGCCAGGTTCGCACCGTCAGCAACCTGATCTCGGATCAAAGCGTTCGGAACTCAGCGGCGGTGGCGGTCGCCGGGCCGGCGCCGGAGGTGTCTTCGGACGGCACCCTGTTCATCCCCAACGTGGCGCCCGATGCCGGCTTATCGGCTCCGTACAACTCCTGGTTCACCATTTTCGGCCAGTTCTTCGATCACGGCCTGGATCTGATCACCAAGGGCGGCGGCGGCAGTGTGATCATCCCCTTGGCACCCGATGATCCCCGCTTCGTCGTGGGCAGCAGCACCAATTTCATGGTGCTTACCCGGGCGGCGGTTTCGGCCCTGGACCCCGGGCCCGACGGAGTGAGCGGCACGGCCGACGACATTCGCACCTACAACAACGTCACCACCCCCTGGATCGACCAGAACCAGACCTATACCTCCCACCCTTCCCATCAGGTGTTCCTGCGGGCCTATGCCGTGGAGGCCGGCCGTCTGCGCAGCACCGGTTATGTGCTGGATGGGGCCGTGGCGGGTTCGATCTCCAACTGGGGGGAAGTGAAGGCCCAGGCGCGCACCCTGATGGGGATAAACCTGGTGGATGCGGATGTATCCGACGTGCCGTTGATCTATACCGATCTGTACGGCAACTTCATCCCCGGTGCCAACGGCCTTCCCCAGCTGGTGATGCTGGATGGTTCGCTGCTGGAGGGCAACCTGCTGGCCCCGGTGAGCACCGAAGGCGCGCTGCGCACCGCTCACGCCTTCCTCGATGACATCGCCCACAACGCCGCCCCGGGAGCCGGCAAGGTGGCTGATGCCGACACCACCGTGAGCACCGCCGCCACGCTCCAACCGGCCGGCACCTACGACAACGAACTGCTCGACCTCCACTACATCACCGGCGACGGTCGGGGCAATGAAAACATCGCCCTCACCGCCATCCACAGCGTGTTCCACTCGGAGCACAACCGCCTGGTGGACCAGGTCAAGCAAGTGGTGCTCGATAGCGCCGATCTGGCGTTCCTCAACCAGTGGCTGATCACTCCGATCACGGCCCTGCCCACCACGCCTGCCGCTATTGCCGCCCTGCAGTGGAATGGCGAGCGCCTATTCCAGGCGGCACGCCTACCCAACGAGATGCAATATCAGCATCTTGTGTTTGAAGAATTCGGCCGCAAACTGCTGCCATCGATTGAAATCTTCAGCGGCTACAACAGCACTGTGGATCCGGCGATTATGTCGGAATTCGCAAATGTGGTCTACCGCTTCGGCCACTCGATGCTCAACGACACCGTGGATCGCATCGATCCGGGCACTGGCGTCTCCTTGCCGATGCGGCTGATCGATGCCTTCCTCAATCCGGTGGCCTTCCAGCAGAGCGGCGCCGGCACCAAGGCTGCGGTAGGCACGATTGCCAACGGCATGGCGCAACAGGTGGGCAACGAGATCGATGAATTCCTCACCGAATCGCTGCGCAACAACCTGGTGGGGCTGCCCCTCGATTTGGGTTCCCTCAACCTGGCCCGGGGGCGTGACACCGGCATCCCTGGTCTTAACGGCGCCCGCCGCCTCTTCTTCGCCGATACCGGCAACCCGGCCCTTCAGCCCTACACCAGCTGGAACGACTTCGGGCAGAACATCAAGCACATCGAGTCGTTCGCCAACTTCATCGCCGCCTACGGCACCCACGCCACGATCGTGGCGGCCACCACCGATGCGGCCCGCCGAGCGGCGGCCGAGGCCCTGGTGAATGGCGCATTAGCCGGAAATCTCGACGCCCAGGACTTCCTCAACGCCACCGGCATCTACGCCGGTGGCTCCCTGGGCGGGTTGGAGAATGTGGACTTCTGGATCGGCGGCCTGGCGGAGAAGCTGCAGCCCTTCGGCGGCATGCTCGGCTCCAGCTTCGCCTATGTGTTCGGCACGCAGATGCTGCGCCTGCAGAACCACGACCGCCTCTACTACCTATCCCGCACCGCCGGCCTGAACATCCTCACCCAGCTGGAGGAGCAGAGCTTCGGCGACATCGTGAGCCGCAACTCCACGGCCGTGCATCTGCCGGGCGATGTGTTCTCCACGCCGGCCTATCGCTTTGAAGCCGGCCGGGTGGGCACCACCGGAGCGATCCTGGATGATCCCCTCACCGCTTACAACGAAGCGACCCTGCTCACCCGCCTGGCCAATGGCACGATCCGCTATGGCGGCATCGAACATGTGATGCTCGGGGGCACTGCCGCCGATAACAGGCTCGCCACCGGCGAAGGGGACGACACCATTCATGGTGATGAGGGCAACGACACCCTCGAAGGGGGTGGCGGCAACGACTTCATCTTCGGCGGCGCCGGCGATGACGTGATCACCGACGCCTTCGGTGACGACAACCTCAAGGGCGACGATGGCAATGACGTGATCGTGAATGCCGGCGGTCTCGACCTGCTCTTCGGAGGTGATGGATCCGACGTCATCTTCGGCGGTGTTGGCGATGCCGAAAGCTTCGCGGGCCTAGGCAACGATTTCGTGAACGCCGGCACCGGAACCAATACCGTATTCGGCAATGCCGGCGACGACTGGATCGAGGGCGGCCAAGGGGCCGACCTCCTTCAGGGCGATAACGGCGATCCCTTTGGCACCAGCACGCTGATCGGCCACGACGTGCTGATCGGCGATGGCAACGACGACTACGACGCCGAATCCGGGAATGACATCATGTTCGGCACCCCGGGGGTGAACAAGAGCTGGGGCGCCTGGGGCTTCGACTGGGTGACCTACGCCAACTCCACGGAAATCGTGAATGCGGATCTAGAAATCAAAGTCTTCCTACCGCCCAACCTGGCCATCGACCTTCTCGATCGCTTCATGGAGGTGGAGGGTCTCTCCGGCTGGAACGGCAACGACAAGCTCAAGGGCCGCTTGCTCCCCGATCCCCTGACGGAAACCAACCATGTGCTCGATGCCGGCGGCATCGCCATGATCGCCGGCCTGGCCCCGCTGCTGCGGGGAGCCACCAGCTTCACGGGCGGAGATATCCTCCTCGGCGGAGGCGGCTCCGACATCATTGAGGGCCGCGGCGGCGATGACATCATCCACGGGGATGTGTATCTCGATGCCCGCATCCAGCTGCTCAACTCCAATGGCACGGTGGAGTTTGCCAGCACCATCAACGCTTTCCAGAGTCGGTTGGTGACTGGGGCGATCCGTCCCTCCCAACTGAGCATCGTGCGGGAGATCCGGCAGGGATCTGCCGGGGTGGACATCGCGGTATTCAGCGGCGCCGGCTCCGACTACACAGTGCTGCGCAACGCCGACGGCAGCGTGACCGTCACGGACAACCGGGTCGGCGGGGTGGGCCTGCTGGCCAACGACGGGGTGGACACCCTCTGGGGCATCGAGATCCTGCGCTTCGCCGATGGCGACATGACCGCCCCCGCCCCGCTGGGGGCCGCCACCGGCGCGCCGGTGATCAGCGACACCACCCCCACCGAAGGGGTTCCGATCACGGTGAACACCGCCGCCATCACCGATACCGACGGCCTGGGAGTGTTTTCCTACACCTGGGAAGCCTCAGCCAACAATGGCGCCACCTGGACCGTGGTGGGCGCCAACAGCCCCACCTTCACCCCAACCCAGATCCAGGTGGGCCGCATCCTGCGGGTGATGGTTTCGTTCACCGATGGTGCCGGCAACAGTGAAAACCTGATCTCCCAGCCCACGTCGGTAGTGGGGGATCTGTACACCGGCACCGCCGCCGTCAACCTGTTCACCGGCACCGCCGGGGATGACCGGGCCCTAGGCCTGGCGGGCAACGACAACCTGATCGGAGGCCTGGGCAGTGACACCCTCGATGGCGGCCTGGGCTTTGACACCCTCAACGGCGGGGCCGGCATCGATTTGCTGATCGGCGGCGCCGGTGACGACACCTACTTCGTGGATTCGACCCTCGACGCGGTGGTGGAGCTTGCCGCCGGCGGCCTCGACACGGTGAACAGCTCGGTGGACTACGTGCTCTCCGCCAACGTGGAGAAGCTCACCCTCACTGGCAGCGCCCTTTCCGGCACCGGCAACGCCGGCAACAACACCCTCACTGGCAACGCCGGCAACAACACCCTCGATGGCGGCGCCGGCAACGACACCCTCAATGGCGGCGCCGGCAATGACACCTATCTGGTGGATTCCGCCCTGGATGTGATCGTGGAAGCCGCCGCCGGCGGCATCGACACCGTGATGAGCAGCGTGACCTACACCCTGGGGGTCGAGCTGGAAAACCTCACTCTGGTCGGTGCAGCCCTCAACGGCACCGGCAACGCAGTGGCCAATGTCCTCACCGGCAACGCCGGCAACAACACCCTCGATGGCGGCGCCGGCAACGACACCCTCAATGGCGGCGCCGGCAATGACACCTATCTGGTGGATTCCGCCCTGGATGTGATCGTGGAAGCCGCCGCCGGCGGCATCGACACCGTGATGAGCAGCGTGACCTACACCCTGGGGGTCGAGCTGGAAAACCTCACTCTGGTCGGTGCAGCCCTCAACGGCACCGGCAACGCAGTGGCCAATGTCCTCACCGGCAACGCCGGCAACAACACCCTC
>Ga0247844_1000138_pt1 | contig 149276 bp, 123 predicted proteins | sample LaCtaG_FD_192421 | JGI IMG/M metagenome (GOLD analysis project Ga0247844, IMG submission 192421) | Freshwater microbial communities from meromictic Lake La Cruz, Castile-La Mancha, Spain - LaCruzMarch201714.5m_1 | ecosystem: Environmental > Aquatic > Freshwater > Lake | place: Spain...
CACATTAAAGCGTTATTGGGATGATGCAGCTGCTGTTCTGCGCTTGATTGGTCGCGAGTGGATTCTGTTTCAAGCAAACGATTCGAAAGAAACTCTCATGTCGCATTAATTTAAAGAGATGGTATAATATAAATAATAAAAAGACAATAAAAAGACAGGCTATAAAAAGACAGGCTTTTAATTATAATTTATCTTGCCTTGCTGATATTCATGGGTAACCTGCTCCTGCAATGAGTGTGAACAATCGAAAGCGATGGATTGTGCCGTGGAAGGATTCTCGGACGAAGCCGGTGATTTATCACTGCATCTCGCGAGTGGTAGGGCGGGATTTTGTGCTGGAGGTGGATGAACGCGAACATTTCCGGATGCTGATGCGAATGTGTGAGAAGTTCACCAGCTGTCGGGTGTTATCTTACTGTCTGATGTCCAATCACTTCCACTTATTGCTGGAAGTGCCGCCGATGCCGGAGGGCGGGATCTCGGATCAGGAATTGCTGGAACGGCTGAACGTTTTCTACAGCGAAGTGCAGGTGGCAGAGATTGCGAAGGAAATGGAGGATGCTGCGGTCTTGCGCGTGCGGGGTGAGTATGAAATGCCGCCAGTGGATGAAAACGGGATGCCACTGAGCGCTGCTGAGGAAATGTTGCTGGCACAACAACAGGCGGCGCGAAGAAGGGAAGAAATCCGCAACCGCTTCACCCGGCGGATGCACGACCTGAGTGAGTTCATGAAATCCTTGCTGGAGCGCTTTACCAAATGGTTCAACCGCATGCATTCGCGCACGGGCACGCTGTGGGAAGACCGGTTCAAGAGCGTGATTGTGGAAAGCGGGATCGCGGCGAGAACGATTGCGGCTTATATCGATTTGAATCCGGTTCGGGCGGGGATCGCGTGTGATCCGGCGGATTATCGCTGGAGTAGCTATGGCGAGGCGGTGGGCGGAGGGAGGAAGGGGAATGGGAAAAAAGCGCGGGAAGGCTTGGTGCGAGCGTATTTTTGCGATCAGGGAGTGGGATTTGATTCCGGGAAATGGCAGGAAGTCTCGCGCTTGTACCGGCGGCTGATGGGACTGGCATTAGCTCGGAAAACGGGACGCGCCGAGGTGGCGGAAGTGGCGGGGAAAGGCAATGGACTTGGCCAGAGCACGATGAACACGGCAGAGATGTTAGAAAGCAAGGACAATGGAACCGTGCTCAAAGATCTGGGAATGGCCAAGATGCTGCGGTGTCGGGTGCGGTATTTTACGGATGGCGCGGTGATCGGCAGCAAGGAATTTGTGAACGAGGCATTTGCGACTGCGCGCGAGCGCTTCGGGCCGAAGCGTAAGGATGGAGCGCGGGCGATGCGAGGCAGCGGCAGCGGCGCGAAAGGGTTGCTGTGGAGCATGCGGGATTTGCGAGTGCGGGTTTGATTTTCGATGGCTCGGCTGGGCCTGTGCAAGCCCTCACCTGAGCTTTATGTCTCTTCTCTAATACGCCTGTAAATCTGCTAGAAGACCGTGCCAATGTTCATGCGGCAAAATTCCCGATTTTTCCCTCATGTCCTCGCCCTGATTAGGCCATAGCCTGTTAATTACCGTTGATCCAGCCGTAATCGGGTTGCAAGCATGCAGGCTTTGTATAGAGATCACACACATGGATTTTACTGTCATCACGCCAAACCTGAATTACGGGCGATACTTAGGCGAGTGCCTAAAGAGCGTGGCGTCGCAAGAAGGCGTTACATTCGAGCACCTTGTGATGGATGGCGGATCAATAGACGATAGTGAGAAAGTGACGTCGGGTTTTCCAGGCGTAATATGGGTATCGGAGAGAGACGGAGGGATGTCGGAAGCGATCAACAAAGGTTTTTGCAGAGCCAAGGGGGATTGGGTGATGTGGCTTAACGCGGATGATTGTCTTAAGCCGGGGGCACTCGCGGAAGTGCTGGCATTCGTACGGCAGCATCCCGAAGCGGACATCATCTATGGCGCGTTTGATTTTGTTTCGGCGACAGGGAAGCTAATCCGGAGGGTAAAAATGTTCCGTTGGTCGCCTTTCGTGAACATTCACCATTGCTGCTACGTTCCGTCTACGGCTTGTTTTCTACGCCGGGCGACCACCTTATTAGAAGGGGTGCTTCTTCATTCGGGGTTTCGCTACCTCATGGATGGTGAGCTGTATGCGCGTCTGCACTCGACTGGGAAAACCTTCTGTTACCTGCCCGTCTCCCTTGCGGATTTCAGAATCCATGGGTGCAATCTCTCGTTTTCCACGGATTCAAAAAGCCGGGCCATGGATCAGGTGCTCAAGGCCGAGCGCCACCATGTGGAATCTCGTGCGATCCGGCGGGTTTACGGAATTACCTGGTTTTCGGATCCCTATCTGAACGGACTCATCGATGGCATCCTTTATCTCGCCGCCCGCGCATGGAAGATTTTTAGCAAAATTTTCGCCCCGCCCGTCCGCCTGCCGAGAAGCTCCACCCGGACACCATAAAATTTTCCACACCGATATTCCGGCCCTCGAAGTTATCGATAGGGATTTGTTGCTGCTATTTGTATAGGTTGACATTGAGGCAAGAGCTCACAGCTGGCTACTGCGGAAAGATGTAAGGATTTATGATGCCAACTACTCGCAGGAATTCGACGGAGTGGGTCAAAAGATTTGGCAGTTACTCAAAGTTAGAATGATATTGCGCCGGGTTTTGCGCTGCAGTCTTGCAGTTTTAGCCAAGAGAGATTTTTATAGCTTCAAGTGGTGGGTGCGCTTCTTAAATGGGTAGAGTTATACCCCATACCTGAATCTCACTGAACCCTCCGATCTGTTGAAAAGCGGCGGCATCGCAGAAAATCAGCGAGCCAGCTAACAGCTTGCGCATCCGGCTGGCGAAGTTCCAGAGCCATGTGATGGCGCGGTCCGCGCGATCAGGGGTGCCGATCCGGATGGTTGAGCCACCTGCTAGACATTGGCCGGAAAGTATTTGTTCCGCAACTTCGCCAAAGAGTTTTGCGCTTTGATGAGAATCTGCGTCCACGAAGACCAGCTAATTACCGGTCGTCGCCAGCGCGCCGCAATTGCGGGCGCGGGCAATCTGCTTGATCGGTTCGAAGATCACGATGGCCCCGGCTGCGCGGGCGATGTCTGCGGTGTGATCGGTGGACATTCGATGAATTCCACTTCCCAGTCGTGTAGTGTGAAGGCACTGGCCGCCGTTTTGATTTCGACGAGATTGGTGTTGAGCAAGCATTCCTCGTTGAAGGCAGGAATGACGATGGAAATTTTCACTGGGTGAAACGTGTTTCAGGAATTGCTGCCTTCAATGTGGGAATCGGGCTTAACGGTAAAGTGGATCGCTGGTTTAGAAGAACAACGTCCTGCGAAGCTTTGGAATTTGCTGCTTCAGTTTCTTGTTCTTTTGAGTTCAGGCCTCGGGGCTGGTCTGCGGCGGTTATAGACGCGCCGCTTGTGTTTTATGTAGCGCTTGAGTTTGTGGGGGTTGTGGTCTTTGATGTCTTTGATGAGCGACTTGACCTGCCCGATTTGTGATATGACTGAAGTTCTGAAACTTTCGGATCATTTGGAATGCGTGACGTGCGGCCATGAGTGGCAAGCCGATGCCGCTGCAGCGGAGGAGGAATCTTCCGGGGAGCGGATTGTGAAAGACGCTTATGGCAATGTACTGGCAAACGGTGACATCGTCGCGATGATCAAGGATCTGAAATTGAAGGGTTCGTCCCAAGTTCTTAAGGTGGGAGCCAAGTCCAAGCCGATTCGTTTGGTGGACGGCGACCATGAAATTGATTGCAAGATGGATGGTTTGGCGATTGCCTTGAAGGCGTGTTTTGTGAAAAAGGTGACCGGTTGAGTATGGGAATCAACAGAGAGGCGAGAGCAGATGCGAGAGGGTGCCGGCGTCGATTTTGAGTTTGGTGGTTTCTTCGGAGAGTAGGGCCTCGACGAGGGCGGATTTGTATTTTTGGAGTTCGAGGATACGGTCCTCGATGGTGCCGCGGCAGACGAGTTTGTGGACGAAAACGGGCTTGGTCTGGCCGATGCGGTGGGCGCGATCGGTCGCTTGGTTTTCGGCGGCAGGGTTCCACCAGGGGTCGTAGTGGATGATGGTGTCAGCGGCGGTTAGGTTGAGGCCGGTGCCGCCGGCTTTGAGTGAGATGAGAAAAATCGGAATTTGGCCGGATTGGAATTTTTTGACGAGTTGGGCGCGTTCCTTGGTTTGGCCTGTGAGTTTGAGGAAAGGGATTTGTTCTTGTTCGAGGTGTTCCTCGATGAGTGCGAGCATTGAAGTGAATTGGGAAAAAATAAGGATGCGTCGGCCTTCTTCCAACAATGTAGGAAGCAGTTCTTGAGTGAGGTATTCGAGTTTTGCGGATTCGACCACGCGTTGGGCGGCCTCGCTCTTGAGGAGTTGCGGGTGGCAGCAGATTTGGCGGAGCTTGAGCAGGGCGTCGAGCACGATGATGTGGGACTTCGCTAGGCCTTTGTCGGCGATGGCAGAGCGGACGCGTTCATCCATGGCGGCGCGGACGGACTCGTAGAGGTCAGTTTGTTTTGGTGTTAGGTCGATGCCGTGGATGATGGTGGTTTTTTCCGGGAGTTCGGTGGCAACTTGGTCTTTGGTGCGGCGGAGGATGAGAGGTGAGACGCGGCGGTTGAGGGCGAGTTGGGCATTTGAATTGTGGTCGCGCTCGATGGGTCTTCGGATGAAAGTGTTGAAGGTTTTTTCATCGGCGAGGAAGCCGGGCATGAGGAAACGCATGAGGCTCCAGAGTTCGCCGAGGTGGTTTTCCATGGGTGTGCCGGAGAGACAGAGGCGGTGGGCGGCTTTGAGTTTGCAGGCGCAATGAGCGCTGATGGCTTTCGGGTTTTTGATGTATTGTGCTTCATCGAGGACGAGCACGTGCCACTTGTATTGTGAGAGGATGTCGAAATCTCGGACGAGTAGTGGGTAGGAAGTTAGGACGATATCAGAGGTGGGGATTTGATCGAAATTGTCAGCGCGGTCGCCGCCGTGGAGGACGAGGACTTTGAGGTGAGGGGCGAATTTTTCAGTTTCGGAGGCCCAGTTAGGGACGACCGAGGTGGGGGCGATGACGAGCGATGTGGTGCCGGGCGATTTCTCGGCTTCGGCGGTTAGGTGGGCGAGGGTTTGTACGGTTTTACCGAGGCCCATGTCATCGGCGAGGATGCCGTGCAAGCCGTGGCGGGCGAGGAATTGGAGCCAGCGGTAACCATCTAACTGGTAGTGGCGTAGATCGGCTTTGAGGGAGGCGGGGACTTCGGCAGGCGGCAGGCCTGTGAGATCGCGAAGATTGCGGCCGAGATCGGCTAGGGCGCGGGTAGTCTCGGAAGATTCGATAGCGAGCGAGTCGGCCATACCGGCAGCGCTGAGTCGGTCCATGCGGATGGGCCCGTCATCATTGGTATTGCCGTGAAACAGGTGGCGGACCTGATTTAGCAGTTCGAGGAAACGCTTGGTGGGAAAGCGGATGTGGCCGTCGGCGGGCTTGTCGCAGGTGAGCAGGATCGTTTCCGGCAGGTTGTCGGGGTCCGGGAAGCGGAGGTGCCAATCCTCGGAGATGGCACGGGCGATTTGCGGGATGAGACTGATTTTTTTACCCTCGAATTCCGCGGTGACATCGAAGCGGAACCAATCGATGCCGCGGTCGGTGTCGGCTTCGATGGCGGGGAAGAAGTCGCCGATGTCGTGGATGGTTAGGTTGAGTTTTGGATCGGCTTCGATAGTCCAGCCGGCGGCTTCGAGAGCGTGGCATTGCGGGCTATCGAGGAATTCCAGCCAATCGGTGACGCGGGTGGTGGGGTGGTCGAGGACGACGGAGTGACGGTTTTTGTCGGTGAGTTCGTTTGCTGGGACGACTTCGTGGAGTGGTTTTAGGCCGTGGTTTTTGAGGGATTTGGCGAATTGGGATTCTGCGGATGCGTCGCGCTCGAGGATGACGCGGTGTTCGCCATCGAACCATTGGGATTTGGGTGTTTCGTTTTGGCCGAGGTGGAAAAACGGTTGGCTGCCGGGGTATTGAAATTTCAGGACGCCGCCGATGTGGCGTTTTTGATAGATTCCCACCAGCACGTTGGTGATATGGAGGATGGGATTGGGTGTTAGGCCGCTGAGGATGCGGGCGGGTTTTTCAGCGGGGAGGGGAAGAGGGTTTTCCGGGCTGATGGAGGCGAGTTCGTTGCTGAGGCTGGGGATGCTTTCCGCAGGGATGTTGGGGCCATCGTGCCAAGCAAGGATCAGGGCGGCGGGCAAGGGGCTTTGGATGAAGCCGATTTGGAGATTTTCGGGGTCGAGGTAGCGGAGCGGGTCGGTGTGGATGAGGAGGGTTTCCGGGGATGGCAGATTGAGGGTGGGACGGGCTTCGCCGCGTGGGAGCAATTCCCATGAGAGATCGACTGCGAGTGGCGGGCCTTCGGAGAGCGGTTGGAAGGGTGAGATCGTGTTATAGCCTTCGTCATCTTTACCAAAATAGAGGCGGTCGGTGGCGAGGGCAGCGGGGAGGATGTCTTCCCAATCATCGCCGACGATAGGAATGTAGCTACCCCAGTGGCGTATTCTTCGGCTGCGGTGGTGGATTTTGGCGCAGATTGGGAGATCCACGGGGGTGATGTATTTGGCCGGGCGGGAGGGATCGGCGGTTGTAGGTCTGGATTCGATAGAGAACCCGGATTTGTTCAGGTTTCCGATTCTGGTGGAGAAATGGAGGACATTCTCCTCGTTGGAGAATGGATGCGCGTGCGGCGCGATACAGTAGGCGAGAAACTTGTTGTAAGGAGGAGCGGGTTTGGCGGTTTTTGGGGCGACTTTAGCGGATTTTTCCGCATCCTTGATTTTGCGGAGCCATGAGGAGATGGCGGCGATGGTTTGCGCTTGGGTGAGGCGGGGACTTTCGGCGGCGATGGATTTGAGGGTTTCGAAAACCGCGATGGAATGCTTGCAGTTATACACGCTTGAACAGGTGCATTCGGATGAAAATTCGACGGTTTGGCGGCGTAGAAGCCGGTTGTATGGAAAATCGAGGAAGATGCGGGTTCGATAGGTTTTTTGGCCGGTGCGGCAGGTGGCGTCCACGAGCAATTCACAATCTTCGTTAGAGCAAGCGTCGTCTTCCTCGCTCAAGCGAATGGAATCTGCCGCAAGGACAGCTCCGGTTTTCAGAGTTGCTAGATTGTATTGCTCTTGCCAAAAATTTCCGGTGAGCCATGGGACGAGGCCCGGGAAGTCGGATAGATCGGAGACGGTGGGAAAGCTCATGTTTGCGCTGCGCGCTTGATGTTTTAATGCACGTATTTGAGGATGACAAAGCCGCCGATGAGCACGCCGGTGCCGGCGAGGAAGCACCATTCGAGGTGTTTCTCGATGAATGGTCTAACAGTGGGGCTGAAGATTCGAATCATGGCACTGACGACATAGAAGCGGAAGCCACGGCCGAGAATTGATGCTAGAATCAAGAGCGGCAGACTGTAATTCATCATTCCGGAAAAGATGGTGAAGACCTTGTAGGGAATGGGCGTGATGGCAGCGATGAGGATGCCGACGAAGCCGTAGGCGTCATACCAGACTTTGATTTTCTCTTGGGTGTGGCCGCTGGGGTCAAACATTCCGAGCAGCGGCGTTGCGACGGTGTCTGCGAGACCCCAGCCGATGAGCCAGCCGGCGATGCCACCTAGGACCGAGCCGGCGGTGCAGATGAAGGCGTATTTGAAAGCATTCTCGCGTTTTCCAAAACACATGGCCATGAGTAGGATGTCCGGCGGAATTGGGAAAAACGAAGATTCGGCGAAGGCGATCCAGAACAGGGCGTGGGTTCCGCCGGGTTTATCCGCCCAGGAAACTGTCCAGTTGTAGAGACGGCGGATGAGGCCTGGTGGTTTTTGTGGAGTCATGGGTGGGAGGGCGGATTCGGCGTTAAGTTAGTCATTCTCCGGTCGTGGATCGCGCTCGAGAAGCTGGCGCATGGCGGTGGCGGTGGGCTTGCCCTGATAGAGTACTGAGTAAACAGAGTCGAGGATGGGGGTGCGGACGCCGGCCTTGCGTGCGGCATCGTAGATGGAGAGCGTGTTAGGCACGCCTTCAGCGACCATGCCGATTGAGCTTACGGCTTGCTCTAAGGTGCTGCCGGTGCCGAGCGCTAGGCCGACTCGGTGGTTGCGCGAGTGCTCGGAAAAGCAGGTGACGATGAGATCGCCGACACCTGATAGACCGGAAAAAGTTTCCTGATCACCGCCGAGGGCTACGCCGAGGCGGGTCATTTCCGCGAGGGCGCGGGTGACGAGTGCGGCGACCGCATTATCGCCAAGGCCGAGACCGTGGGCCATGCCGGCGGCAATGGCGTAGACGTTTTTAACCGCACCGCCGAGTTCGACGCCGGCGACGTCGTCGCTGGTATAAACGCGGAAATAGGGGAGGGTGAAAACGTCTTGCAAGGCCTCTGCAAGGTTGGGGTTTTCGGAGGCGACGACCGCGCAGGTGACGAGGTCGCGGGCGATTTCCTCGGCGTGGTTCGGGCCGGTGAGGATGCCGATCGGGTTGTTAGGAAAGATTTCGCGAAGGATTTGGCTCATGCGCTCGCCGGTATTGCGTTCGATGCCTTTGGAGCATGAGAGCAGGGCGACATTTTCCGGCAGGCCGAGGGCGGCGAGCTTTTCCGCTTCCGAGCGGATTGCTACGGTTGGCACGGCGAAGATGATGAGCGGGCGTGAGAGCGCCTCGTGGTGGTTGGTGGTGGCGTGGATGTTCGCGGGGAGATCAAAATCGGTTAGGTATTTTGGATTTCGGTGATCGCGGTTGATGCCCTCGGCGCAATTAGCATCGATCGAGACTAGGAGGATGGATTCGAGTTTGGGGGAGAGCAATTTGGCGAGGGCTGTGCCAAGAGAACCCGCGCCGAGGATGGCGGTGGAAGTGAGCTGGAATTCAGACATGGTCGGATTTTGACTTGCGGGAAAAACGGTGTTCGGTGCCATCGCGGAGCCGTTGGATGTTAGATCGGTGTTTCCAGGTGGCGAGCATGGCGATGACGACGGTGAAGAAAAACAGAGGTTTGTTCCAAGTGCCGTCTTGAATTCTGCCGTGGTGCCATGAACCCCAGAGAGTAAGCAGTGGTAGAGCTACGGATGCTCCGATGCTAGCGATGGAAACGTAACGAGTCGTGATGAAAATCAGGATCCAGATGACGACAAGCAGAAGTATAGCAATGGGAGGCATGAGTCCGAATAGGACCCCGGCAGAAGTGGCGATGCCCTTGCCACCCTTGAATCCGACCCATGGCGAATAATTGTGGCCGAGCACAGCGGCGAGAGCGGTCAGCACGTGGACGAGCTGACCGGTAAATTGTTTTGCGGCGGGAAGCATCAAGGCGAATTCATCCAATGTGCCGATGTGAAAAAGTCCGACTTTTTTTCCCTCGATCTGGATCAGGTTCACCGCGATGACCACGGGGAGGAGGCCCTTGAGCATGTCTAACAAAAAGCAAGCGATGCCAAATTTTTTTCCGACGATGCGCAGCACGTTGGTGGCACCGATGTTGCCAGAGCCGTGAGCGCGGATATCAATGCCCTTTGCCCGTGCGATGAGCAAACCGAAGGGAATGGAACCCAGAAGAAAAGCGAAGATCGGGCAAAGCCAGAGTTGCATTAAATCGCGGGGCGGAGACCAAGGAAGATGCAGGAAAAAATGCTTAGACCCTATTATTTCACGACGGTGGCGGAAATGATCAGCATGTTCGTTACCGGCACATTCTGGGAGGGCATATCAAAATTTGCGCCAGTGGTGGGATGGCGCATGGTCAAATTCATATTGCCGGTGGGCGTGGACTTGATTTTGTCCACGACGTCCATGCCTTCGATGACCTTACCGAAGACTGCGTAGCCGCCGTGATTTGGGTAATCGAGCGCGGCGTTATCGACGACGTTGATGAAGAACTGAGCGGTGGCGCTGTTCGGATCACTGGTGCGGGCCATGGCGACGGTGCCGCGCAAGTTTTTGAGGCCGTTTTGGCTTTCGTTTTTGATGGCCTTGCCGGTGTCTTTTTCGACGAGCTTGTTGCCGGTGAGAGTGAATCCGCCGCCTTGGATCATGAAGCCATCCATGACTCGATGGAAGATGGTGCCGTCGTAATGTTTGTTTTTCACATAGCTGAGGAAATTTTCCACGCTGATCGGGGCTTTTTCCGCGTCGAGTTCGAGGACGATGTCGCCTTGGTTGGTACTGAGGCGGACTTTCGTGACCGTGCTCTCGGCGACGGGAGTTGGGGCAGGGGCCGGATTCGCCTTTTCTTTAGCGGGTTCGCACGAGACGAGGGCGGGAAGCAGGACGAGAGCGAGGAGAGAGAAATAACGTTTCATCGGGGAGATTCCTAGATGAGTCGGGACGGGAGGGCAAGAGCGGGATTTTGGCGACACGAGGATTCAGGAAGCGAGTTCCACTCGTTCATAGACTTCCGCGAGTGGAAGCGATGCATCGATTTCCGGCAGGGCGATCACGCTTGCAAGGCCGGAGTGGTTCTCTTGGGTGAATCCGCCGTTGAAATAGTTATCGATGCTGATGGATTGTGATCGTTTGAGGACGGTCATGCCGGGAGAGTAGTAGAGGCGGCGGGATCTGGCAACCCGGGGTTTCCGTTGCCCGAGAATGCATCGGGGTTCAGGGCGAATACCCTGAACCCCGCACTGTGATCGTTTTATAGAGGTGGTCAGGCCTGCATGGGGCCGGTTGTGCCGCCAGTCAATTCTTCGGCGATATGGACGGGTTTGTAGCCGCCGATGGTCTTGAAGTAGATGAAGAGCAGCAAATAGATGAACGCCATCGTGGCCGGGATGTAGGCGTCGGTTTTGAGGGTTTTGCGGTCGCCGCTGATGCTGGCTTCGATGACGGCGCGGTCATTGGGATCCAGTTTGGCCAAAGCCGTTTTTGGGTCGCCCTTGGCGGCTTCGATTTCCTTGCGAATGACGCCCAGGCGATCATTGGCATCGGCGAGTTTTTTGCCGTCTAGGCCAACCGCTGCGGTGGCCTCGATGTTGAGGAATTTTGAGGGGGTAGCGGCTTTGTATTCTTCGAAGAGTGCCGAGTTGGTCGCTTTGAGGTGTTCGCCGGCGAAGCGATCCTTGCAATAGCCGAGACCTGGGCCGCCGATCAGGCCTGCGGAGAGCATTCCGATGCCGCCCATGATGGACATGGCGACCGCGCCGGTTTGTGGGAAGCGGTCACCCACGACGGCGAGCATGGTGGGCCAGAAGAACGTTTTACCGACGGCGTAAATCCCGAGGGCGACGAGCGCCATGGTGAAGCTTTGCATTCCGCTGGCAAGGTTCAGACCGATGTATCCCAACACGGCACAGACCAAGAGCAGACCGATCGGCGAGAGTTTGAAGGTTTTTTCGATAAAATGCGCACAAAAACGCAGGCTGAACATGATGGCCGAAGTCCACAGGAAGAGCATTTTGCCTTGTTCCGAGGTGAACAGGTTGCCGGTGATGTTTTGGATCCAACCGTCGGTGCCGAGTTCCACCGCGCCGACTAAGGCGTGGGTGACAAACAGGACAAAAAGGAAGATCGAACCAAATGAAAACTTAGTGATGAAGCCAACTCCGAGCAGGAGTCCGCCGCCGATCAACCAGCCAATCAGGTCGCCGTTTCCGGTGCCTTTGAAGATGTCGGCGAAAAATTTGGAGAGCAGGAAACAGGCAACGGCAGCGCCGAGCAATCCGACGGCCTTGAACATTTGTGAGAAGCTCGCGCCTTTTTCGGCGGCTTCGGATTTCGGGAATTTTTGTCCCATGAACATCACGCCATAGATGACGGTTGGGACGAGATAGAGGGCGAGTTGGATTTTCCAGTTGAGCTCCATCTTATCGTCGAGAAACCATCCGGCGACCACTCCGATGATCATGCCCGCAGGCCAGCTGGCGTGGAGAATATTGAGGTAATGGGTGCGGTTTTTGGGGAACAAGGTTGCGATCAAGGGGTTCGCGACGGCTTCCAGCGTGCCATTGGCGAACGCGAAGATGAACATGCCCCAGAAGAGCAGGTTGTAAGCGTTCTCGGGAGTGCTCGCACCGAAAGTTACGAAGGCTGACAGAATATGGCAGATGAGGGCCACGGCGACTAATTTACCGTAGCCGATTTTGTCCACAATCACGCCGCCGATGATGATGCCGAAACAGAAACCGCTAAATCCGGCACCGCCAATTGCTCCGAGTTGCGCGCCGGTGAAGCCGAATTCTTTGGCCCAGTTGTCGAAAATGCCACCGCGGATGGCGAAGCCGACGCCGGCGGCGAGAATGGCCATGAAACCGGCCCAGAGAAGCCGGTTGGAGTTAGGAGCGATACCTTCGGTTGTTGCGGACATGGTGGGTTGGTGTGTGGGTTGCTTTTCAGATAAGACTGGCGGGAATTATCGTTTTCTGTTGGAACTGGCAAGCCCCCGTTTTAAAAACACAACCACGCCGTGAGTTACCATCGGTGGCCGTTCACGTCCCTATCATATCAACGGTTCTGTATTTGAAGAGTCTGCGGTGCTCATCATTGCCGATCATTTTGTCTTGTGAATGAATCGTTTGAATCCGGGAAAGAAAGGCGCCACTGAGTGAGTAGGATCTTAAGCTAGATGTTGATTTTCAATGAATGTATTCCACCTCCTAGATTCAGCCTGTTTTTATGAAATTTCGAATTTTACCCGCTTTTGCATTCGCGACTTTCGGGCTTTGCGCCTCCTCCGTCTGGGCGAAGGAACTTCTGCAAGATCGCGCGCTTGAATCATTCCGTTCGGTGGATGGCTGGCATGGCGTGGCGGCCGTCGTCGCCGTGCCCGAAAAAGCCGAATTCAAAACTTCGGGTGAGGGGCGGATCGTCGTCAATGGTGACATCAAGGATCTGAAAATCCCCTATCTTTTGACCAAGGATGAATATGGCGATGTCCACATCGAACTCGAGTTCATGGTTCCCAGAGGCTCGAACTCCGGGGTTTATGTGATGGGTCGCTACGAGGTGCAGATACTCGATAGTTTCGGCAGGCCGCGTTTCGGTTCTGGAGATTTGGGTGGTATTTATGAGCGCTTTGATCCGTCCCGGCCCAAGGAAAAGCAAGGTTTTGAGGGGACTCCGCCGAAGGCTAATGCCGCCAAGTCACCCGGCGAATGGCAGAAGATGGAGATTTTTTTCCGTGCCCCACGCTTCGATGTGGCGGGGAATAAGACACGCGATGCCACCTTTGAGAAAGTGTTCGTGAATGGCGTGCTGGTCCAGGAAAACGCAACCACCACCGGGCCGACCCGTTCAGCACCGATGGAGGGCGACGCAGCACGGGGCCCCATTGCCATTCAGGGCGATCACGGGCCGATCGCGATCCGCAGTTTCCAGGTCATACCCATGGCCGATGCCGATCAGGTGCGCCTCGCCGAGCTTGATGCGTATTGGGCAAACGTTTCGCGTGCAGTCAATGAGGGGGATTTTGAGGCCTATCAAGCGACGTGTCATGATGAGGGCGTGCTTGTTGGTGGCACTAAAAAATACAGCCAACCTTTGGCCGCTGCCTTGGCGCGGTGGAAGAAGGATTTTGGTGACACCCGCGAGGGCCGGGTGAAAGCGGAGGTTGCGTTTCGATTTTCCAAACGTCTTGGTGATGCCACCACTGCCCACGAGACCGGGATTTTCCGCTTTATTTCGCAACCGGCGGGTGAGCCTCCGAAAGTGGAATATATTCATTTGGAAGGCCTGCTGGTTAAAAAACAGGATGGTTGGAAAATCCTTATGGAATATCAAAGAGGGCCAGCCACCGAAGCCGAGTGGCAGGCACTTGAAAATTCCAAATGAACCGTTTCTAGCAACTCTCCATGAGTGTCGTAGTCAAGGATCCGCGCGAAGCTTCTGTATTCGCTTTTTCCCATGCGTCCCGCCACGGGGCGAGTTAGCCACAACCGGAGCGCAGTGGAACCGGAACGTAGTGGAGATAGCCGGAGTCAATCGCAGACACGCCACTGGAAGCTGATTGCCCGGCTCTCAACTTATCAATCTCAGTAAAATCATCTTGACAAGGCAACTGATATCGAGACAGTAATACCGCTATGAAAAACATTATCTACACTTGCCTAGCAGCTGCATTAATCTCTCCGCTTTGCGCGGGTGGTGCCGCCCCAAGTATTGCTGCCACCCCGTCCAACGATTCCTACTGCTGGTTCCTTGGTGGCGGCGGCGACTATATGTTCGACTCAGAGGAAGTCCTCTGGAACGCCCACCTCGGCTACAACCTGTCCGACGCTTCCTCCATCTTCCTTGAAGTGGGTTGGATGGGTGAAGACGAAGACGTCTCGGTGCTCGGTATCGACGTCGGAGTTGATATCGATATTGTTCCAGTCACCCTCAATTACAAATATGAGTGGGCGCTTGGCGACAAACTCTCTTGGTATCTAGGTGTCGGCCTCGGAGCCGCCATGATCAGCATCGATGTCGATGGCTTCGGGTCCGCCGACGAATCTACCTTCATGGCTCAGGGTTTTACCGGTATGGTTTATGAGTTCACTCCGGCCTTCGAGGGATATTTCGGTTTTCGCTATATGTGGTTCGACGAGCCTGATTTCGGCGACGATGGCGATCTGGAAAGTTTCGACGACTATGGTGTCGGCTTGGGACTTCGCGTCAACTTCTGATCTTTTTTCCTGTAGTTTGTAGTTTTGACATCTTGGACCGGTTCGTCTTAAAGCGGGCCGGTCCTTTTTGTTTCAATCGCCTGATTGAAACCCGAGGACACGAATCATGTCGGCCGCGCTTTAGATAGTTTGCCAAAAGTCCTTTCCGAGACGAGGAAGATTGGGTTGAGCGAATGATGTCGCTAAGCGGAAGTGTCGGAAGGTTCCGGTCTGTTGAAGCCGATTGCTGCGTTGTTCTTCGGTTGCGTATAGGCACCCTGGCAAATTCGCCATGCGTCATAATTTACTGGCCGATTCCGAGATTTCTGTTAATTCAGTGCCACTCAGCAGCCTCAAAATCATCATGCTCAAGGAATTCAAGGAGTTTGCCTTAAAAGGCAATTTGATCGACATGGCGGTTGCGTTCGTCATGGGAGCAGCATTTTCCAAGTTGTCCGGTTCATTCATCGAGGATCTGGTGATGCCATTGGTCGGCAAAGTTGTCGGTGGAGCGGATTTCAGCAATTTGTTCATTGCCCTGTCCGATTCTGTCACTGCGTCAAGTCTGATTGAGGCGAAGAAGCAGGGAGCCGTTCTGGCGTATGGGAATTTCATCACGGTCGCTCTCAATTTTGTGATCGTCGCCTTCGTGATGTTTTTGGTGATCAAATCCATCAATAAGGCAAAGGCGCTTACCGAGAAGCCTGCTGCTCCGGCACCACCGCTGGAACCCAGCGCTGAGGAAAAATTGTTGGCTGAGATCCGTGACTTGCTCAAACAAAAAGCTGAATGAAGTATTCCGATACTCTACCGTCCTCACATTCTGCGGAATTTTTCATTTTCAAGGTCGGCTGAAGTTTTTGAACTCGTCAGTCCCGGATGTTACCGCTAGGTTCTCTCTGAAAAATATTGATCTATTGTGTCAAACTTGGCACGTCAGGTGCTATTACTTCATCACCCATCACCAATCCACTCAACCATGAAAAAAATCGAAGCGATCATCAAACCATTTAAGCTTGAAGAAGTTAAGGAGGCCCTCGCTGAGGTGGGTGTGCAAGGAATGACAGTCACCGAGGTCAAAGGTTTTGGCCGTCAGAAAGGTCACACTGAAATCTATCGGGGCTCCGAATACACCGTTGATTTCCTACCTAAAGTGAAAATCGAGATTGTGGTGGATGATGAACAAGCTGAAAACGTTGCCAGCGTAATCGTCAAGAGTGCCAACACGGGCAAAATTGGGGATGGCAAGGTATTTATTTCCACTGTCGAGCAAGCGATTCGCATCCGCACGGGTGAGACGGGTTCTTCCGCAGTAGCGGTGAACTGATCAGCTTCTGCTGAAAATTTCCAATGGCCATTGGTTTCCGCATGGAAGCCAATGGCTAATTTTTTGTTCAGCGGCGGGAGCTTTTCCAATCGGCATACGCCGCGCCGAGGTGGTCTGCGACATCGCTGGGCGTGAGAGATTCTTCCGAAATTTCGGCATGATTGAGAGCGATTTCGGCAGCGCGTCCGCACAGCCAAGCGGCGAGTTTGGCCGCCTCTAGCGGGGAATTTCCAAGGGCGAGACGAGCACCAATGACGCCGGCCAAGAAGTCGCCTTGACCGCCAGTCGCCATGCCGGGGGAGCCGGTGGAATTGCACCAGAGTGGGTGGCCTGCGCGCGTGACGAGGGTTCGGCAGCCTTTGAGCAAGAGCGTGGACGGAGTTTGAGCGGCAAATGCCCTTGCGGCGGCTTCGCGCGTTAGACCGGCGAGGGCGGGTGCAAGGCGCTGAAATTCGCCGGGGTGGGGGGTGAGAACGTGTTGGCTCGTCAAGACATCCCGGCGGCCGGATTTTGCGATTAGGTTGAGGGCGTCTGCGTCGATGACGGTGGGAATTGGATTATGGGCGATCCAATCGATCAGGGACTTGCTGTTGATTTCATCGAGCTCGCCGATTCCACAGCCGACGACTTGGGCATCGGCGGTGAGATGTTGCAATTCTTGGAATGATGAAAACCCGCAGACGATAATTTCAGGCGGGCAGCGTGACGCGATGGCGGAAATTGTGAGTTTGGGAACGTAGAGGGTGATGAGGCCCGCGCCGCTACGCAAAGCACCGAGTGCCGCGAGGACGGCTGCTCCAGTGTATTGGCTTGAACCAGCAATAATGGCCACTCGCCCCGCCATGCCTTTGTGGAAATCGAAAGGGCGGGGGAGTTTGGCAAAATCCAGGGTCTGAGGAGAAATCAATTCCATATCGGATTTTTTCTCAGAGGTCAGAGGCTCTACGGGAACCAGTGCTAAGGCTCCCGTTGCATTCGCGGCCTGAGCGGTGAGCAGTCCACGTTTCGCGTTGGCGATCATGAACGTGACATCGGCCGTGACGGTGCCGGGAAAAATTTGCCCGGTATCGGCGTCGATGCCTGAAGGTAAATCGATGGCGGCGATGCGTGCGCCCGCATGATTGCGAAGCCACGTCATTTCCTCGGCGAGCGAGAGCAACGGATGCCGAAGCGCGCCGTGTGAGCCGGTGCCGAGAAGGCCGTCGAGCAAAAGCAGGGGGCCTTCGGAATCCTGCCATGCCGGGGTATCGCTGAGGGGAGATGCTAGCCCGAGTTGCTGCCATTTCCGATGGGTCAGTGGTGCGCATTCTTCGATTGGGAACGCGGTTCTCACGGCGATTTTCCATGAAAACTCCTCGCGAAGAATTTTCAATGCGACAAGCGTATCACCGGCATTGTGGCCTTTTCCGAGATAGCCGACCACGGTACCTGGGTGAGGGAAAAACCGACCGATAGCTCGTCCCAAACGTTCGCCAGCCAGATCCAATAGGTGTTCTTCGGTCCAGCCATTTGCAAGCGCAAGCGCCTCCGCATCAAGCATTTCAGAAATCGTGACTGAAGCCATAACGTCAGTCTAAGACGAAGACCGACCGATTGCAGTCTGAAAAATCAACCGGCGCGGCGATAGCGTTGGATACCATCGGCGATACCACGGGCAATGGCTTCACGGAAGTAAGCTGACTTCATGCGACTCCGCTCCTTCTCATTGCTGACAAATCCACCTTCCACGAGAATCGCTGGTAATTTGCAATTCCGAAGGACATAGAACCGAGCAAATTTGGCACTGCGATCCACGGTGCGAGTCCGGCGGACGATATTGCTTTGCACGAATTGAGCTAGGCGTTGGCCTTCGCGAGTGTAATAAAAAGTCTCCAGTCCACTGACTTTTTCTTTCCACGTGTAATTGTAGTGAATGCTGACGAAAATAGCATTTTTGTGGCGATTAGAGGCGCTTACCCGTTCTGGCAGTGAAATAAAATAATCACTGCGGCGGGTCATCACCGTTTGATAGCCCATGCTCTTGAGCATGGTTTCGAGTCGGGTCGCCGTATCCAACGCGAGGTGTTTTTCATAAACACGGCCCCACTGGCCGCCTTTGTCGTGACCACCATGGCCTGGATCAATCACGACCGTGCGGAAGCTTGCGGCACTCACGATGGATCCAAATCCGCACAGAGCAGCTAAGGTGAGAAGTCGGAGAATTGATTTCATAAAAAGGTAAGTTAATTGAAACAGTAAAGAAAACTTGATTATTTTTTTAAAAATGTAAAGACAATTCCCATAAAAAATCATGCGCTCAATTGATGGAATGATTAAGGATCGATGTTGGGTCGATCAGAAGCCTTGCGGATTTTGGCTTTTTGTTCCGCAGCGGCCACCGGATCATAAGGGATGCTGTTGGTGACTTGGACTGAGCCATCAGCGAGGGCGAGTAATTGCGGATCACCCACTGGGCCGCGTTGGTGGATTTGGCGATTGATGATATTCCCATCCGTATTGACGACGTAGTGCACCCACATGACAGGTGTGGCGAGAAATATCACGTGCATCCGCTGTGACCGATCCACGGTGACGGTCGGTTTCCGGAGCATCAAAATATCGCCGAGAAGAAAGGTGCGGACGAGTTGGCCAGTCTTGCCATCGGCAATTTGTGCATAGATTTGCGGTTTCGAGTCGCCGGAGAAATTCAAGATGCGATACTCGCGGGTTTGGTTTGAACTTGAGGAGGTTCCAACTTTTTGTGACCAATACAAACGACCTGAACTCTGATTGAAAAAGGCCCGATTCGTTGAGGTGCCTTCCGCCTGTGAATCCGGCAAACGAATTGTAGCGGAAGCCGTGAAATTTCCCGATTGGTTGAGTTGGAAATGTTGGGTGAGATCGACTTCCCGCGTCATGGTTTGGCCGACGCCAATCTTGATGGGGCCAAAAAGCTTGTTGCTTTTCGGGTTGACCGGAGTGCCATTGGAAGTTTTGAGACTGAAGCTCAGCCACTGCATTCGACCGTCGCTTTGTAAAACCAATTCCCGGCCGGTGTGGTTGGTGACGGTGACGACGGCGATGACCGCTTCTCCCGTCAGATGTTGTTTTTTGGCGATCCTGAGTGAGCTGGCGAGTTGTGCATGTGCGGAACCAGCGCACAAAATTAAAATTGCGGCAGCGATGAATTTAAATGGCTGGTGGATCATTGCAGGAAACGACTAGAGCATCCACTGGGGATACGTCAACCTAACGTAGAATGTTTGTAGGAAATACCATTGGCGATTGCTGAATTCGTGGCGGTATTTCAATATTGCTACTTTGCGCTGGCGGTTAAAACGCTAGAGTCGGCGTCATGATTGCGACTGAGACCTTGAAGCTGCCTGCACATTTCGCGGTGGAGCCGGAATTGCGGGAGCAATTGAGCGGCCGTCCCGGGCATCAACGTTGTGTGGAGGGGGCAGGAGAGTTGTTGCTGATTATTCACGAGGTTCCTCGCCCGAGGATTCCGGAACGGGAGGCTTTGTTTTTTTGGAAACGTCACGATGGAGTTTGGATGCAGGCGTCCGGTCAGGGATTAAGCGAACTTGGTGATTTGTTAGATCGTTATGCAAAAGCGATCGACGGCCATGAGGAAGTGATCGACGAAGCGGACACTGCGGCGGAAATTTTCAAGATTCTGAGGCATTCCGGGCCATTGACGCGGTCGACTCGCAATTTGGTGGCTGCCCTGGAGCAGGTGCTGTCGATCGATCCCGATGACCGGGAAATCCGGAATTTTCGTGACCGGGCGCGGGAAATCGAGCGGGCGGCGGATTTACTCAACACCGACGGGCGGGTAGCGCTGGAGTTTTGGCGGGCAGAGCGGGCAGAGGAACAGGCGCGCTCGGGAGCTCGACTGAATCGGATCGCGTTCCGGTTGAATTTGTTGGCCGGTTTTTTCCTGCCGCTGGTGGCATTGGGAGGAATCTTTGGAATGAACGTGGATCTCCCAAATTTTGTGAAACCGCTGTTCTGGGTGATCCTGCTTTGCGGTCTGGGCGTTGGCGGTGGATTGCTGTGGATGGTCGGCCATCAGACCGGAAAATACTCGAATTTCGAGGATGAGCTGGGCGAGGAGGAATAAGCGTCAAGGAATCGACGGGATCTTCATCGCGGTGTCGGTATCCGCGTCATAGTTCACGCCCTCGAGGCCGAAGCCGAAGAGCCGCAGGAAACTGGATTGATAGCCGTCAACGTCGGCCAGTTCGGCGAGGTTTTCAGTGGTGACCTTTTGCCAGTTGGCGATGACGGTTTGCTGGATGGAGGGTTCCATTTCCCAATCGTCGAGGCGGATGCGTCCGGCTTCGTCGGGTTGTGGATTGAAGATGCGATCGCGGAACAGGCGGTCCATTTGCTCGATGCAATCTTCGTGGGTGCCCTGCTCTTTCATGACTTTGTAGAGCAAAGAAATGTAAAGTGGGACGACAGGAATGGCGGAACTGGCTTGGGTGACGAGCGCTTTGTTGACGGAAACCCAGGCTTTTCCGGTAATTGGGGCGAGTTTTTCGTCGAGTGCGCGTTGAACGCGTTCAAGGTCTTCTTTGGCATTGCCGATCGTGCCGTTTTTGTAGATTGGCCAAGTGAGATCCGGTCCGATGTAAGAATAGGCAAACGTCTGGGCTCCTGGGGCCAGGAGGTTTTCGGCGAGCAAGGCGTCGATCCACATTTCCCAATCCTCGCCGCCCATGACGGCAATGGTTTGTGCCACGTCGTCGCCCTCGGCGGGCGGGATGGTGACTTCATTAACGACGCCGGTGGTGGTATTGAGATTTTTGTTGGTGTAGCTCTGACCAATCGGTTTGAGCACGGATCTTAAAATTTCGCCGGTTTTCGGATGGACGCGACGTGGCGAGGCGAGACTGTAGATGACGCAATCGACTTGTCCGAGGTCGGCTTTGATGGTGGCGATGACTTCGGCTTTCATTTCATCGGAAAATGCGTCGCCGTTGAATGAACGGGCGTAGAGTCCATGGGCAGCGGCTTCTCTCTCGAAAGCGGCGGAATTATACCAACCCGCAGTGGCGGAACGTTCGTCATCGCCGGATTTTTCAAAGAAAACACCGATGGTGGCGGCTCCCGAGCCGAATGCAGCGGCGATGCGCGAGGACAGGCCGTAGCCAGTGGAAGATCCGATCACGAGCACCTTTTTGGGGCCATTTCCGATAGGTCCGCGGTTTTTGACGACGGCGATTTGTTCGGCGACGTGTTTGGCGCAGCCATCGGGGTGGGCGGTGGTGCAAATGAATCCGCGGATTTTAGGAACGACAATCATGGTTGGGTGGAGGTTATCGGTAGGGGGCGGTGTGGCAAACCTTGTTTTAAGAACCCTCCGGATTTGCGACTTTGGAGTTTACGAGGTGGATTTGATTAGGCATGTATTGTCTGAGTTTCACACAATTCCGTTATGCAATGGTATTATTCTAAAAACGCCACTCAGCTGGGTCCCGTCTCCTTGGATGAACTTCGTGCCAAGCTTGCTTCAGGCGAGGTTTTGAACACCGACATGGTCTGGAGGGAAGGCATGCCGGATTGGCGTCCGGCATCGTCGATGTTTGAGTTGGCGATTCCTGTTGCCGGTCCTCAGGCGGCTCCGGTCGCTGCGGAAGTGGTGAATACGCCTTACCAGCCATCGGGGTCGGGGTTGTATTCTCCCACGGAGATGCTGATTCCTAACTATTTGTGGCAATCCATCGTGGTGACGATATTTTGTTGTTGGCCAGTGGGGATACCAGCAATTGTATATGCTGCCAAAGTGGATGGTTTGAAGGCGCGTGGGGATATTCAAGGCGCGATGGAGGCCTCGGCCAATGCAAAGAAGTGGTGCTGGATCTCCGTGGCTTTATAGGGTGTGGCGATTGCTTTTTACGCGATTTTCTTAGTCGTGATGTTTATGTCCGGTGAGCTCCAATGACGGTTTCTGAATGCGAGTAGGGCGATTGTTGGTGGTGGTGCTTGGATGCTGCATCGCGTTGCTGCTGGCGTTTGCACTCTATCAAATGGGGCCATCGGCGCGATGGTTTCCGGGTTGTTTGTTGTACAAGTTGACGGGGTTGAATTGTCCCGGATGCGGGATGACACGTGCCGTGCATGCCACGCTTCACGGGCGTTTGGGTGAGGCGTTTCGTTTGAATCCGGTGGGCATGGTGTTGCTGCCTGCCGCGCTCATTGGGCTCGGATTGGAGCTATTGGGTTGGGTGCGGGGAAAAGCGCTGCCACTGCAATTTCGTGCCGGCGGGCGTTGTGGATGGTGGATTGCGGGTGTTTTGCTGGTCTTTTGGATTTCGCGAAATATCCCCGCCTGGCCATTCACGCTGCTAGCACCTCCTTGATTTTCCTGACAAACTGGGTCTTGCCCGGCATCGGTTGAAGGCTTATGAGTAGCCATGCCGTTGTTGCTTGGAGTCAATTTGGATCACGTCGCCACCCTGCGCCAGGCCCGCTATGCGGGAACTCTGGACATGCCGAATGCCGAGCCATGCCCACTGGAGGCCGCCCGGGATGCGCTGGCGGGTGGGGCGGATTCGCTGACGGTCCACGTCCGCAGTGACCGCCGTCATATGCAGGATGCGGATGCGTTTCAGATTCGCTCCGAAGTGCCATTGCCCCTGAATTTCGAGATGGGAGTGACTGATGAAATGGTTGGGATCGCGTTGAAACTCAAACCGGACTTTGCCTGCCTCGTTCCGGAATCCCGAATGGAAATCACGACTGAAGGCGGACTCGATGCCGTGACTGGATTGGATCGAATCCGTGATGCTGTAGCTCGATTGCAAGACGCTGGCATCAAGGTCAGTTTGTTCATTGATCCCGATTTGAAACAGGTCGAAGCCGCCCAAAAAATCGGGGCGGAGATGATCGAGTTGCATACGGGATGTTTTGCCAACGCAATGGGGGATGAAGTGGAAACGGAGCTATCCCGCCTGATCGCCGCCGCGAGGGCAGGACATGCTAGCACACTTCAGGTCAATGCGGGCCACGGCATCAACTACACCAATATCGCCCGGATTTTGGAAATCCCTCATCTCGCGGAACTGAATATCGGCCACACGATTGTTTCCCGCGCCATCAGGATCGGAATGCATGCCGCTGTGCGTGAAATGAAATCCCTGATGGCTCCCTATTTTCTCTAACCATGCGTGTTTTCGGCATCGGTATCGACGTGGTGGAAGTGGCGCGCATCGCGTCTGCGATTGAACGGCATGGCGAACCGTTTCTCGCGAAAATCTTCACACGCGCCGAGCGGGATTACTGCGAAACCCGGAAAACTCCGGCGATGCATTATGCCGCCCGATTCGCCGCCAAAGAGGCGGTTTCCAAAGCGCTTGGCACCGGGATCGGCGCGCATGCCGGACTCCACGATTTGGAAATCCTCCACGACGCGGCGGGTGCGCCGAAACTCCATCTCAGTGGCGCGGCGGCGGTTTTTGCCAACGATCAAGGCATCACCGAGATTCAAATCAGCCTAACTCACGCTCGCGAATACGCCGCCGCGAATGCCATCGCCCTAGTGAACATCGAACATTGAAGTTCGAGGTTCAATGTTTAAGCTGCCGCCATGATTCGTCCCCGCCGCAACCGCCGCACGCCAGCGATTCGCTCGATGGTTTGCGAGACCATACTTTCTCCTAGCGATTTTGTCCTGCCGATGTTCCTGCATGAGGATTCGGTGGACACAGCGATCAGCTCGATGCCTAGTGTAACGCGCTGGTGTTTGGAGAGTCTGGTCCGCGAGGCTGGCGAGGCTCACGCGCTCGGGATTCCCGCAGTCGTGCTTTTTCCGAAAATCGAGGACTCGCTCAAAACGCCCGGTGCCGAAGAGTCTTACCATTCCGATGGGCTCATTCCCCGTGCCATCCGCGCGCTCAAGGAGGCGCACCCGACGCTTTGTGTCATCACTGACATCGCGTTAGATCCTTACAACTCCGATGGTCACGACGGTATCGTCCGGCGCAATTCTCGCGGCGAGTTGATCATTCTCAATGATGAAACCATTGAGGTCCTCTGCCAGCAGGCAATCTGCCACGTCCGCGCCGGTGCGGATATCGTCGCTCCATCCGACATGATGGACGGCCGGGTGGCTGCGATCCGCGCAGCACTTGATAAGGAGGATTTTGCCGATGTTTCTATTCTCAGTTACACCGCAAAATACGCTTCCGCACTCTACGGTCCGTTTCGAGGCGCGCTCGACTCAGCGCCGAAAGACGGTGATAAGAAAACCTATCAGATGGACCCCGCCAACTCGCGTGAAGCAGTTAGGGAAACCCTGCTGGATGAGGCCGAAGGAGCTGACATGTTGATGGTGAAGCCCGCCGGTTTCTATCTGGATATCATTGCCAAGGTCCGGGAAACAACGAATTTGCCGGTGGCCGCCTATCAAGTGAGTGGCGAGTATCTCATGCTCAAGAGCGCCGCAGCAGGTGGCTGGCTTGATGAACGCGCAGTCGTTCTGGAATCTCTGACCGCCATCAAGCGGGCGGGTGCGGACATCATTCTCACCTACTTCGCCAGACAGGCTGCGGTTTGGCTCGAGGAAGGAAAATAACGGCGGCCTAGAACGATTCGCTCGAAGACACAAGACAAGAAAGTTTGAATCGCGTCGCTCTATGAGCCTCGATGCCAATGATCCGCGCGAAGCTCTTTACGACTTGCTTGATATGTCTTGGCACCAAAAAGCAAATTCCGATTATTTAGTGTTCCTTGGCTCAACACTCGGATGCCATGATTCAACTTCACACTCTGCAAATAATGAGCCTAGTAAAACTGCTTGGAACGACTATATTGGGATCAGTTGAAAAAATACTGGGAGCTCTTCCGATACCATCTTATCCGCACCTCACCATGAAGGCCCATCAATTCCGACGCATTATTCAAGTTTCCGTTTGTTCGATTTTATTGCTGGCGGCTTGCGACAGGCAGCGATTAACCCCGCCACCCGACGACCGAGCTCCGGTGCCGGTTCAGGTGAAGACTGTGGCGTTCGAACTTCATCAGGCCATGGAAGAAGTCGTTGGAAGTGTTAGATCAAAGCAAAGGGCGGTGATTGAGGCCAAGGTGAGCGGGCGTGTCCTGCAATACCTCGCCACGCCCGGGCAGATAGTAAAGTCCGGTGAATTGCTTGCCGAGGTGGATGCCCGGGAGGTCCTCGCACGGCGCGAACAAGCCGCTGCGACGCTGGAGCAAGCCAACCGCGACTTGACGCGTTCCAAACAACTCATCGCCACCAACGCGATAAGTCGGCAGGATTATGATGCCGCAGACACCCGCCAGAAAGTGGCTTTCGCTGCATTGAGTGAGGCCGATACGATGCTCGGTTATGCCCGGGTGACCGCGCCATTCGATGGGGTGATCACCCGCAAGCTTGCCGATGTCGGCGACCTCGCGATGCCGGGCAAGCCTCTGATGGAAATCGAAGCTCCCGGGTCGCTGCGTTTTGAAGCGGATCTTCCGGAGGCGCTTTTGGATCGAGTCAAACTGGGGGCCAAAATGCAAGTTGCGGTGGCTTCAATCCCACGGCCTTTTGATGGCACGGTGAGTGAGATCGCGCCGGTGGCCGATGCGACAAGTCGCACGTTTCAGGTGAAATTTGATCTAACTGATGTGCCGGGTTTGCGTGCTGGACAGTTCGGGCGCGTGTCTGTCCCGGTAGCGGAATCAAAAGTGTTGCAAGTGCCAGCCGAAGCCGTGATGAAGCATGGCCAAATGGAATTGATCTTCGTCGTGCGTGACGGTCGCTCCGCGCTGCGGCTTGTCAAAAGCGGCAAGGTGATGAACGGCAAAGTCGGAATACTATCAGGACTTGAAGAGCGCGAACAGGTCGTCATCAGCGATGTCGCGAAACTCAGCGATGGCCAACCCGTGACGATCCAGCCATGAACGATCCCTCCAGTGACAGTCCTTCTCTCGGGATCGCAGGCCGGATCGCTGCGGCGTTTATTGATTCAAAGCTCACGCCGCTGATAGTCATCGCTGCAGTTTTATTAGGTGTGGCGGCCATCATTTTGCTTCCGCGTGAGGAAGAGCCCCAGATCAAAGTCCCGATGATCGATGTGATGGTTTCCATGCTGGGATCCAGCGCCAAGGAGGTCGAGGAGCGAGCCACGCGCCCGATGGAAAAGCTGCTGTGGGAAATGCCTGGAGTGGAATACATTTACTCCACGTCCCGTGACAGCGAGAGTTTGGTCATCGTGCGATTCAAGGTTGGTGAGGATCCCGAGCGCAGCTTGGTGAGGCTCGTTGAAAAACTACGCTCGAATTTCGACCGGATTCCCATTGGTGTGACGTGGCCGCTCATCAAACCGAAGAGCATCGACGACGTGCCAATTTTAGCCATGACATTTCACAGCGACCGCTATGATCACTTAACTCTTCGTCGACTTGCTGCGCAAGTGGAGGAGTCGGTGAAACAAGTGCCCCTGGTGGCTGAGACTTCGCTGTTGGGCGGATCGCGGCGTGAGGTGCGGGTGCTGTTGGATCCGGTGAAACTGGCATCGCGCAAGCTGAGTCCCGCAGGACTGATGCCGATGCTTCAGCAAGCAAATCAACAATTCAGTGCAGGCGGGTTGACCACGGGGAACAGTGAGGTGCTGGTGGAAACCGGGGCGTTTCTAAAGACCCCGGAAGACGTGGGAAATGTCGTGATCGGTGTGTTTAGTGGCCGTCCGGTTTATTTGCGTGAGGTGGCGGAGATTGCGGATGCCGGCGAGGAACCGACGCAGTATGTGTTTCATAGCGGCGAGTCAGGCGAGGAGCCCGCAGTTACTCTAACCGTAGCCAAGCGTCCGGGTGCTAATGCTATTGCCATCGCGGATGAAGTGATTCGTAAAGTAGATTTGCTCAAAGGCACGATCATCCCGGCGGATGTGACGGTTAGTGTCACCCGCAATTATGGTGAGACAGCGGCGGAGAAATCTAACGAATTGCTGCTGCACATGGGCATTGCCGTGTTCAGCGTGGCGATTCTTATTTTGTTAACCCTCGGCTGGCGGGAGTCGGGCATTGTTGCTGTCGCGATTCCGGCCACGCTGGCGCTGACACTGCTCGTCTTTTATCTCTATGGTTTCACGCTGAACCGCATCACCTTGTTCGCGCTGATTTTCAGTATTGGCATCCTCGTGGACGACGCGATCGTAGTGGTGGAAAACATCGTTCGCCACTTTCATTTACCGCAGAACAAGGGGCGCAACTGGTCCACTATTGCCGTTGAGGCCGTGGGCGAAGTTGGCAACCCAACGATTCTCGCCACCTTCGCGGTGATCGCAGCGGTGTTGCCGATGGCCTTCGTCGGCGGCCTGATGGGTCCATACATGCGGCCGATTCCGATCGGCGCCAGTGCGGCCATGTTCTGGTCACTGCTTATTGCCTTCATCGTCACGCCGTGGGCATCGATTCGGATTTTGCGGTGGGGTAGAAAATACTCGAAGCTCACCGAGGGAGTTGCCGAGATTGTCGGCCACCATCATCTGGCTTCCGAACACGCCGAGGACTTCTTCACCAAACTCTATCGACGCGTGATGAGCCCGTTGATTCATCACAATGGTTGGCGTTGGGCTTTTCTCATCGGCATCACCATCCTACTGATAGCATCCATGGCCACCGTCGGGTTTGGTTGGGTTAAGGTGAAAATGTTACCCTTCGACAACAAAAGTGAGTTTCAAATCATCCTGAACATGCCGAAAGGCTCGTCGCTCGAGCAAACCGCCGCTGTAGCCCGCGAAATGGCGGCTGCCGTGCGTGTGGAACCGGAAGTCACCGACTATCAGGTTTATGCTGGCATCGCCTCGCCGTATAACTTCAATGGCTTGGTGCGTCACTATTTCATGCGACGCGGCGCGAATGTAGCCGATATCCAGGTGAACCTCGTCGGGAAAAGCGAGCGCAAGGCCCAGAGCCACGACATTGCCAAACGCATCCGCCCGCGTCTCACGGCGATTGCCGAGCGATACAACGCCCGAGTCGCCATCGCCGAGGTTCCACCCGGGCCGCCTGTCTTGCAAACACTCGTCGCCGAAATCTACGGACCCACGGAACAAGATCGTTTGAAGCTCGCGGAAGAGGTCAAGAGCATCTTCAAACAAACGCCCGGTGTGGTCGATGTGGATTGGTATAACGAGGCGGATCAGCAGAAGGACCGATTCGTCATCGACAAGGAAAAAGCCGCGCTTCACGGGATCAGTGCGGCGACCATTTCGCAGACGCTTAAAATTGCGGTTGATGGAGTGACAGTGGATTTGCTGCATCAGCCTGCGGAAAAGGAGGATGTCAATATCCGCCTTGAACTCGCTCGCACATCCAAGACAACCACGGATGAATTGTTAGCCCTGCGCGTGCGCTCTGGAGATGCAAACGCGCTGCCGGAGCCGGGTGCCTCCGACTCACCTCTGGTGCCATTGCGCGAACTCGTCAAGATCGAGCACGTCACTGTCGAGAAAAGTCTCTATCACAAAAACCTAATGCCCGTGACTTATGTCATCGGCGATGTCGCGGGTGTGGTGGAGAGCCCGGTCTATGCGATTTTCAAGATGAACGAGGCGTTGAAGAAAATCGATACCCGCGAGTTCGGCGGCAGCGGCAAGCCCATGCAAATCCTCAATGCCTCCATGCCCTTCACCGACGACGAACCCACGATGAAGTGGGACGGCGAGTGGCACATCACGATCGAAGTCTTCCGTGACCTTGGTGCGGCCTTCGCTGCCTGCTTGATATTGATCTATGTGCTGATGGTCGGATGGTTTCGCAGTTTCATCACGCCGGCCATCGTGATGATTGCAATCCCGTTTTCACTCGTCGGCATCTTGCCTGCACATGGACTGATGGGAGCATTTTTCACCGCGACCAGTATGATCGGTTTTATGGCTGGCGGTGGGATTGTGGTGCGCAACTCCATCATCCTTGTTGATTTCATCGAACTTCGCGTCCGCGAAGGCATGGCATTGTCCGAGGCTGTCATTGACGCTGGTGCAGTGCGCTTTCGCCCGATGTTGCTAACCGCTATGGCCGTGGTCGTGGGAGCCGCCGTCATCCTCGCCGATCCAATTTTCCAAGGACTCGCCATCGCACTGATGGCTGGCGAAATCGCAAGCCTGCTGATCAGCCGCATGGCCGTACCCGTGCTCTACTATTACTTCCATCATCGAACTTCGTCGGGCAACGAAGCAAATGCCTAGCATTTATCTTTGTCGCGCGGTACCGACCGTGGGTAGATTAGTCCGCTTATGCCATTGATTGAAAATTCAACCTATCGAGCGCCCAGTTGGCTTCTTAGCGGGCACTTGCAGACGATCTATCCGGCGTTGTTCCGGCGGCTGCCGCACGTGACGACGCGCCGTGAGCGGCTGGAGCTGGCCGACGGGGATTTCATCGATTTGGAGTGGGCGGAGCAAAGCCGTCCGCGTTTGGCGATTCTTTGCCACGGCTTGGAGGCGGACACACGGACTGACTACATTCAAGGCATGGCCGCCGCCCTGATCCGCCACGGATGGGACGTGTTGGCATGGAATTTCCGCGGTTGTGGCGAGAGTCCGAACCGCTTGTTGCGGATGTATCACAGCGGAGCGACTGAGGATCTGCATGAAGTTGTTTTACATGCCTTATCGCGGCATTCGGCGAAGTGCGTCGATCTGGTCGGGTTCAGTCTTGGTGGAAATCTCCTTTTGAAATACCTCGGCGAGCGCCCGGCGGAGCTCCCTCCGCGGCTCCACCGTGGGGTGGCTTTTTCGGTGCCCTGCGATCTCGCCTGCTCGTCGGCTCAGCTCGCCCGACGCTCGAACCGGCTCTACATGGAGCGCTTTCTGTGTAAAATGCGGGCTAAGCTCCGCACCAAGGCGCTCATGTTTCCGGGCCAAATCGAACTCGCTGGGCTTCGCCGGATTCGTAATTTCCAAGTATTCGACGACCGCTACACCGCGCCGATCCATGGTTTCGAGGATGCTGCGGACTACTGGGCGCGCAACAGTTGCCGCCAGTTTCTTCCGGCCATCCGCCTGCCTACCTTGCTTGTCAACGCGCTCAACGATCCATTCCTGGGTCCCGGCTGCTACCCTTTTGAGGAAGCAGCGACAAGCAGTTACTTTCATTTTGAGGCTCCCGCGACAGGCGGCCACGTCGGATTCTCACCGTCGCGCCGAGCGAAAGAGTATTGGTCGGAAACGCGGGCAATCAAATTTCTATCATTCTAGCAATAATTATTTGATCTTCAGAGCCACTTCATTTTCTTGAAAATAGCCAACTGGATGGCGGCGATGGCTGCCATTAATGCGATCACCCAGATATAGCCGTGTGGCTGGTAAAGTTCCGGCATGTTGAGTGGGAGTTTTTTACCGGATGGGGACTCGGGGGCGAAATTCATGCCGTAAACGCCGACGATGAAAGTCAAAGGTATGAAAATCGAGGTGATCACCGTGAGCACCCGCATGACCTCGTTGGTGCGCAGTCCGACACTGGAATGATAAAGTTCCATCAGCCCGGTGGTGAGTTCCTTGTAACTTTCGACCAAGTCCATCAACTGGACAGTATGGTCGTAGCAGTCGCGCAGGTAAATCTTGGTGGGGGCGGCAATGAAGCCTGTCGGATCGTGAAGCAGCGCATTCACTACGTCGCGCAGCGGCCAGACGAAGCGGCGCATCTGGGTGAGGCTGCGTTTGTATTCGTGCAGTGTCATGACCATTTCCCGTGAGGGCTTTTCCAGCAGAACGTCCTCTAACTGCTCGATGGACGAGCCGAGATCTTCAAGCACCGGATAGTAATGGTCGATGATGGAGTCCACCAGCGCGTAGGCCAGATAGTCGGTTTGTAATTTCCGGATAGATCCGCGACCGCTGCGGATGCGCTCGCGGACCGGATCGAAGACGTCGTAGTCGCCTTCTTCCTGGACGGTGATCAGGAAATTTTTCCCGAAGAACAAGCTCACCTGTTCGCCGCAAATGATTTTCTCCGAATTTTGATAGACCATCTGGGCGACGATGAAGATGTAGTCAGCAGTGTATTCGACCTTGGGGCGCTGGCCGGTGTTGAGCACGTCCTCAAGGGCGAGCGGGTGAAGGTTGAAGCGCTCGCCGAGGAAGGTGAGAGTTTCGACGTCACCTAAGCCGTCGATGTTGATCCAGGTGATTTTACGGTTGTCGAAATGCTTGGCGAGTTCGCCTAGGTCAGTGATGTCGCGTTCTTCAAGCGTGTCTTTGTCGTATTCGATGATCTGGATGCCGGGTTTGCGGCCTTGGCCGTCCACTAGATGGGGCGAGAGAGTGGCGGGGGGCGATCCCGGCGGGCCGTGGCGCTTAGTGAGCATGGCTGCCAGTCTAGCCTTTCGGTTTGATGGTTACGAGCAGGGTGTTTTCGGCGGCGAGGTATTTTTTGGCGAGGGCGTTGATTTCCTTAAGCGTAATCGAGCGGTAATCCGTGTCGCGGGTGCGGGCGAGATCAAGTCGTTTGGGGTCGGCCTGGGATTGGCTCATGACGGTGGTGAGCCAGTAATTGTTATCGCGGAGGGATTTTTCTAGGATGCCGAGGGTGGGTTTGAGGGCGCGGTCGAGTTCGTCGGCGGTCGCGCCTGTGGTGGCGAGTTGCTCGGCGAGGTCGCGCATGGTGTTGAGGAGGAGTTCCATATCCCCGGGTTTGCCGATGCTTTGGCTGATGATGTAGCCCATGCCCTCGAGTGCGTCGGATCCGCCAGCTCCGGCGTTCGGACTGTAGGATGCTCCAAGTTTCTCACGGATTTCCTCGCGGAGTCGGTCGCCGAAGATTTCAGCTAACAGATTGAGCCGGCGGAATTGTTGTTGATTGCCGCGCATTGGGGCGGTTTTCCACAGAGTGGTGGCGATGCCTTGTGGGATTTTGGATTCGTAAGTGAAAGTTTTTGAGGCTGGGGCATTGGGAAATTTTACTTTGCGAGCATCGGCCATGAGAGGTGCGGCGGACGCGCGCTTGGGCAGGGCACCGAAAGTGGATAGAACGTCAGGCAGGATTTTATCGGGACCGAAGTCACCGACGATAGTGAGTTCCAGATAGCCGGTGGTGAGTTCGGGAGTGAGCCATTTTTTAGCATCGTCGATGGTGTAGGAAGCGAGTTGCTCCATGGATGGCACGCCGAAGCGGGAGTCTCCGCCATGAAGCCAGGCATCCATTTCTTGTTGGGGACCTGCGGGCGTGTGCTTGAGTTGTTGTTCCAGCATTGGGATTGCTTTTTTGAATTGCCAGAGGGCTTCCTCGCGGTAGCCGGGATCTGTGATCGTGGCGCACATGTATTGGCATTGCAGGGTGAAATCCGCAGGAGTGGTGGTTCCACTGATCGTAAACGCGTCTTCACCGATTCTGAGCGATGACCCGACGTTGCGGCCTGCTAGAATCTGTTGGAGCTCATCGTTCGAATACTTGCCGATGCCGCCGCCTTCGAACACGGATTGGGCGAATTCATCGAGCATGGGCATGTCTTTCTGCTGGCTGAGTTTGCCGGAGCCGATCCGGGTGAGGACGCGGATTTTTCCTTTTTCGAAATCGGTGCGCTTGAGGTTGACGCGCACTTGATTGGATAGAACCAACTGGGTGATGGCGAGATCATCGATGTTCTTGCGGCTGGTGACGGTTCCGGGTTTGCCGAAATCCACATAGCCAAAATCCTGGGAGGCGCGTGCTGCCGGAGCTTCCACGGGAGTGCCGCGTGAGTCCTCAAAGAGTGCTGCTAGATTTTTTTCCGCGTTCTCGGGTTGGCTTTTGGTGGTGAGAATCAGGTGGAATCCTGCGGCATCCCAGAAGTTTTTGAAAGCTTGCAAGCAGGTGGCCGGGTCGATGGCGTCGAGATTGCGTTTGGCGATTTCGAGGTTGGTTTCAGGGTCAGAGAAAACGTGTTTATCATTGATGGACTTGGCCAAGCCGGTGGCGAGATTTTCTGACTTGCGGGTGGCTTTTTGTTCGACCTGTTGTTGGTAGATATTCAACAGGTTGGATTTTGCCTCGGCGAGTTCGGCTTCGGTGAAGCCAAACTCCGTGGCGCGGCGGAATTCGCGCTCGATGATGGGAACGGCTTCTTTCCAACGGTCATCTGCCGCAGTGATGGTGATGGAGCCGAGTTCGAGGGAGTTGAACAGAACGTCGCGGGATGCAGAACCCTCGGCGACCGGTGAGTCTTTTTCTTTGGAAATTCGCTCAAAGCGGCGGTCGATGATCGAATGGGCGATGTCGAGTGGTAAGTATTGGCCGCGCGTGGCAATGGTGTCCGGTTTCTCAATATGCGATCTAACAAGCATAAGCGAAACATCCGTGGAGCTGACTTCTTGATCGTGAAACACAGCAGTTTCGAGCCCTTCGGGTTGATGGATCTTGCCCAAGTTTGGTTCCGCACCGGACTTGGGCGGGTTTTTCATGGAAGCAAAGGTGGTTTCGATGCGGCCACGCATTTCCGCAGGGTCGATATCGCCGACGACGATGAAGGTCATGCGCTGTGGCGTGTAGTAATTGCTGTAAAAATCGACAAACCGTTCGCGCGGGGCGGACTTGATGACGTCCTCGATGCCGATGGGGAAGCGGTGGGAAATGAGCGAGTTCGGAAGGATTTTCGTGAATTGTTGCTCCATCAGGCGGTAGCCGACGGTATCCCGGCTGATTTTTTCCGAGAGGATGACACCGCGTTCTTTGTCGATTTCCTCGGCGGTGAGTAGGGCACCATCGCCGAAGTCGCGCATCACAGTGAAGGCGAGTTCGAGCGTTTCCTGTGAGAGGTCGGGTAGATCGAGCATGTAAACGGTCTCGTCGAAGGAGGTGTAAGCATTGGCATGCGCGCCGAAGGCAATGCCGAGCCGTTGCATGCGCGGAATGAGTTGGTCAGCAGAATGGTTCTTGGTGCCATTGAACACCATGTGTTCGAGGAAATGGGCGATGCCGCGTTGGTCGTCCGCCTCCATCAGGGAACCGGAGGCAATATGCAGGCGCAGCGAGACGCGCTTCGGGGGGTCGGTGTTCGGGTAAATGATGTAGCGCAGGCCATTTTCGAGAGCTCCGAAGGTGGCTCCCGCGTCCGGGGCGATGTCTGAGGATGCTTGCGGCCATGGACGGATGGCGATTTCTTGGACGGCGGCTTTGGCGGCAGCCTTTTCCACTAGGGGTGCCGTTGTGGAATTTTCCGTGGTTTTTTGCGATTCAGTAGGAGGCGGGGGAGAGCCAGAGGGGGTAGCTTTGGAGCGCAGTGAGAGAAATATCGCCATGGTCGCCAAGAAGAGGACCATCAGAAAGGGTGTGGCTTTTTGCATGCCGCAACGTTGCGTGGACCGTCCCTGTTGGCAACGTCGAAAAACTGGAATCCAGAGTGAAAGTCCTGATTTTCAAACGATTTTTGAATCTTTGAGAAATCAGGATTGCAATCCGTAGCCCGCCATGTTGCTTTTTCCGTCGACCACATGGTCCACTGTGCGCGCGTGGCGGAATTGGTAGACGCGCTAGATTCAGGTTCTAGTGGGGGCAACCCTGTTCAGGTTCGAGTCCTGTCGCGCGCACCATTTGATTTTTAAAGGGGTTATTGACCCAGCACGATGGAGGCGGTTTTGAAGCTGCCTTTCGGACCGGCGACGGGGACTTTGATTTGGCCACAGCCGGTGGTGGTGCCCCATTGAGAGTCTTGCACGAGCACGCCGCTGACAGCCGCGCTGCCAGCTGGGACATCGCTGGAGAAACCGGCTGGAATCGTGAATGCGCCTGAAATGGCTCCATCGGTTTTCGAGGCTTTGCCTTTCCATGCGACTGGTGTCGCTCCGACTGGCATGGAGGTGACGAACGCGAACTTGCTATCCAAGGTGAACTCGGTGGGCAGTTTGGCGGTGGTGGATTGTGGGTCCTGGTTGCTGAGCCCCCCGCCGTTAATCATGATGGAGGTTTTGTTGTTGTCGCGCCAGCCGAGCGAACTGCCCATGGCGGTGGCGCTGGCGGGAGCAAGCCAACGGCTGGTGCCGACGGTGACGGGCATGCCGGGGAAGCCGCTCGGGTAGCTGAGAGTGGTGGCATCCGCAGTCTTGGTCCACCAGACATCATCTTCAAACGGGGCCTGGCCGGCTGTTGTTTGTCCGAGGTTTCCGAGGGTGACGATGCCGCCGATGTAGGAGCTCTTGATTTTGTAGGGTTGCGACCAAAGGATCGCTTGGCCAAAGGCTGATACACGCAGGGAGATGCTGGCAGCCGTGCCATCGCCGAAGAGTCCTTTGAAGGCACCGATGCCTTGATTGCTGACTTTTCCTCTCAACCAGCCGAGGCCCGCCGGGAGGTTAATGCCACTTTGTTGACTGGTATCGAGGACCAAGCTGTAGGCCACCGTTGCAGGTGGCAATTCCCCAACTTTAGCGATGCGGAATCCGCGCAAGGTTCCACCGTTATAGGTGCCGGTGATACCGGGAGTTGAGCCATTGAGTGAGCTGTTCACGGTTACAGCGGGTGCGCCAGTGTCGGCTGGAAATGGTGCGGTGATCTGGGCGACGGGCGAGCCTTCCGCAAGGATGAAGGTGCCTTTGGCGCTGCGTTTTTTGCTAGATCCTGCGGATTCGAGGGTCGCGCTCCATTGGTTGGCGCGGGTGATGGTGATTTTGCAGACACCGATCGGAACTGAATTGGAATCTTCCATGAGGAAATCGAAATTTCCAATGAGCGAGGTTGGGAAATCGAGCACCGCAATCGGAAGGATGATGGTGCGGATAACGGATCTGCCCTGAAGCACTTGCACGCTGACCTGATAGGTTCCGGCTTTGCCTGCGAGGATCCCGGTGAGTTGGCCGGTGAGGGCGTTGTATTTGAGTCCGGTTGGAATCTTGCCACTCACTTTGAGCGTTTCTCCAGGGTTGCGCAGGCGGTTGAGATCGAAGGCAACTTGATTTCCTACCCGCAGATCGTATCGAGTGCCGACAAAGGCGATATCGAATGGCTCAACCGCGACGCCCGTGCCGCTGAGGTTGATGTCGAATGGGTTCTCATCCGCATCATTGCTGGAGATTTGAAGCGATGCACTGCGCGCGCCTGCGGCCGTCGGCGTGAAAGTTGCCGTGAAAGTCGTGCTCGCTCCAGGAGCTAGCGTGGTTGCTCCCAGCACGCCCAAGGCAAATTCGGAGGCATTCGTGCCGCTGCGGGATACCGCGATACCGGTTAGGTTCGCAGAGCCGGTGTTGCGCACGGTTAGGGTTTTGACCATTGGTGAGCTGATGTTCGCACTGCCGAATGCCAATGTCGCAGAGTCATCCACTAGATCGGTTCCCGCAGGTTCTTCGATAGCGATTTCTGGAGCGGGCGGAATTTCGCCGGTGCCGCTGAGGGTAATGTCGAAGGGGTTCTCGGTTGCATCATTGCTCGCTATTTGAAGCGCAGCACTGCGAGCACCTGCGGCCGTTGGAGTGAAGATCACGGTAAAAGTCGTGCTTGTTCCGGGGGCCAGCGTGGTGGAACCCAGCACGCCTAAGGCAAACTCGGAGGCATTCGCGCCGCTGCGGGATACCGCGAGTCCGGTTAGGTTTGCATTGCCAGTGTTGCGTATGGTCACAGTTTTGGTGGTTAATGTGCCAACGTCAGAACTGCCAAATGCCAATGCCGCTGTGCCATCTAACAGATCGGTTCCGGCGGGTTCTTCGACCACGATTTCTGGGGCGAGATCGGTGGGCGGACCGGTTGGGAGGTCGCCGCTGCGAGGGTCGATGCCTTGGAGGAAATATTGGAGCAGGGTGTATCCGCCGCCGTGGGGTTCGGAGTTGGGATCCTGGCCGATTTCGCCGAAGAAGAATTTTTCCCATTCGTCGTCGAGCAGGTTGCCGTCGGTATCGTTGTCGGATGCGGCGGGGCGCGAAGCGAGGACGGCGGCGGTGATTTCCATGGTCGGGTAGCTGCCGGCGGGTGGGGTGTCGGTAAAGCCGGTGACGGTGAATCGCGCGCCCGATTGCAGGCCGAGGCCGCGCTCTAACTGAAAACGGCTGCCGTCGGCGTTGAGCAGGGCGACTTCGGTGGCGTCGGTGGTGCGGAGGTAGACGCCGGGCGCTGCGGGGGCGTCGGTGGTGCGGAGGGAGACGCCGGGCGCTGCGGGGGCGGCGTTGGTGCGGAGGGAGACGCCGGGCGCTGCGGGGGCGTCGGTGGTGCGGAGGGAGACGCCGGGCGCTGCGGGGGCGGCGGTGGTGCGGAGGGAGACGCCGGGCGCTGCGGGGGCGGCGAGGATTTCGACCGTCCAGGTGGCGGTGGGGCGGAAGGCTTGGGCAAATTGCGATCTGGCGGTGGCGTAGGCGTTGCGGGCGGTGTTGAGGTCTGCGGCAGTGAGGGCACCGCCGTATCCGGTGGGGAGAAAGCCACCGCGCAGGATGATGCGGAGGACGTCGATTGGCAGGGCCATGCCGGGGGTGGTGGCGGAGGTGGTGGCGTGGTGCTGATAGATGCTCTGGGCGGTGGCGGTCATCGCGTCACGGGCGGTGCGGGCGAGGGTGAGGGCGGCGCGGAAGTCGAATCCGGCGGCGGCGAGCAGGGTGCGGTCGCCGGTGGACGGGAACTCGCGGTGAAGGTCGGCGGTGCGACCGGGGAGGAACGAGAAATCGTTGAGCGCGGCGGGCGGGTCGCTGCCGGGGCGGACGCTGGTGATGGCGGAGTGGACGATTTCTTCCAACAAAATGGCGGTGGCGGCGTCGGCCGGGGCGGCGATGCTGCGGGTGGTGGCGGGCGGGCGGTTGGCGGCGGCGGTCATCGCGGCGCTGATCCAGCCGCCGGCGTTGGTGGAAAGGTCGGTGTCGCTGGGGGTGAATGCGGGGGTGAAGGGTGGCGGCGGGGTGGCGGGGAAAAAGGCGATGATTTCGCGGCCGTGGCGGATGTCGGTGGTGAGGTCGAAATAGGTCGGACTGTGGATGGCGACGAGGCCGTCGAGCGGTTGCGGTGAGGTGGAGGCGATGATGGCGCCGCGGGTGCCGCCATCGGGCAGCGGGCTGCCGAGGGTGGCGACGGGGCTCCGGGCGATGAGCGAGCCGTCGAGTCCGTAGCCGACGAGGTCCTCGCCAAGCGCGATCTCGGTGGTGGCCGTGGCGTTGGTGGCGGTGGCGACGAGGGCGATGCCACCTTCGGGGGAGACGCCGGCGGTGTTGTTTGGGAGGGGAGTGCTGGTGTCGTCGCCGGGGTCGGTGCCTTGGAGGATTTCGTCGAGGTCGGAGACGCCGTCGCCATCGGAGTCGGAGCCACCGAAGGGGTCGAGGCCGTAGGCGAGTTCGACGTAGTCGGGCACGCCGTCGTTGTCGGAATCGATGTCGGCAAGCGAGGCGACGGGCAGGGTGTAGCTGCGGGTGACGATCGGGCCGTGGGTGGCGTCGAGGCTGGATTTCAGGGTGAATTCGAGGGTGGTGGTCCAAGCGACGGGGAGGTTTTCCGGGGCGGTTTGCCAGTTGCCGCCGTTTTGGCGAAAGAGGAGGGTGAAGCGGGATTCGTCGTATTCGGTGGTGACCTGGAAGGTTTCGTGGTAGGTGCCGGAGGCGGGTTCGATGATGAGGGTGGGTGCCATGAGGCCGCCGAGGTCGCCGGCGGCGGCGATGCTGAGGGCGGGTTCGTGCTGGTTGGTGAGGACGTAGTTGGTGCCGGTGGGGGCGAGGACGGATTGGTTGCCGGCGGAGGTGAGTCCGCTGGCGGGGGTGGCGAAGTTTTCGGTGAGGACGTTGGCGGGCACGGCGGCGGGCGAGGTGCGGCGCGTCCATGAAGCGAGGTGGCGCACGCCGAGCAGGCGGGCGGTTTCGTCGGCCAAGGGATCGGCGTTGAAGAAGAGGAGGGTGGCGAGGATTTCGCCGGGGGCGGGCAGTGCGGGGAGGATGCCGGAGTCTTTCAGGACCCAATTCGAACCATCCCACTGGTATGCGTGATAGAGATCGGACGGGCCGCCGGGGGTGGATGAGGCGAGCTTGACGATGCCGATGCCGGGGACGGGGAGCAGGCCGTTGAGGAAGGTGCCGGGTTCGGCAGTGAACGTTTGCACGGGCGGGGAGATGCCGTTGCCGGCGGCATTGACGCGCAGGTGGGCGGCTTGCGATCCATCGGCGGCGATGGCGAGGAAGCCGTCGTTGAGGTTGCCGCCGACGCCACCGTGGACGGGGATGACGGTGCTGACGGGGAAGGGCAGGGAAATCGGATTGCTGGTGAGCGTGCTGGCGGTGGTGAGCGGGACGGAAAATTCGACCAATTGGGCGACGTTGTTGCCGCTGCGATAGGCGATGGTGAAAAGGCGGGCCGGGTGGTCGCTGCTGCGGACGTTGGTTGCGAAATCGACGTTGTTGGTGAAGGTGTCCTTGAAGGTGAGTGTGTGGCTGGCGCCGCCGCGGGCGGCGAGTTCGATGCGGGTGTTGGCACCACTGTCGCCGGTGACCAAGGCGAGGGAATCCGCGCTGCCGGGTGCGGTGAGCGGTTGGAGGCGGCGGAAGGCGGTGGCGTGGCTGCTGTCAGCGAGCACGGCGGCGGTGGCGGAGAGGTCGTGATGGGCGGCGAGGCGGCCGGGTGTGACGCCGTTGGCGCGGGTGGCGACGAGGAGTTCGTTGTTGGGCGCGGTGCCGATGGGGGCGACGCCGGAGGGGCCGATGCCGGTGAGATTTGGCATCACTCGTGGAAACGGGGCGGCGCTGAGGGCGTCGATGAGGATGACGCGGTTGGCGGAGGTGGAGGTGAGGGCGAGGATTTCCCCGCTGGCTCCGGGCAGACCGGCGCAGGCGTCGGTTACGTCCGCAAGGCCAGTGGGGATGGGTGCGCTCCAAGTGACGACGGCGCCGGGAGCGACCGTGGCGAAGCGCACGGTTCCGGTGGCGGCATCGACGAGGGCGAATTTTTCCGGCGCGTTGCGAAGTGGGACGTGCCACTCCGTGGCGAGGCGGGATGCGGACTGGGCGTGCGCGGCAGTGGCGGCGAGCACGGTGGCGGCTAGGAAATGGAGCAGGAGTTTCATGGCGCGGAAGATCAGTGTTGGATGGCGTCGAGCGGGAGGACGCGGAGGATTTCACCGCGGTCGTCGTATTGGACGATCAGATGTCGATAACTTGCGCCGACGGCAACGGGCAGTGGATCGACCAGGAAGATGAGGCCGGTGTTTCCCTCAAGGTAAGGAGGCACATCGGTGAGGTTCGCCGGGAAGGCGAGGGTGGGCTTGCTCACATCGTCCCACGTTCCGGCGACGGGGATGGGTCCGCTGAAGTTGCCACGGCTTGGGCTTGTGAATCGGAACCAGGGGTCGCGGATTTCGTAACCGGTGCGGCCGCCTTTGCCATCGCCGAGCCGCCATGACATGCGATCAATGCGCGGGGTGCATTGGACGACGTTGGCGCGGGCATCGGGGTAGCGCGCGGAGGGGACCTGGTAGCGGAACAGCATGAAGGGCATGAGGTCGATGAGCGGATCGACGCTGCCGAGGGTTTCGCGGAGCTTGAAGAGGTAGCTTTCGGGTGTTTTGGGTGACGCGAGGGTGGCAACGGTGCCGAGCGAGTTGGCGGACAACGGATGGCGGGTGACGCCGACGAGGAACATCGTGGGAATGCCGAATCCGATGTTGGGGATGAGCGGCCAGATCGGACCTTCGGATGTGGTGTATTGCTCGATGGGCAGGCGGTGATCGTGACTGCCGGGCAGCGGGCGGGCGGGCCACGGGATGATCGGCAGGGCGAAATCGGGCGGGGTGACCCACTGGGCGCTGGCGACATTGCTGGCTGAGCCGTTGGAGCGGGCGTCGGGTTCGCCGGGGCCGCAGGCGCGGATGGCGAAGAAATGGGTGGCATCGGCTGGCAGCTCGATCTGCAATCCGAATGCGGGGCCATTGCCGAGCTGGGCGCCGACGCGGGGCGTCTGGAAGCGGTAGAACTCGAGGTCGGGGAAATCGGGGGAAAGGGAGGCGAGCGAGTCGTTGGAGAGAAGGGCGGAGAGGCCGGAGGGCTTGGGGATGCCGCCACCTTCGCGGGCGATGAGGATTTCAAAGCGATCGACGCCGACGGGGTCGCAGAACCATTTTAGTGCGGCGGTCATGCTGCCGCTGCTGTTGCCGACAATTTCGGCGGGGGCAAGCATCGGGGTGGGCATGTCGGGGTTGAGCATGGTGACGCAGCTGATGGGAAACATCGGGCTGGGGTTGGCGTTTTGATCGAGGATCTGGACGTAGTAGCAAACGCGGCTGCCGTTGGCGGCGGGCAGGGCGGCATCCTCCCAGGGTGCGGGGCTGACGAGGTTGGGGCCTTCGTTTTTCGAGATGAGGCTCAGTTCGCCGTCGCTGCCGACGCGGCGATAGACGCGCCATTCGCTAACGCCCTGGCCGGCCGGGAAGGCGATGGAGCCGATGATCGGGGTCAGGTTGCCCAAGGAATCGTAGGCTTCGTGGACCGGGAACGGGTCGGGGGAAGCGTTAATCGATTTGCAGTCCTTGCTGGCGTCGAGTTTGAAGCGTTGGATGATGTAGGGGGCGTTTTCTGTGTTCACCGTGGAGGCATCGGCGGGTGTCGAGACCAGACCGTGGGCGGTGACGCCGCTGACGCGGATGACCATACCGTTCGCAACATTGTCCGACACGCGGTAGGGCAGATGGATGAGCACGGTATTGCCGCTGCGGTAGGCGTGGCGTTTGTTGTGGACGACGACGACGGGATTTGGCTCGTTGTTAAAGTACACCTCGACGTCGGCCGCGACCAGGGTGGAGGAGGTGCGCTCGATACGAATGGTGACGCCGACGTAATCGGCGGGCAGCTGGAATGTCTCGGGCCCGAGGTATTGGCGGCCGAGGTATTCGGCGGAGGGGAGGTGGCGGCAGATCACAAAATCGCCGGTGGCGGAGTCGGGTGCCTTGAAATCGCGAAGGAAGCCGGGGAGCGGCGAGCTGTGGCCGCCGAGGATTTCATCCGGGCAGGCGGTGGTGCCGGCGGCGCGGATGGTGTACCAGATCGAGCGGTCGGGGTGGGTGGCGATGGTGGGTGCGCCGCTGCCGTTGTCGTTGAAAATGCCGAATGTCTCACCGGGGTCGTGGGCGACGTATCCGATGCGGCCGATGAGTGGGTTGCCGACGTTGTCGAGGTATTCCTGCGAGCGCGACCAGCGGTAGATGTAGTAGCCGGTGGCGGCATGGCTTTCCGGGCTTTCCGGGAGCTGGCGGAACTTGATCTGGAGGTGTTGGCTGCCGGCTTGGGCGTCCCACCCGGCGGGAGTTGCGGGGGCGGTGAACTGGCTGGTGACGGACTCGAGGGTCGGCGGCATCGGCGGCAGGGTGTCGCACATCACGACGAGCGCGCCTGGCGAGACCTCGCCGGGGACGCCGACGATGTTGCGGGCGGCGACGAAGAAGTAGAACGCCTCGCCGTCCTGATAGGGGCGGCGGATGGATGCGCCGTTGTCATCGATGTGCCAGACGCCGTCGTCGGAGAAATCGATGCGTTCTGTGTTGGATGGATCGGCGGCTTCGGGCGGGGTGAGCATGTCGCCGATGAGGATGGGCAGAGAGTTGGCGCGGGCGGCGTCGGGATCAGGGTCGGTGGCGACGCTGGCGGCCACGGCGGCAAGCAGGTCCACGCGGGTGGGCGGGGTGACGTGCCAGCCGAGGGACTCGGCGACGTTTTTTTTCACCCGGAACATGTCGAATCCGAAGGTGTGAGGCATTTGCCCGCGCAGCGTGGCCGGGATGCCCCAGCGCAGGCGGACGTTGAGGTTGTTTTTGGGACTGACGGTGTGGTAGTCGGCAGGTTTGACCGGGTGGGGCACGGGAAAGGGTGCGGCCGGGGCGGCGGGGATGATGGGATTGGCGGTGTCGAGCGTGACGCGCCCGACAACGCGCAGGTCGTTGTCGGCGGCATCGACCTCGCGCAATTCGAAGGTGTGGACGCCTGCGTTGACGGGGATCGAGAAGCCGTGGCCAAGGGCCATCATCACGCCGGGGTGGGCACGGCCAAGGAAGAACAGGCGCGAGAGGGTTTCGGGATCGGTGGCGGCGGACTGGAGAATGAAGAGCAGCTTGTCGGCGGCGTCGAGGGAGGGGTCGGCGGGCGCGGCGGGGTTTTGGGAATCAAAAATGAGCTGGCGGTAGAGTGCGTCGATGCGGACGGGGGCGTTTGCCGCGCCGGGGTCGATCTTGACTCCGAGTTCGAGCATGGCACGGACGGTGTGCGAGCTGCCTTGGTGCGTCTGGATACCGAGGCGGGTAAAGGGCGCGGTCGAATCGGCGTCGCCGGATTTCGAGTGGATGGCGTAGCGCTTGCCGAAGGTGACGGCGGCATCGCCCGGCTGCCAGAGCAGGTAGGCGTGGGTCCTGCCATCGATGGTGCTATCGACGGTGGTGCCGAGGGTGGTGAGCAGTTCGCCGGTATCCTGGGCGCGGGCGGGTGGCGCGATCAGGAGGGTGACGGTGAAGAGGGTGGCGAGGAGGTGTTTCATGTGTGAGAGTTTTGTTGATTGGGCTTGGCGGATGCAATCCGCCGCCACGGTTAGAGATCGACGCTCCAGGAACCGCCTTCGTATTTGACCTTGGCGGATTTGTTGAACTTGATGCAGAACGGGCAGGATCCGGCCTTGCCTTCGAGTTTGCCATTTCCGGAGAAGGCGAGCGCACCGTTTTTCATGACGCCGACCATGGTGACGGAGCCCTTGATCGAGACTAGGCAGAGTGCCTCGCCGCTGGCGCCGAGCAGCATTTTTCCGCCGTATGTGGGGCCTTCGACGAAGTAGAACGCTCCGGCTCCGACGCCTGCGGAGATGCGGAAGAAGCAACTGGCGGGGATGCCTAACAGCGTTTCGGAAATTGGCAGCCATAGCTCGCCATAAACGTAGGCTCCGGTGAAGGGTGGGTTGCCGAGGACTGCGGCGACATCGGGATCGACCATTTGAAGCGGGGCAAGCGAGCAGGTGCGCCCGAAGAAGATGCCGCCGGAGGCTTCGTAGTCGGAGATGATGACGGTGGCGGTGGCCGCGAGGTAGGCCTCATTCTTGCCGACGGCGACGCCGGCTGCGAATTCGGTGATTTTGAAGGATTGGAATTCCAGCTCGCCACCGGTCATTTCCATGCCGCCTCCGATCCCTATGGGGCTGACGCGGGGGATGGTCTGCATCGAGAACCAGACGTCGAGATTGGCGCGGAGGTCGGGGCTGATCCAATCGAGCGGGACGTCGATGGCTCCGATGCGCACTTCGACGACCTGCTCGCCTTCTGCGACGCAGCTGGCGGAGCCGGTGTCGGTGGTCGAATCGTAACATAGCATCTCAAAGTATGCCTGGAGCTTGAGGTCATCGGGGACTTTCAACTCGACCATCGCGTCGATGCGCAGGCGGCGCAGGGTGTCGCCCTGGATGTGGGCGTAGCCGTCGATGGATCCGGCGCCGACGACGTCGTTGATGTCTCCGACGAGGCCGTTGATGGAGTCGTCGATGGGGCCGAGGGCCTCCTTGATGAGTTCGCGGCACATGCGGTTGACCTCGGCGAAGGCGGAGTCGATGGCGGAGCGGAGCGCGATGTCGAATTCGGAGATGGTCTGGCGCAGTTGATATTGGATGCTGCGGATGAATTCGGTGGCCAGCAGGCGGTCGCGGAGTTCGGCGCGGATGAAGGCGACGAATTCCTCCTTGTCGAACTGATCAAGGACGCTGCCGAATTGATTGATCGCGGTGTTGGTGGGCAGTGCGGCGTAGGCGACCATCTGATCGATGAAGGCGTAGGCCTGCGAGCGGATCTCATCCATCATGTTGTCGATCTCGGCTCCCGCGTTGGCGATGATGGTTTCGAACGATTCGAAAATCTCCTGACCTTGGGTGAGTTTGTAGCGGACGAGAACGAGGTATTCGCGGGCTTCGAGGAGCACTTCGTTAACGCGGTCGAGGGTGGGATCGAACTTGACGAGTAGCTCGTTGAGCTTGGCGTTGACCTCAGAAGTGAGCTCGCCAAGTAGCGGGTTGAGGATGGCGGAGAGTTCGGTCGGGGCGAGTTCGGCGATGAGTTTGCGGACGAGTGCCTGGACGATCTGGCGCTCGGGGGTGCCACCCGGGCCGGGGATTTCCGCGAGCAGGCCGTTGATCGGACCGCCGATGGGGTTGTAGCCGGGCGGCACCTGGAGGGCGACGATGACACCCGTGCCGTTGCTGTAGGTCTGGAGCTGGCCGGAGATGGAATCGATGGCGAGGATGCCGCTATCGACGGCGTCGGCCACGCGTTTGACCAGGCTGGAGGCTTCGTCATTGGCGTCGGAGAGCTGCTCGAGGCGTCCTTTGATGCTGTTGGCGTGGACGCCGATGCTGCCGTCGAGGTATTGGTCGAAGACATCTTTGAGGTCGCCGCTGCCTTGGTTGAGCCATGTGTTGTAGGTGCCGTTGGCGGCGACGGCGTTGTTGTAGGAGGTGACGACGGCGTCGTAGAGCGGGCAGATGACCTCGTCCTCGATCTCGTCGATGGCGCGGTCGAGCACGTCTTCCATGGTGTCGTTGACGAGGTTGCCGACTTCATCGACGCCTTGGTTGAGGGTGTCGGTGACGTAGGACTGGGCGGCTTCGGTGAGGGCGCGGGCGGCTCCGAGTTGGCCATCGACGATCTCGGTGGCGGCGCTTGCGAGGCTGATTTTCGGGAGGCCTTCGTATTTCGCGCCGAAGGAAATCTCGGCGTTGTCGGCGCTGAGGTAGTCGATTTGGTGTTCGACGTCGATGACGAGCAGCTCGTTTTGCACGGCCTCCCATGACTCGAAGTAGCGGGCGCTGGGACTCCAGCGCAGCGGGTAATCGAGTGGCACGACGCCGAAAAGCGATTGCTGGGCGCGGACGCGGAAGTCCGGCTGCTCGGTGGTCGGGTTCTGGTATTCGCCGACGGTGATGCCGAGGGGGAAACCGCGGTGGGTTTCATCGAAAAGCGTGTTCGTGAATTGCGACTGGCCGCCGCTTTCCCAGTTCGATGCGAGGTAGGCGGGGGCGGGGACGCCGGCCTGGGCGCTCGTCATGACGTGGACTTTGAGATCCTCGAAATAGGGCACACCGCAGTTGGCGGCGAAGGAGACGAAGCCGGTGGTGGGCGCGCCGGCAGTGGATGGGTTGTTGAAATAGAGCTTGGAGACCGGGTTGAGGGCGTAGGTTTCGGTGCCGGGGCCGTCGAGCGGGATGGTGGCGGGCAGGCCAATGCGGCCATCGGCTCCCACGATGTTGTCGGCAAGTGTGCCGATGTTGCCATCGGGCATGAACCCGAGGACGCCGGCGATTGGCGAGTCGATGTTGGCCGCGCCGGTGATGAGGCCGAGGGTGAGGAAGCGCGGGTCATAGCAACCGGCACCGACTTCCGGGGCGAAGCGCATGGCCATCGGGGTGAACGAGCCGTTCCAATAGGACAGATTTTTCGGCCCGCTATCTGACGGATCGATCATGGCGCTGTCGAGCGCGCCGGTGCAGGTGAGCATGAGTTCGCGGAAGGCTTGTTCGAAGTCGGAGGGAAGGGGCACGGAAACGGATCCATTGATCCCTGAGCGCTCGTTTTCATTCGAGAGGAAGGTGAGCTGGAATCGGGTGATCTCGAAATCGTAGTCGTAGAGGACAGTGCTTGAAGCGAACGTGCCGTCTTTGGCTACGTGGCGGCCGGATACGCCGCTGCGGCGGACGTAGTATTTGCTGACCTGCTCTTGGAGTGCATAGGGGTATTCGGAAACCTGATCCGCCAGTCGCGACGCGCCGACATGGGCGGGGGCATCGACGGTCACGGTGGCACCGGGCCAGACGCCGGTGCCGTCGAGGTAGCCCTGGGTTTCCGCATAGACGGGGATCCCTGGAACGGCGGGGTTGAAGCCGGCGAGGGTGATCACGCCGGGGCCAAGGATGCCGGCGTGGTTTTGCTGCGGGCCGCTGGCGGCGATGGGATTGAGGGCGTTGTAGAGCTGGTTGCCGCCTGCGAGGAAGGTGGCGATGCCAAAGGCATCGGTGCGGTGGGTGAAGCTGAGGTCGCCGCGCATGCCCCACTTGAGTTGGGCGGGGGAGATCTTTCCGGAAGCCTGCAGGCCGCCATCGGAGGTGATGAAGAGCACTTCATCGGTCGGTAAGAGTTCGATTTTATCCATGGATCCGCCGGGCGGGCCGCAAGCGTCGTCAGGGCAGCTTGTGATGTAATCGACCTGTAGGCCTGAGATGCTGGTGAGCATGCTGCCGGGCTCGATGAAGCCATCGACGATATTCAACTCCCCGGGCGAATTCCATTCGACGGGAGTACCGAGGGGGAAATGGGTGGTGAATTGGCCGGCGCTGATTTCGAGGTCGGCGGAGATGCAGCGGTTGGTGAGGTCGGAGCCTGCGGCGAAGCGGATCATGCTGCCGGGAGCGATGTCGGCGAAGCGCAGGTAGCCGTCGTTGCTGAAGCGGGTGGCCATCGTCGGACTCTGGTGCTGGCCGATGCTCTGCTGGAACTGCAATTGGTCGTATGCCTGGCGATGCGCCCACTCGGCATCGGCGGCTCCGAATTCCATTTCACCGGTGGCAAACAAGCGGAAACCCGAAACCTGATAGAGCAGCGGGCGGGACTCGTCAAAGACCCACGCGTTGGCGGGCAGCTCGCGGGAAAGATTGCCGCTATGGCGCATCTGGTTGGTGAGCGTGAACGGGCCGGGGACGCTCATTTCCGAAAGGTATCGCCCGCCGGAGGTCTCGCGTTCCGGGGTGTAGGAGAGGCCCTGTGGCAGGCGCACAACGGCGCTGTTGGTGACGGGGCCGGAGGTTGTTAGGACGGTGTTCGGATAAACGACGGTGACTCCTCCGAAACCGGCTGTGACGTCACCGCCGCCGGAAACGATCACCGGCTGGCTCCCCGAGGTGACGACCGAGTCGCCATTCGAGAGGAGCTGGACGCCGAGTGGGCTGCCACTGCCGAAGGTATAGTTGGGGAAACCCGGGATCGTGCCGCTGGTGACGTTGAGGGTGGTGTTGACAGGGTCGGAGCCGAGCACGACGGGGACGGGGACGTTCGAGTAGGCGTCGAAGAGCGTGGTGAGACCGCCAAGTGCAGGGCCGAAGCGGAGGTTGCCGTTGAAGTGGAGCAGGCGTTGCCACACGCTGAAACCCGAGGTGCCGTTGTTGCGGTAGGTGTTGGCGGGGATCTCAAGGTGCTCGAAGCGAACGCGGACATGGTAGGTGCGGTTGCGGGCGTCGAGCTGGACGGTGGGTTGAAAGTTGATGGTGCGGATAGAATAGACCAGTTGGGGGGTGTTCGGCGTTCCCGCGATGAAGGCCTGGTGGGTGACGTTCGCGCTGTCGATCCCGCCATTTGCGAGCGGCACCGGATTTCCCAGATTATCCTCCATTTCCACGATGAAGCGTTCGGTCACCGACTGCGGGATTCCACCGACATCATATCGGCTTTGGGTGTAGGGCACATTGACCTGGAACGAGCGGTTCGTCGAGGTGGTGGCGGTTTGCAGGGCGTGGAGTTTCTGCCAGGACGGTGCCGCATGCAGGTATCCGCGGACGTACAGGGCATTTGCAATTTCCGGTTGGTCGGGGAAATGGATGACGGTGAATGGTGAGGAGTCATCGGGGCCATCGATGGTGGTCCACCCATAAATCGGATTGCCGAGCCCATCGACAAACAAGACGTATCTTCTCTGGATGCTGTAGCGCAGCCGGTATTCCGCTCCCGCTCCGAGATCCACAGCCGGGTCGGGAGCCAGATTGAAGGTATGGGTGGTGGATGTGGATGTTAATGCCCCTGGTAGGGTGATGGGCTGGCTGAGCGACGTGCCTCCGCTGGAAAGAGCAGTGACGTTCCCATTCGGATCGATGAGTTGGACCGTCGCCTGAAAGTAATCCGTGCCGGAAGTAGAGCCGCCGGTCCAGTTGAACTGCACGTCCACCGACGCCGGGATGGTGTCGCGGGTGTAGCCGGCCGCAGCATTGCCCGCATCGGAGTCGATCACGAAATGCGGATCGGTGGCAGTGCCGGTGGGGGCGTTGGCGGCGCTGATGGTGGCCGTGATGTTTTGGGCGGAGACTGGTAACGCGAAAAAGAGGAAGACGCCGGATATCGCGCGAAAAAAGGCGCGTAGAAGGTGCCGTTTGTTGGAAATATGTCTCATGTTCCAAACAAAACGAAATTCATCCTATGGCGTCGAGCTTGTTTTTGCCGCAATTTCGCCGTGGTGGATTTCTCAAGTCCCGAAATGGTTTTGAGGCTGGTAAAAAATGGCCGCAGGCGGCATGACGATCATGTGCAATATTTTGCCAAGTCACTTGTAATGATTTCATCATGATCAAATCATCTTTTGCCGCCCTCTCGGCCGGACTGTTAGCCGTGGGGTCCGTTTTGGCCGAAGATGCGGGATTTGTGCCGCTTTTTGACGGCAAGACGACCGCTTGCTGGACGAATCCCTACATGTGGGGCGAGGTGAAGCTGCCCGATGGCAAGGCCAACAGCGGGTTCATGTTCCGAGCCCACGTCGAGCCGAACAAGGTCTTTGGCTATCAGGCGGAGGTCGATGGCGTGGGAAAAAGGGTCAGTGGAAAAAAGGGTCAGTGTGCAAATCTTGACAGAATTTCTCTCTTCCCTAGCAGTCTCCCTGACCCGCAGTCTTTGACTTGAATTTCCGGGCGCGTTTTACTACGGGATGGCGTGAGGTATACGGTGTTAGACGATTTTTAATGACGACGATGATCTCCGGTTTTTCTCGCCACCCCCTCTGATGTCTATGCGATGAGAGGGTTGGCGGGTGCGTTAACGCCAAGGCAGATGGGAAGTCACGAAATGCAGCTTTTCATCAAGCAGGGCTGGAATCCGACGCGATAAATAAAATTGTCAAGATTTGCACACTGACTCTATTTCTGCGGTATTTGGTCATCGAGGGCGGCAACTCCCCGAAACAATGAGCTTCCGCAACGTGAAACGCCACGCGGTGGTCACCCATGGGGAAATCCTCTCGCTCCGCATCTACGCCAGCCTCTACTTCCCGAACGCCCGCGTCATCGAGGAAATGGTCAACGACGCGGTCGCCGCCAACCCGGCGGTCCGCCACGTCATCCTCGAATGCCCGGCGGTCAACACCATCGACGCCTCGGCGCTCGAAAGCCTTGAAGCCAGCAATCATCGCCTCACGGACGGCGGCATCTCCATGCACCTGTCCGGGGTGAAGGGGCCGATCATGGATCGTCTGAATCGCTCGCATTTTCTGAAAGAACTCATCGGAAGAGTCCATCTCACCCATTTCGACGCCGTCTCCAGCATCAATCCGGAACTGGCCGCCAAAACGCTGGCGGCAGCGAAACTTGATCCCAGATGAAATTGCAATTTTTTGTGAAACAACTCGCCATCAAATCCAGTAAAATCCAGTAACTAACATACAAAGACCCTTTCACCCTTTTCCATGAAAAATTCACTAACAGCTCAGACATTACCATTCGTGGCCGCATGCCTTGCCTTGATGGGTGTTTCACCGGCTACCGACTCCCTTGATCGCACCTCGCTACCGATTGCCGAGCCAGACTACCCGCGCAGCACCGTGCTTGATGCCCGCGACGCCAAGGCTCCGCCGCGCTTCGAGATCAATGCACCTAAGGGCGCGCCGAACGTGCTCATCGTGCTCGTGGACGACATGGGCTTCGGGATGCCGAGCGCCTTCGGCGGACCGGTGCGCATGCCCGCTGCAGACCGTCTTGCCAATCAAGGACTCCGCTACAATCAATTTCACACCACGGCGGTCTGCTCGCCAACGCGGACGGCCCTGCTCTCGGGTCGGAACCATCACATGAACAACATGGGCAGCATTACCGAAACCTCCACGGGTTTTCCGGGGAACACCGGTCAGCGTCCTAACACCATCGCGCCGCTCGCCGAGATGGTGCGCCTGAACGGCTACAGCACCGCCTTCTTTGGTAAAAACCACGAGACCGCGCCCTGGGAAGTCAGCGTCTCTGGGCCGACTGACCGCTGGCCGACGCGCTCTGGCTTCGACAAGTTCTACGGCTTTTTCGGCGGCGAGACCGACCAGTGGAATCCCACGATTTATGATGGCATGGCGCGCATCCCCACGCCGCACGCTCCAGGCTACAACTTCATGACCGACATGACCGATCAGGCGATTTCTTGGATGAAATTCCAGAAGGCGCTCACGCCGGACAAGCCGTTTTTCATCTACTTCGCACCGGGCGCCACGCACGCACCGCATCATGTGCCGCAGGAATGGATTGCCAAGAACAAGGGGCGCTTCGACGGCGGTTGGGACAAGCTGCGCGAGCAGACACTCGCCCGCCAGCTTGCGATGGGCGTTATACCCAAAGGCACAAAGCTCGCTAACAAACCCGATGGCATCAAGGATTGGGACAAGCTGAGCGCAGACGAGCAGAAGCTCTTCTCCCGCCAGATGCAGGTCTATTCCGCGTTTGGAGAATACGCTGACAACGAGATCGGACGCCTTTTTGATGCCATCGGCGAAACCGGCCAACTCGACAACACGATGATTTTCTACATCCTCGGCGACAATGGGAGCAGTGCCGAGGGCGGCATGAGCGGCATGTTCAGCGAGATGACCTATTTCAACGGAGTGACAGAAACCGTCACGGACATGCTCAAACACTATGACGAATGGGGCGGGCCTTCCACCTATCCGCACATGGCCGCAGGCTGGGCCGTTGCGGGCGATACACCGTTCATGTGGACCAAGCAGATGGCTTCAAGTTACGGCGGCAGTCGCAATGGCATGATCGTTTCATGGCCCAAGGGCATCAAAGCCAAAAACGAATTGCGCTCGCAGTGGCACCACGTCATCGACGTGGCTCCCACCGTGCTCGAAGCCGCGAGTCTGCCCGAACCCAAGAGCGTCAATGGCACCGTGCAGTCACCCATCGAAGGCGTGAGCATGGTTTACAGCTTCAACAAGCCCGATGCGGAAAGCACGCACAAGACCCAATACTTCGAGATCTTCGGCAACCGTGCCATTTATCACGAAGGCTGGTTTGCCGGCACCGTCCACCGGGCACCGTGGGAGAAAGTGCCCCGGCAGAAGTTGCAGGATGATCCGTGGGAACTCTACGACACGACCAAGGACTTCAGCCTGGTGAACGACTTGGCCAAGACCGATCCCGCGAAGCTCAAGGAGCTGCAAGATATTTTTATGAAGGAAGCGAGCAAATATCGCGCGCTACCCATTGATGATCGCCTGATGGAACGCATGGTTGCGTCATCGGCGGGACGTCCTGACCTGATGGGTGATCGCACTTCGCTCACTCTCGCACCGGGTATGGACTCGATGAGCGAAAACGTTTTCATCAACATCAAGAACCGGTCGTTCTCCATCACGGCGGACGTGGTGATTCCCGAGGGTGGCGCAAATGGCGTGATTCTCGTCCAAGGCGGACGCTTCGGCGGATGGAGTCTCTATCTCAAGGACGGCAAGCCAACCTATTGTTACAACTTCGTCGGATTAGAAGAATACAAAGTTGCCGCCCCGAACGCGTTAGCCGCGGGCAAGGCCACCGTCCGCATGAACTTCGACTACGACGGCGGCGGAATCGGCAGGGCGGAACCGCCAACATCCTCGTTAATGGCGAGAAGGTTGCCAGTGGTCGGATCGAACGCACGCAATTCGGAATCTTTTCAGCTGACGAGACGGCGGGTGTGGGTGTGGATGACGCCACGCCGGTCACTCCGGACTATAAGGAGCGCGACAACGCTTTCGCAGGCAAGATCCTCAAAGTCACCGTGGACGTGAAGCCCATCGGAGCTGCGGTCAAAGCGGAGGCAGATGCAGCAAAACAAGAAACGGACATGAAAAAAGCCTTGTCCAACTAGGTGATTTCATCGCTGGCTTCGCGTGCCCAAAATCGAATCTCGGCCATGTGCTCCTACCTCTGAATCCTCTACCATCAAGAACCTTTCCCAAAGGGCAGTAGTCGGACCCGCGGATCAGGGACAAACCTCAAATAATATATTATCCAATAAACATTACCCCAGGCATTAGAATACACGACCACCATGAATTCCAAAGCCCTCGCCACCATCGCCATTTTGTTGAGTGCCATACCGGCCAACGCCGGCACCACAATACCCACACTTACAAGCTCCCAACCGGTAACTGCCAGCGAATCCGGATGGCAAGTCCGTGCCGCCCTCTACGGCTGGGGTACTGCGCTCGACGGCGATGTAACACTGCGCGGAAATAACGTGCCGGTTGATGTCGGTTTCGACGACGTACTCGACAATCTCGACTATGCCGTGATGGGCGCGGTGGAAATCGGAAACGGCAAATGGAGTTTTCTGGCAGATTTGTTCTATGCCGAACTCAGCAGCAGCAATTCGAAACGGAATCTCGATTTTGAATCCCAGCTCGGCCAGTTCATCGGCAACTTTGTCATTACCTACAATGTGATAGATCATTCATCCACGCGCTTCGACGTCTATGCCGGTGCACGGGTCAATTCAATTGATGCGAATCTCGACATCACCAGATCAGGAATTATCGGCACGCGAGTATTCAGCGGCTCGGATAGCAAGACCTGGGTCGATCCGATCCTCGGCGTGCGCGTCCAACAAGAACTATCGAATAGTTTTTTTGTGCGCGCCTTGGGCGACATTGGCGGCTTTGGTGTATCATCGGACCTCACCTGGCAGGCGCTCGCTGGCCTCGGTTATCATATCAATGATTCCGGATCTGTGTTGTTCGGCTACCGAGGCATCGGCACCGACTACGAGGACGGTGCATTCGGTTACAACGTGATTAGCCACGGTCTGCTGCTGGGTTTCGAATACAAATTCTGAGATCGCTTAGCATCTCAAATCCACATCAAACTAACGTTAATAACAAACCACATCACCATGAGAACTATCCGTAACACTCTCATTGCCTTCGGCCTCGCCGCACTCGCCGCCTGTTCGCCCATGGGTGAACGATCCGCACGCAACTCCACCGGTGCCCAGTTCCTCGACCAAGTCTATGTGACTCCCGAATACCGCGGCAAAACCGTTTCTCAGAAGTTTTCCAAGGTTTACTTTGCACCGATCGCCATAGGAAATCTCAGCCGACAAGGCTGGTGGACTTCGCAGAGCGCGGTCACGCAACGCCAGCTTGAAGCCGATGCCCGCAAGCTGGCCGTTCATTTCAGGCGCTCGCTGATCAACGCTGCCAAAAATGATTCCGGACGCCTCACCGTGGTCAGCCAACCCGGCCCCGACACCATGATCATCGAGGCCGCCATCACCGAGCTGGTGCCAGCGAAGGCCTACTGGAATGCCGCGGCCACCACTGCCGGCTTCGTGGTTCCCGGGGCAGGCCTGCTCGGCGCGGCCGGCAGCGGCACCATCACCATCGAGGGCCGCTTACGCGACGGCAATAACGGCAAGTTGGTCGCCGCCTTCCGTGACCGCATGATGGACAAAATGGCATTTGTGAACGTCGACTCCTATACATGGTATGGCGGTTCCGAAGCGAATCTCGTAGAAACGGCCGACAACATCGCACGCGTCCTCAACGCCAAACCCGGCACCATTGTCAGCCAGCCCTCTCCGATCACGCTCCTCGCCTACTAAGCAAAGCCACCGCCATGCAGTCATCCGCGTCCATTCGCCACCTCCACGCCGCTTGCTGCTGCCTGTTAGGTATGGCAGGCACCGCAGTTGCCGCAGTGGAAAAGGGGTCAGGGAAAAGGGGTCAGTGTGCAAATCTTGACAGAATTTCTCTCTTTCCTAGCAGATTTCCTGGCCCGCAGTCTTTGACTTGAATTTCCGTGCTATGGGTTTCATGCCCGTCAGGTGGATTCGCTAGCCCGATTGTCGGTCATGGTCGTATGTGCGGTAAGCGCTAGAAACGTTGATTTTTTGGATCAGGTGTCTAGCTTGCGACGGAAGCGCATCGCCCCGCTTGATTCATTTTCATGATCATTTATCTCCTTGTCTTTCTATCCGGGTTTTCCGCTCTTGTCTATCAGGTGTTGTGGATGAAGCAACTCGGGCTGCTCTTTGGCAATACCTCTCATGCGGCGGGAGTGACCTTGGCGGCATTTTTTGCGGGCCTTGCGGCCGGCAGTTGGTTTTGGGGAAAGCGTTCGGCTCGGTCTCGCAATCCACTGCGCATCTATGCCGTTTTGGAAATGGGAATCGCCATCACCGCGTTGCTCTATTTTGTGGTGATGAAAGGCTATCAGGTGATCTACCCCGAAGTTTATCAAAGCGTGTATTCCGGCACATGGCTGTTACTGGTGAAATTCCTCTTGGCCCTTGTGCTGATTTTTCCACCTGCTTTTTGCATGGGTGGGACGATTCCAGTGATCGCACAGTATGCCATTCGTCAGCCGTCGCGCTTTGGCTCGACCACGGCCTTGCTCTATGGAATCAACACGCTGGGCGCGACTTTGGGAGCTTTGCTTGCCGGGTTTTTTATGCCGATGTGGTTTGGATTTAGAGGAACCTGCTTTGCCGCCATCGGCATCACGGTGATCGTGGCGGCGCTTGCTTGGCTCGTTTCCCGATCCTTAGCGGCCGTGCGTGTGGTGGAGGGTGATGAGGTCTCCTCTTCCGGCCGTGAAAATCCAATGGATGCCATGAGGTGGGACAAAAACCGGATCGCTCTAACGGCCATCTGCTTCCTGTCGGGTTTTGGAGTCCTGGCGCTGGAGGTTCTTTGGACGCGCATGTTTGCCTTGGTGCTGGAGAATTCGGTCTATACGTTCGCCGCGATTCTGGTGGTGGTGTTGTCCTGTCTTGCAGGTGGGTCCCTGATCAGTTCGGTGCTTGCTCGCAAAAAATGGTCGCCCCGTGAGGTGCTTGCCATTCTGCTAGTTCTGAGTGGTGTTTCGATTGCCCTAACGCCTAGCGTTTTCATGCAGTTGACCGATTCATTCGAGTATCAGGCATTCAAGGCGAGTTGGTCGGACTTTGTGTATTTCATATTCAAGATCTGCACGCTGACTATTGGGCCTCCGGCCTTGGTGTTAGGGACGGTCTTTCCCTATCTGATGAAAACCGAGGAGCAATATGCCAGCTCGCCCGGGAAGACCGTGGGACGTCTGGCGACGATCAATACGATTGGTGCGATCCTTGGTTCGCTGGCCTGCGCGTTTCTCTTCCTCGAGGTGTTTGGTTTGTGGCGTGCGATGCAAATCATCGGTGGGATGTATTTTCTGATGGCACTATGCATGCCATCCGGGCGCAGCCGCGTAGGCCTGGCGGTCAAAGGCATAAGTGCTGTTGGCTTGGTGCTTTGGATCACTCTTCTGAACCCGAGCGATTTGCCGGTGACCGGTGTGCTTACGACGAGGCGAGATGAAGTGACGCTGAAGGCATGGGAGGGGAGCGACTGCACGGTTTCGGTGGTTCGCGGGAATGAGGGTTTGGCAGTGAAGATCAATTCGGACTACGGGCTGGGTTCCACGAATGGTCGTGTGCGCTTGGCCATGCAGGCGGAAATTCCGCTCATGCTCAAGCCTGATACCAAGTCGGTCTTTTTCCTCGGTATGGGCACAGGTATCACGGCAGGCGCGGCACTGTCTGAGAAGTTTCCAGCCGTGGAGCGGGTGGTCACCTGCGAGTTGTCGCCACACGTCATCACGGCCTCCAAGGAATTCATGACGAATGTGGATGGTGTCGATCTAACCAACGGGCTGTTTTCGGATCCGCGTTCCACGGTTCTAACAGAAGATGGTCGCCACTATCTCATGGCGACCCAGGAGCAATTCGATGTGATCAATGCCGATTTATTTGTTCCATTTCACTCGAGTGCCGGCAGCCTGTATTCACAAGAGCACTTCGAAAGCGTGAAACAACGGCTCAAGCCCGGTGGGCTTTTTGTCCAGTGGTTGCCGACGTATCAACTCACGGAATTTGATTTCCATGTGATTGGTCGCACCATGTTGGAGGTATTCGATCAGGTTTCGATTTGGCGCTGTGACTTTGCGCCCTTTGATGAAGTCGTTGCCTTTGTGGGTCACCATGGGTCCGTGCCACTGGCCGCCTGTGACATCGACGACTTTCAGATCCGGAAGGATTTTATCGATGGTAATGATCACAACGACATCGCCAAGTCACTCAACCCGCAGACCGCTCTGTTGTATTATGGTGGCAACATGACAGCAGCGAAGGAATGGTTTGCGGAATACCCGATCAATACTGATGACAAGCCAGTGATTGAATACCTGGCCCCGAGGTATTACCGGAGCAAAGGCAAGGATAAGGTGCCTTGGTACATTGGCCCATACCTGCTGAAATTTATTAAAGACCTGCAGGAAAAGTGCCCACCGAATCAGGATCCGTTGCTGATCCATCGCACACCTGCAAACCGTCACTTGCCTTTGGCGGGCAGCGCGTATCACGAGACCCGTTTGTGGGCTCGTTTTGGCAATCCCGCCGAAGCGGAGCGGAATTGGGAAGAGTTTCGCAAGCAGTGGCTCAATCAGCAAAACTAAGCCACAGAAGCAATCACCACCCAAAAAAATGGTGATGTGAAGCAGTTAGGCCATGGGGTCATAAAATCCCTCACGGAGTCAGTCAGCTGTATTCGCGAATTCTTGCAGGCGGCCGGCGATGGTGGGTGGGACGACGGCGCGGACGAGGATGTCATCGCCTTCGTATTCGGTGGATAGCACCTTGGCCTCGCGGTGGAGGAGGCCGACAAGGTCGGCGCGTTGCTGTGGAATGCGGTAATCGTTGCAATGGACGCGATCTGCTAGGACCACGGCGCAGTTTTTGAGCAATTCCTCAAGCCCGACTCCGGTGATGGAGGAAAGGTGGAGCGCGCCGGGAAACTTCCGGTCGAGCGCGGTGAGCTCGAATGGATCGGTGACGAGGTCGATTTTATTGAGGACCGTGATGGTGGGTTTGTCGGCGGCTCCAAGTTCTTCTAACACTTCGAGAGTCGTGTCGTGAAAACGCTCGAGTTCCGGCGAGGTGGCATCCAGCACGTGGATCAGGAAATCCGCGAGCACGGCTTCTTCAAGCGTGGCTTTGAACGCCTCAACCAAGCGGTGGGGAAGATTTCGCACGAAACCGACGGTATCAGTGATCAGCAGCGGTTGGCCATCTGGTAGGTCGATGCGTCGGGTGGTGGTGTCTAGGGTGGCGAAGAGCATGTCCTTGGCCATCACATCGGCACCGCTGAGAATGTTGAGCAACGAGGATTTACCGGCGTTGGTGTAGCCGACGATGGCGGCGTGGGGAGTTTCCTGTTTTTCGCGTTCCTTGCGCTGGGTCTTGCGTTGTTTGCGCACGGCTTCGAGTTCGCGTTTGCAGCGATCGATGCTCATATTGGCGAGCCGTCGATCCACTTCGATTTGTTTTTCGCCCATGCCCCGGGCCGCGCTGCCGCCGCCGCCCGCACCACTACCGCCAGCACCGCCGCCTTCGCGGTCGAGGTGGCCCCACATGCGCGCGAGGCGTGGGAGGGCGTATTGCATGCGGGCGAGTTCGACTTGTAGGCGAGCCTCCTTGGTGTGGGCGCGTTTGGCGAAAATATCGAGGATGACTTCTTCGCGGTCGATCACGCAGAGGTCGGCGAGGCGTTCCCATTCGCGCTGTTGGGAAGGGGCTAGGCCGTTATCGATTACGATCACGTCGCATTGGTGAGCGCGGGCGAGTTCGACCATTTCCGCCGCTTTTCCGGTGCCGCAGAGGAATTTTTTGTGCATCTCGCGGCATTTGGGGAGCACGCTCTCGACCACCTCGATGCCGAGGGTTTTCACAAGCTCGCCGAGTTCGATCAGCAGGGATTCGGACTCAGTGGCCTCACGGGTGTCGAAATAAAAGCGCACCAACAAGGCGCGTTCAACCATCTCGGGTTTCTGTCGGACTTCAAACATCTGGGGCAGAAATAGCACCCATCACAAGCTCCGGCTATGGGAAATTTCCCCACTTGGCGGGGGGCGCGAAGCTCACCGCTGGAGTTTTCTTTAGGCAGTTCGGTTTCAACTCTTGCGAGGCGGGTCCGCGCGGCCTAAGCCAATCCCCGTCATGTCCGAAGCCGCTACGCCGCAGCAAGCCCAATCCACCGAAGCCGAACTCATCGCCGTCCGCCGCGATAAGCTCGCCAAACTCCGTGATCTCGGGGTCGATCCTTACGGCTCCCGTTACGAAGTTTCCACTACGCCTGCTGAATTGCGCGCGAATTTCGAAGAAACCAAGCAGGTGAAAATCGCCGGTCGCATCATGGGCCTGCGCGACATGGGCAAGTCGGTGTTTTTTCAACTCGGTGATGTGCTCGGCTCGATCCAAGGCTACGTCGGTATTAAAACCCTCACTGAAGAACAAGCAGCCACCTGGAAATGCCTCGACCGCGGCGACTGGATCGGCATCGAAGGCGAAACCTTTCTGACTCGCACCGGCGAACCGACGGTGAAAGTGGAGAATTTCACCGTGCTCTCGAAGTCGCTGCGGCCGATGCCCGACAAGTTTCACGGACTGTCGGATCGCGAGACGAAATACCGCAAGCGCCACCTTGACTTGATGGGAAATCCAGACAGCGCCGCGCTCTTTGTCACCCGCTCACTGATGCTCGCGGAAATCCGGAGTTTTCTTCAAGCGCGCGGTTTCCTCGAAGTCGAAACTCCGATGCTTCAAGACATTCCCGGCGGCGCGGCGGCCCGGCCGTTCGAGACGCATCACAACGCGCTCGGCATGCCACTCACACTTCGCATCGCCCCGGAATTGTTTCTCAAGCGCTTGCTGGTCGGCGGTTTCACCAAGATTTTCGAACTCAACCGCAACTTTCGCAACGAAGGCATTTCGCGCCGTCACAATCCGGAGTTCACGATGTTAGAAGCTTATTGGGCTTTCTCGGACTTTGAAGAAATGGCCAACCTCGTCGAAGAACTCACTTGCCATCTCGCAGAGAAATTTTGTGGGGGACTGAAAATCGAACACAAAGACGATGATGGAAACATCACCCGCACCATCGATCTAACTCGTCCGTGGCGGCGTGCGAGTTATCATGATCTCATCAAAGGCGTGGCTGGCGATGATTTCTTCGACATCACAGCTGCCCAGCGCCGTGCGAAATGCGATGAGCTCGGCGTGCAACTTTCCGATGCCATGGAAGACCACGAAGTCGTCCAACAGGTTTTTGAAAAGAAGGTTGAGGAACACACCTTCGATCCTTGTTTCGTCACCCGTGTCGCCAGCGAATTGGTGCCGCTGGCCAAAGTCACTCCGGGTGGAAAAACCGTGGAGGTTTACGAACTCATCATCAACGGCCAGGAAATTTCCCCCGGTTATTCCGAGCTCAACGATCCCGATGTCCAACGCCAACGTCTCGAACACCAAGCGGGCGGCGAGGAAGAACAGAAGGTGGACTATGATTTCATCGAAACCCTCGAACACGGCATGCCACCCGCCGGCGGCATTGGCATCGGCATCGACCGCCTCGTCATGATGCTAACCGGTGCGCCCACCATCCGCGATGTGGTCTTGTTCCCGCTCCTGAAACGCAAGGAGTGATTCGACTCCAGGGGGTTGCCTTCACTCTCATGATGAAGCTCCGCAGGTTGTCGTTAAAAAATTGTGCAACCTTCTTTCGGCAGCAGGGTTTCAAAATGCGAACGTGACCGATCATAGGTCCATCAATCACAAACCAAAAATTATCATGAAAAAGACACTATGGATTACCCTGGGTGCAATCATCAGCAGCAGCCTGATTGTTTCGGCTGAAGACAAACCAAAGCGCCCAGAGGGCAAAGACGCAAACCGTGCGGCAGTCATGGAAAAATTTGATACGGATAAGGATGGCAAACTTTCCGAGGACGAGCGCAAGGCAATGCAAGAGGCCAGGCGGGCAAAAGTGGATGAATTCCGAAAGGAAATGATCACCAAATACGACAAGGACGGCGACGGCGAACTCAACGAAGAGGAACGCACGACAGCCCGCACGGCTCGCCAAGCGGAGTTGATCAAAAAATTTGACACGGATGGCGACGGAAAGCTCAACGCTGAGGAGCGTGCGAAAATGCCAAAACCTGAGAGACGTCCGGGCGGTCCAGGCGGAAAGCGCGGCCCAGATGGCGGCAAGCGTGGCCGAGACGGTGCCGGCCCTGCCGACGCTCCTGAGACCAAGGCTCCCGCCGTTGAATAATCCCGGGTAATAACGCCGGATCTTGAATTTTCAATACCGCACATCGAAGTGAAGAAGCTGGTCCGCCATGCTCTTTGCTTCGATGTTTTGCTTTCTATGGCGACCGCTGAATGCAGCACGACAGGTCGGGCTTGCACCGGCCGCCCGCGCCCATTAAGCATCCGCGCATCATGACGCACGACCCGGATCAACATGCCTCGCTTGGTGCGATGTATTCCGACTATTTCCTCGATTACGCCAGTTACGTGATTCTCGAGCGCGCGGTGCCGCACCTTTACGATGGCTTGAAACCGGTGCAGCGCCGGATTTTGCACGCGATGGACGAGCTGGACGACGGCCGATACAACAAAGTCGCGGGGATCGTGGGAAATACGATGAACTACCATCCGCACGGCGATCAATCGATCGGTGCCGCCATCGTGGGCCTTGGCCAGAAGGAATTGCTGATCGATACCCAAGGAAACTGGGGCAACACGCTCACTGGCGACGGCGCGGCGGCACCGCGGTATATCGAGGCCCGACTCACGAAATTCGCCAACGACGTCGTTTTTAACCCGAAAACCACCAAGTGGCTGCCCAGCTACGATGGTCGCCGGAAGGAACCGGACACCTTGCCGGTGAAATTCCCGTTGCTGCTTGCCCAGGGCGTCGAGGGCATCGCTGTCGGTCTGGCGTGCAAGGTTTTGCCGCACAACTTCATGGAGCTCATCGAAGCCTCCATCGCCGTGCTCCGCGACCAACCGTTCACGCTGCTTCCCGATTTCCCGACCGGTGGCATTATGGATGCATCCGAATACAAGGACGGCCTGCGTGGCGGCAAAGTCAGGGTTCGCGCCCGCATTTCATTGGAGAAAAAAGGCATGCTGCGCATCACCGAGATTCCTTTCGGCACCACCACCGGCGCGCTGATGGATTCGATCGTGGCGGCTGCGGATAAGGGAAAAATCAAGATCGCGAAGATCGAGGACAACACCGCTGCCGACGCCGATATCCTCGTTTACCTGCCCTCCGGGGCGGATTCCGAGCAAACCCGTGACGCGCTTTTCGCCTTCAGTGATTGTGAGTTGCCGCTCTCGCCGAACGCTTGCGTCATCGTCGATGGCAAACCGCAGTTTCTCGGTGTTTCGGACATCCTACGCCGTACGACCCAGAAGACGAAAAATCTGTTGGAACTCGAACTCGGAATCAAACTCTCCGAACTCGCCGAAAAATGGCATTTCAGTTCGTTAGAAAAGATTTTCATCGAAAAACGAATCTACCGTGACATCGAAGAATGCGAAACTTGGGAGGCTGTCATCAAGGCCATCGATGATGGGCTCAAGCCATTCAAGAAACTCCTCAAGCGCGAGGTCACCGAAGAGGACATCGTCCGCCTGACGGAAATCAAAATCAAACGCATCTCGAAGTTCGATGCGTTCAAGGCCGATGAGGAAATCCGCGGACTTGAAAAACTCATCGAGGAAACCGAGAAAAACCTCCGCAATTTAACCAAGTTCACCATCAAATGGTTCGAGGAACTTGGCAAAAAATACGGTGCCGGCCGCGAGCGCAAAACCGAGATTGCCTCATTTGATCGGGTGGACCGCATGCAGGTCGTCGCCGCTACCGAGACGCTCTATCTGGATGCGAAGAACGGATTCGCCGGATACGGATTGAAAAAAGATGGCGAGCCGGTCGAGAAATGTTCGACGATCGATGACATCATCGCCTTCACTCAGGATGGAAAAATGCGGGTGATGAAAGTGGCCGATAAGGTCTTCGTCGGTCAGCGGCCATTGCGGGTTGCCATTTTCCGCAAAGACGAGGATTTGATTTACTCTATGATTTATCGGGACGGCCGCGACGGGGCGATTCTTGCCAAGCGATTCACCGTTGGCGGCGTCACCCGCGACAAGGAATACGATCTCACCAAAGGCAAACCCGGCACCCGCATCTTATACTTCGCCGTTCATAAGACGAACGAAGAAAGCTCCGCACAAATGTTACTCGTCCACCTCAAGTCCGGCCTGCGCATGCGCAATCTCATCCGTCCGCTGCACTTCGCGGAGTTCGGCATCAAGAGCCGTTCCAGCGGCGGTAATCTCGTTACTAAACACGGCATTGAAAAAATCGTTCGCGCCCCCAAGGACTACGATCCGAATCTGGGCGCGTGAGTTGATCCAAATCAAAGGTAGCGCGACTCAAGATGCGCTAGATATGCGGTGGTGTGCGGGCGGCTGCCGGTGGCATTTTCTATCAAATCCGCCGGATCAAGGGTGGCACCGTGGGCGTGGACGTTTTTACGCAGCCAGGCAAGCAATGGCGCGTAATCCGCGGAATCGATGGCGGCGGCGATGATCGGGTCCTTGCGGGCGGCGGCGAAGAGTTGTGCGGAGTTGATGTTTCCGAGCGTATAGGTCGCGAAGTAGCCGAGCCCGCCCATCGACCAATGGATGTCCTGCAAACAGCCTTGGCGGTCGTTTTCCGGAGTGAATCCGAAGAGTTCGCGGAAACACTCATTCCATGCGGCCGGCACGTCGGCGACTGCTAGATCACCATTGAGCATCCGGCGTTCGAGGCCGAAGCGGAGGATGATGTGCAGATCGTAGGTGGCTTCGTCGGCTTCGACGCGGACAGAGGAAAACTCCGCGCGCCAGAGGTAGGCGAGGAAATCGTCTAACTGGAAATTTGCGAGTTGAGGGAATGTTTCCTGCGCTACGGGATACCAACGTTTCCAAAACGAGCGCGAACGGCCGACATGATTTTCCCAGAGGCGGGATTGGGATTCATGGATGCCGAGTGAAACCGAGGAGCCGGAGGGCAAGCCAAAATCATCGGAGGGAAGGCCTTGTTCATACATTCCATGGCCGGCCTCGTGGAGGACGCCGAAGAGTGAGGATGTGAAATCCGCCTCATCGTAGCGCGTGGTGAGGCGGACATCGCGTGGACCAAGCGTGGTGCAAAACGGATGAGTGGTGGTGTCGATGCGGCCGGCTTGGAAATCGAAACCGATGGATTCGGCGATGCGGGAGTTGAGCGATTGTTGGGCGGTAATCGGATAGGGGCCGGGCGGGAGCGAAGCGGCGCGGGCGGCGGATTTTTCCACGGCGCGGGCGGCGGTTTCGCGCAGCGCGGGTTTTAGGGCATCGAACAGCGCGGCGACGGCGGCGGTGGAGGTGCCGCGTTCGTATCCTTCGAGCAACGCATCGTAGGGCTCGCCGTTATAGCACCAGAGCGCGGCCTTTTCGCGGGCGATGCCGAGCAAAGTTTCTAAATGTGGGGCGAATGTCGAGAAATCCGAGCGTTGCCGGGCATCGGCCCACGCGTGTTTTGCGAGCGAACTGGCGGTGGATTCGCGGGCGACGAGTTCGACCGGGAGCTTGGTGGAGCGCTCGAATTCGCGGCGGAGTTCGCGGAGGTTGGCGGTGAGTTTCGGGTCGTTGCCGGGATTGGCAGCCTCGGCGGATTCGAGGTCGGTTTTCCAACCGTCCGAGGTCGCCAGTTCGTGGGCGCGGGACGATAGCCAGGCGAGTTGCGCAGCCCGGTGTTCGGTGGCGGCTGGCGGCAAGTAAGTTTCCTGGTCCCAACCGAGCACGGCGGCGGAGGAATGGATGATGGCCAGCTCACGGACTTTCTCAAAAATCGACATGCGGGTTTCTGTCTCATTCCGGATCGCGGGCAAAGGAGGAATTGAGTGAGGGCTGAAGTCGGATGATGATAGTTGGCAATTCGGTGGGGTTGGCTAGGGTGATTGGCATGCGGATTGATGTTGTGACCTTGTTTCCTGAAGTGGCGTTGGGGCCGTTGAGTGATTCGATTATTCAGCGGGCGCGGGCGGCGGGGATTGTGGAGGTGGTGGGGCATCAATTGCGCGATTGGTCGGAGGACAAGCATCGGCGGGTGGACGATTCCTTGTGTGGGGGAGGGCAGGGGATGTTGCTGAAGCCCGAGCCGTTGTTTGCGGCGGTGGAGGCGTTACGCGGGCCGGAAACCAAGGTGATTTTGATGACGCCGCAGGGTCGTCCGTTCAAGCAGGCGGTGGCTCGCGAATTGGCGGAGGCGGAGCATTTGTTGATCCTTTGCGGCCACTACGAAGGGGTGGACCAGCGGGTGATCGATGCGTTGGTGGATGAGGAAATTTCCATAGGCGATTATATTTTGACGAATGGTGCGCTGGCGGCGGCGGTGTTGTGCGACGCGGTGATTCGCTTGCTGCCTGGTGCGCTGGGCGATGAGCGGTCGCCGGTGGACGAATCGTTTTCTGATCCCAATCTGCTGGAGGCTCCAGCCTACACGCGGCCCATCGAGTTTCGCGGGTTGGCGGTGCCGGAGGTTTTGATTTCCGGGCATCACGGGAAAATCAGGGTTTGGCGGGAGGAATCCGCGCTGGAGCGGACCCGTCGGAATCGACCGGATTTGCTCGAATGAGGGGATTTTTCCGGGCGCAAGAAAAAATCGTGCCACCGGCGTAAAATCATGGCAGAACCTTTTCAAATGAACCGTCCAACGCCGACCGAAAACAAAGGAGTAACCAGCGATACGCCGCGTGTGGAACCCGCTACTCTGGAAGATCTGCCGGCGCTCACCGAGTTGGTGATGGATCTGTTTTCCCGCTCGGATGATTTTATACCGAACCGACCCGCACAAGAACGCGGGCTGCGGCTGATCCTCGAACAACCGAATCGCGGGCGTATTTTTGTGGTGAGAAATCATGACAAGATCTTTGGCATGGTGAACCTTCTGTTCACGATTTCCACGGCGCGCGGTGGATTTGTAATTCTGATGGAAGACGTCGTCATTCACCCGGATCATCGCGGTCAGGGGTATGGGGCCATGCTGGTTGATCACGTCGTGGAATTCGCCAAGCAGAAGAATTTTCTGCGGATCACTTTGCTCACTGACCGGATGAGCGCTGAATCTCAAGAGTTTTTCAAAAAACACGGATTCGAGCAATCACACATGATCCCGATGCGGCGGATCATCGATTGAGTGTTTTGTTTGTTTCCAGATGCTATCCGTTGAAATTCTCTGCTAGGTGGTCTATGGTGCTTTAACCATTAGAACACCGCCATGGGACTTGAAAAAACCACTCAAAAAATGCAGGAGGCCCTGCAATCCGCGCAGAGTATCGCTTCGAAATCCGCGCATTCTGAACTCAAGAGCGCGCATGTCCTGCTCGCTTTGCTCCAACAGGAGGGCGGCATCACGATACCGATCTTGCAGAAAGCTGGAGTGGATGTTTCTCGTCTCAAAGCCGCTGTCGCTGCGGCCCTCGCCCGCGAGTCGAGCGTCCAAGGAGCCACTACTCAGCCGCAGATCAGCGTCGGCCTGCGCTCGACGCTTGATTCCGCCGACAAGGCCCGCGAGTCGCTCGGCGACGATTACCTCAGCGTCGAGCATTTCCTGCTTGGATCGCTGGAGGGCGATTCGCCCGCAGGGAAATTACTCAAGGAGGCCGGGTTGGATAAGAAGAAAGCCTTGGATGCGGTGAAAAACGTGCGGGGTTCGCAAAAAGTCACCGACGAGAATCCAGAGGGAAAATACCAGACACTTGAAAAGTATGGCACTGATCTGACCGCTCGCGCCCGCTCTGGAAAGATCGATCCGGTGATCGGCCGCGATCATGAGATTCGCCGTGTGCTGCAGGTCTTGTCACGCCGCACCAAGAATAATCCGGTGCTGATCGGCGAGCCGGGAGTGGGGAAAACCGCAATCGTCGAGGGGCTTGCCCGCCGCATCGTTTCGGGCGACGTCCCGGATTCGATGAAAAACAAGTCGGTCATTTCGATGGATCTCGGAGCGATGCTCGCCGGCGCGAAATTCCGCGGCGAATTCGAAGATCGGCTCAAGGCGTTTTTGAAAGAAGTCACCGATGCCGAAGGCAAGATCATCCTCTTCATTGACGAGCTCCACACCATCGTCGGGGCTGGAGCCGCCGAAGGTGCCGTGGACGCCTCGAACTTGTTGAAACCCCAACTCGCGCGCGGTGAATTGCATGCCATCGGCGCGACCACGCTGGATGAATACCGAAAACACATCGAAAAGGATGCCGCACTCGAACGTCGGTTTCAGCCGGTGATGGTCGGCGAACCGTCCGTGGAAGACACTGTGGCGATTTTGCGTGGATTGAAGGAGCGCTACGAAGTGCACCACGGCGTGCGCATTCAGGATGGTGCGCTCGTCGCGGCCGCCGCTTTGTCGGATAGATACATCTCCGACCGTTTTCTGCCGGACAAAGCCGTTGATCTGATTGATGAAGCCGCCTCGCGCCTCAAGATCGAGCTCGACTCGATGCCCACTGAAATTGACGTGTTAGAGCGCCAGATCATGCAGCTGGAAATGGAGAAAAAGGCGCTCGAAAAAGAGACCGACAAAGCGTCGGCCGTGCGTCTGGAAAAAGTGAAGGAAGAGCAGGCGAATCTGCGCGAGAAATCGGCAGGCATGATGGCCCAGTGGCGGAATGAAAAGGCGATCATCGACCACGTACGCAGCGCGCAGGAAAAGATCGAAACACTCAAGGGCGAGACTGAACGCGCCCAGCGGATCGGCGACCTAACAAAAGCTTCGCAGATCACCTACAGCGATTTGCCGGAGGCGCACAAGGCATTGGCCGCCGCCGAGGCGGAGCTTGCGATGCTCCAGAAAAACGGTGCGATTCTCAAAGAGGAAGTGACCGAGGAGGATATCGCCCGCGTGGTTTCCGCATGGACGGGTATCCCGGTGAACCGACTTCAGGAAGGCGAGAAGCAAAAACTCGTGCACATGGAGGAGCGACTTGGAGCGCGCGTTGTCGGCCAGAAAAAAGCCATCAGTGCGGTTTCTAACGCCGTGCGCCGAGCCCGTGCCGGCTTGCAGGATGAGAACCGGCCGATTGGCTCATTCCTGTTCCTCGGTCCGACGGGTGTCGGCAAGACCGAGTTATCCAAAGCGCTCGCCGAGTTTCTTTTCGATGACGAAGGCGCGATGATCCGGATCGACATGTCCGAATACATGGAAAAACACAGTGTCGCCCGTTTGATCGGCGCGCCGCCTGGTTATGTCGGTTATGAAGAAGGCGGCCAACTCTCCGAGCGCGTCCGTCGCAAGCCGTATTGCGTTGTGCTTTTCGATGAGATCGAAAAAGCCCACCACGATGTGTTCAACGTCCTGTTGCAAGTGCTCGATGACGGCCGCATCACCGACGGCCAGGGCCGCACGGTAGATTTCCGCAACACCGTGATTATTCTAACCTCCAACATCGGCTCGCAATTCATTCTCGGTGAGGAAAACGCCGAACAACGCGAAGCGATGGTCACCGAAGCGCTGCGCGGTCACTTCCGGCCGGAGTTTCTCAATCGCATCGATGAAATCGTGATCTTTGATCGCCTCCGGCGCGATGAACTTACCACGATCGTCGATCTCCAGCTTGAGCGCGTCCGCAAGCGACTTGCCAAACAAGGTCTTGCCCTCGCCCTTACGGAAGAGGCAAAGGAATTTCTCGGCAACCAAGGCTATGATCCGGTCTATGGTGCCCGTCCGTTAAAGAGGGCGATCCAACATCATCTGCTCGATGTTTTGAGTCTTGATGTGTTAGACGGTAAATTTGTCGATGGCGATGTGATTGTGGCCAGCGTCGATCACGGCGGGATTGTGTTTCACAAGTAGCCTGAATCTTCCTAGATTTTTACGGCAGTAAATCCTGATAGGTTCCAGGGTCGCTGCCCGGGATCTCGATGGCACCGCAGGTTTTTGTGTAAAATTCTTTGGGGCCTACGCCGCCGATGATGGCGTAGGCGAAGCCGATTTCGCGGAGTGCTTCGAGTGACTTCATGAGCAGAGCCTTGCCGAGCCCGAGTCCGCGGGCGTTTTCGGCGACACCGGTGGGACCGAAGAATCCGCGTTGGGTGGTATCGAAACAGGCGAAGCCGAGGATTTGTTGATCCCGGGTGGCAATGAAGCAGGCGACCGGTTGGCGGGTGAGTGCCACTTCCACTTCGCTGACCCATTTGGGAGAGAAATGCGTTTTTGCGAAATTGGCGACCGTGTGTTTTTCGAACGCACGGGCGCGGCGGAGAGTCACGCCCTTGGCGGCGATTTCCGCGTAGAGCGCGGTGGTGTCCGGCAAGTCATAGAGGCGCACGAGCATGTCGATCATGGGAGGATCAAAGCGTGCGGCGGGCGCGGCGGGAAGCTTGGAATTCGGGGGGATTGGACGGCGGGACTCGGCAGCAGGCTGCCGAGTCGAAAGCTACAGCAGGCTGTAGCAGTCCAAGGTGGAATAGTCGAAGGAGAGGCGATTATTTCGCTTGGCGGGCGCTGGCTTTGAGGCGCAGGGCGTTGAGGGCGATGAATCCGGTGGCGTCGTCCTGGTTGTAGGCTTGCTCTTGGCCGCCTTCCATGGTGGCGATGGCTTCGGAATACATACTGTGTGGCGAGCGGCGGCCGGCTTGCATGACGTTGCCTTTGTAGAGCTTGAGCCGGACTTCTCCGGAGACGGTTTTTTGGGTCTCGGTGACGAGTGCTTGGATGGCCTCGCGTTCAGGCGCGAACCAGAATCCGTTGTAAACGAGTTGCGCGTATTTCGGGATGAGCGAGTCGCGGATGTGCATTGACTCGCGATCGACGACGAGGGTTTCGAGATCGCGGTGAGCGGCTAACAGAATCGTTCCACCCGGGGTTTCGTAGATGCCGCGTGATTTCATGCCGACGAAGCGGTTTTCCACGATATCCACGCGGCCGATGCCGTTGCGGCCGCCTAGCAGATTGAGCACGCGCATGATGCCATAGGGAGTAAAGAGCGAGTAACCGTCTTGCACGCCGGTGGATTTCACGTCGCCGAGTTCGCCGAGCAAGGTGCAGAGGTTTTCGTGTTTGAGGCCGATGGCATTGCCTTTTTCGAACAGGATTTCGATGTATTCCGCTTGGTCCGGGGCGTCTTCGGGGGAAACCGAAAGCACATACATGTCGCGGTCCGCCGGAGTGGTGGCATCATACCAAGGGTCTTCCATGGCACCTGCCTCGAAGGAAATGTGGAGGAGATTGCGGTCCATCGAGTAAGGTTTTTTCATGGAAGCCTTGATCGGGATATTGTTAGCAGCGGCGTAAGCGATCATCTCCGTGCGGCCGGGAAATTCCCTGCGGAACTCGGCATCGCGCCATGGGGCGATGCATTTCACGTTTGGGGCGAGCGAGGCGGCGGAAAGTTCGAAGCGGACTTGGTCGTTGCCTTTGCCGGTGGCTCCGTGGGCGATGGCGTCCGCGCCTTCGGCGATGGCGACATCCATCATGCCCTTGGTGATGCACGGGCGGGCGATTGAGGTTCCTAACAAATAGCGGCCTTCATAGATCGCATTGGCTTGGATCATCGGGAAAATGTAGTTGGCGGCAAAGTCTTCCTTGAGGTCGCCGATGAAACATTTCGAGGCACCAGTCGAGAGCGCCTTGGCTTCGAGTCCGTCGAGTTCATCTCCTTGGCCAACATCTGCGCAGTAGGCGATGATTTCGGCGTTGTATTTTTGTTTGAGCCAGAGAAGGAGGACGGAGGTATCGAGACCACCCGAGTAGGCGACGAGAATTTTCATAACGGCGCGGAGAAAAGCAGGAACTACCCGACCGGGCAAGCGTTGAGGTGAAGCGGGTGTTACTTCGACTGTTCGAGCATTCTCAGCAGCGGGGCTTCGGCGCGTTGGCGGAGGGATTCTTCCATTTCGACGCGCGGTTGAAGGGTGTCCAGGCAATCGCGGAGTTTCTGGAGAGTGTTCATCTTCATGTAACGGCAATCCGCGCAGGCGCAGCGGTCGGTGGGGCCGGCGATGAGGTTCTTATCGGGGCACTCTCTGCGCAAGCGGTGGAGCATGCCGCTCTCGGTGACGACGATGATATTGTTGACCGGCGCGTTTTTGCAGTAACTCACCATTTTTTCGGTCGAGCACACTTCATCCGCGAGCAACCGAACAGCCTGGGTGCATTCCGGGTGGGCGACGACAAGGGCGTCGGGATATTCGGCTTTGATGCGGTTGATCGACTCGCGGGTAAACTCGACGTGGACGTAGCAATTGCCCTTCCAGAGGTCCATTTTGCGGCCGGTTTGTTCCATCACCCATGCGCCGAGGTTTTCGTCGGGGACAAAAAGGATGGGTCGGTCGGCAGGGGCTTGGTTGACGATTTTGACAGCGTTGCCGGAAGTGCAAATCACATCGCAGAGCGCTTTGACACCGCCGGAGCAGTTGATGTAGGCGATGACGTAGTAGTTTTTCGCGGTGTTTTGTTGGAGGAAGGCTTCGAGTTGGTCGGAAGGGCAAGATTGTTCCAACGAGCAGCCGGCGTCTTTATCGGGCAGGACGACGATTTTCGATGGGTTGACGATTTTGGCGGTTTCCGCCATGAAATGGACGCCGCAGAAGACGATGACGTCGGCTTGGGTATTTTTCGCGTGATAGGCGAGACCGAGTGAATCACCGACGTAGTCCGCGACATCCTGGATCTCTCCGGTTTGATAGTTGTGAGCGAGGATGACGGCGTTGCGTTCCTTTTTTAGAGTGAGGATTTCCTCTTTCAGATCAAGTGCGGCGGGCATAGGTTAAAGTATTAAATTTGAAGCATTAAATTCGAAACGAAAAGTTAGGATATCGATGGTTCACGAGCCCAGTTGGTAACCGAGACACCAGCGAGAACCGCAAGCGTGAACTGGAAAGAATGCTCTTTCAGATCGCAAACGGTCTCTTTTGCGTCCATTTCTTCGTTTCTGATTTCGTGCTTATGATTTAGGATTTAAGAGCGATTGTTCAGTGTTCTCTGCCGATGAAGTGACCATCTCAATGGTTCCGGTGTGTTTGGCACCGGGTTTGACGATGAGTGACGAAGTTTTGACGAGACCGTGGAGTTGGGCGCATTTTTCGAGGGTAACGGCACCGCTGCACGAGATTTGGCCGCGGACGTGGCCGTCGATGGTGGCGGTGGTTGCGGTGACCGGGTTGAGGAATTCGACGCGAGCGCCTTTTTCCACCCGAAGATTCCGGCAATGCACAGTGCCGACGATTTTTCCGTGGCTGCGGATGATGAGATCTCCGGAACATTCGACAGAGCCGGCGAGTTCGCCGAGCACGGTGAGGTGGTGGCAGCGGAGCGTGGCACCTGCGACGACGCCGGTTTTTTGGATGATTACATTGCCGCAAGTCTCGATACGGCGGTTCCAGTGGTTGGTGATTTCATAGTCAAGCAAGCTGACGTAACCGCTGCATTTCGGGCACTGACTGGATTGTGCCTCGGCGATGGTGGTAAAGGAGTGTCCGCAATTGAAGCAACTGACATCACGGGGTGGCTTGAGAGGAAAGATCAGGCGTTTTAGGAACGAGCGCGGTGGCTGGCCCACCGGGCCAACGCGGAGAAGCAGCGGCGGCCTTTCTGGCGCGGGTTCGGGCTCAGGATCTGAATCCTTGCGAGGCGCGGCAAGTCGGGTCACCGGGTGGGTTCGCGCGACTCCCTTGCCATCCCTGACTTGGAAATTGGCCCGACAGGCACGGCACAAGGTGGAAACCACGAGTGCGGGTTCGGTTTGTTCGTGCCCGCATTCCGGGCAAGCCACCTCAATGCGATGGCGCTGGGGCTCATCGGCCATGAGTAAGGGGATTGGATCGTTGCAACGTAGCCCTCAATTTCAGGAAATGGTGCCGACGAGAGTTCCTTGTTTGGGAGCTTCGGGTGCGGAACTGGGCTTGGCGGCCGCAGCAGCGGGAGCGGGCGCTTGGGAAGCCTGCTGCGTTTGGACTGGCACTTGGGCAGGTGTGCCAACGGTGGATTTGCCGACGAAAATGGCACCGGATTCGATGGAGAGCGTCTTGGCTTTGATGTCACCGACGACTTCGGCGCTGGCCTTGAGTTCAACGCGGTCCGTGGCGGTGAGGTTGCCATGGATCTTGCCATAGACAATGATGGTAGCGGTTTTGACTTCCGCTTTGATGCGGGCGTTTTCGCCGATGGTCAGGTTTCCGTCGGAGGAGATCTCGCCTTCGATTTTGCCGTCCACGACCAAGTCGTTAGAGAATTTCACGGTGCCTTTGATTTCCACATCAGAGGAAAGGACGTTGCGGGTGGCGTTTGGTGATGTGCGGGCGGGGGCGGCCTGTTGCTGCTGGCTGCTGTAGGAAGGCGATGCTGAAACCGGTGGATCTTCAGCTTGGCGGGGTTCTGGAGCGGTGGGTGCGGAACGGGCGGGTTCGCTATGATTTTGGCCGATGACTTTTTTAAACACGGTGATTAAGTTGCTTGATGTTGATGAAATGTCTAACCGATGGGGTTTCAGGGATTTGACGGGGCTTGACCGGAAGAAGGTTCAATAGTGGATTCCGGGGTGGTTTCTGTGGGCGGAGCTGTGGTAGGAGGAGCTTCTGGCACCGGCTGAATGGCTGGCGGTGGAGTGACAACCTCGGGCTGAGCTGAGGGCGTTGTTGGTGAAGCGGGTGGCGCGACGGGAGGTTTCCCCGGTGCGGTCGGAGCAAGGGGAGGGGTGACGGGTGCGGGCGGGGGCTCAATTTCGACCGGGGCTTTGGCCTTGAGGGCAGAGATTCGGCGAGTGGCGGTTTCAACAAACGCGCTTTCCGAAAACTCTGATTTCACGCGGTTGTAGGAGGCTTCGGCTTTGGTGAGGTCGCCAGCTACCTTGGCAAGATCACCGAGAGAAATCATGGCATACGGTGCGATGTAGCGGGCCTTGGGATCGCTCGCGAGGGACTGAAAGATATCTGTGGCATCGCCGGATTTTCCCTGAGCCATCAGCTTGGCTCCGAGGCTGGCTTGGGCGGCTGGGTGTGCTGGGTGATTGGGATTTGCGGCAATGAATCCGCGGAGGGTTTCGATGGCGGCGTCTTTCTGATTATCGGACCATTGGCGTTCGGCGAGTAGGACGACGGCGCTTTGGGCAGCTTTGGTGCCGGCATGTTCATTGATGACGGCTTGAAGGGTGGCAAGATCATCGGCTTTGTTGAACGCCTCTCCAGCGCTGGTTTGGCGGCCCGTTTCGATCCCGCGATAAACGACGAGCGCCGCAGTACCCAGCGCCAGAAAGATGGCGAGGACGATGAGATTTTTTTGATTGCGGTCAAGGAAGGCTTCGAAGGCGTTGGGGCCTTGGGAGATTTCCGCGAGTGGTACGGGTGTTTCGATGGGATCGGCGGGCATGACAGGTGATGCAGCGGAACTGCGGAAGCGCGATCAAAGCGGCGGCAGCGGCAAAATCAATGCGGAACTCCGCATGAGGGCGATTTTCACGATTTTAGGGGAAAACGGCGGTGTTTTTCATGGTCAGAGCGTGGGGTGGTCTTTAGCCTGCGCGGGCATGTCGAAACGTTTGTATGTGGTGGCGGGAGAGCTGAGTGGGGATGCTCACGGGGCGGGATTGTTGCGCGCCTTGAAGCCGATGGTGCCTGCGTTGGAGATTCATGGCGTGGGTGGGCCCAAAATGGCGGAGATCGCCGGTCACGGATTGTGTGACTGGGTGGAGGACGCGGCGGTGATGGGCGTTTGGGAGGTTTTGAAGCGCTATGGATGGTTCAAGGAGCGTTTCGCGGGGATGCTCGCGGAGCTTAAAGAGTTCCGGCCGGACGTATTGTTGCTGATTGATTATCCGGGTTTCAACCTACGATTTGCCGCAGCGGTGAAACGTGAGTTTCCGGAGACACGCATCGTCTATTATGTGAGTCCGCAAGTCTGGGCATGGAACAAAGGGCGTATTCCGAAAATGGTGCATTTGATCGATGAAATGTTGTGCTTATTTCCATTCGAGCAACCAATTTTTCAGAATGCAGGATTGAAAACCACGTTTGCCGGGCACCCATTGGTCGATGAATTGGCGGAAAAGCTGATGGCTGGCGAGACGCGGGTGGAAAATTTGGTAGGGTTGTTTCCGGGTAGCCGCGAACGTGAGATAGCGAGTCTGTTTCCGATGATGATCGAAACGGCCAAGCACCTTAAATCCTGGCGTGACGATCTAACATTCGAGGTGCCTGCCGCTTCTGCGAAACTTGCCACGCAGATTCGCGGGTTGATGGTAGAGGCAGGTGCAGCGGATCTGATCCATGTCAATATTGGAGAAAGCCACTCGCTCATGCAGCGGGCGTGTTGCGCGGTGATCGCCAGCGGCACCGCCACCTTGGAAGCGGCATATTTCGGTTTGCCCTATTGCTTGGTCTATCGAGTCGCGCCGCTGACTTATGTGATGGCAAAACTGTTAGTAAAAATCAAATTCATCGGCATCGTCAACATTCTGGCGGGTGAGGAAGTGGTCCAGGAATTCATCCAAGCGGATGCGAATGCAGACGCTGTTTCGGATGCCCTGAAAGATTTTCTCATATCCCCGGAAAAACGCGCCTATCTGCAAATGCGCCTTGCGGAAACCACGGCCAAACTCGGTGGGCCCGGTGCTCATGAACGCGCGGCTCACGTGGTGGCCGGTTGGCTGACGGGCACGGGCCAAGCTGGATGATGTCACGAACCGTCTATTCTCCCGCCTAGACAAACAGCTCACCGCCAGTCACAAGCCGCCGACATGAAAAAGATTTTCCCACTCGAAATGCCCGGGCATCAACCGCCGCGCGTGATCGAAGCCATCAAGAACGATGTGCGAAAATACGTGAAACGCGAACGCCGCAAGGCATTGCCCGAGGGTGTGGATTTCTGGGATTTCGATTGCAAGGTTGGCTTGGGCGAGGCTGCACCCGAAGTGAAACACATCGAGGAAATCATTTCCGCCATTGATCAGGCGGCGGCGAATCAATGTGGTGCGGTTTATATCGAAATCCTCTCAAAACCCGGCCAACGGACTGGCAAGAGCGCGACCTCAGCGCTCGGCGATGGCTGAGGCGGCAAGGTGGGCGGTGGTCCAGGCGGCTTGGAAATTGAAGCCACCGGTGATGCCATCAATATCGATACACTCGCCTGTGAAATAAAGGCCGGGAACCTTGCGGCTTTCCATCGTTTTGAAGTTGATGGTTTGTCGGCTGATGCCGCCACAAGTGACGAACTCATCCTTGTTGGTCGTCTTGCCATTGGCTTCGAAACGAGCTGACTTCAAACCTTCTGTCAATAAGCGTGTCGCTGGTTTGGACAGGTGCCCCCAAGTCATCGATTCTTCGATTCCGCAACAGGAAACGATGCGTTCCCAGAGTCGCCGGGGGATAGGTGGGATCGGAGTATTGCGCACGAGTTTGGCACCTTGGTTTTGGCGGATGTCTGCGAAGCGCACTTTCAGCGATTCCATGTCCATTTCGGGTAGCCAGTCGATGACGAACGGGAAATGGTGTTGGGTTTCAGCCATCTCCCGCGCATCCCAGGCGGAGAGTCGCAGGACGGCGGGGCCGCTGAAACCACGGTGAGTAATGAGTAATGGGCCGTGCCGCGCGGTGTGCGAACCTTCGCGGCGGATAGAGACCTGCGGATGCGAGACTCCCGACAATCCGGCGATGCGCGGGTCCGTCACGTTGAAGGCGAAAAGCGAGGGCACCAGCGGCTCGATGAATTGTTCTAACATCTTCAATTGCTTGAGCAACGGACTATCCTTGAGCGATCCGGTGGAGATGCAGACTGCGCGTGCAGTGATTGGTTCTTCGAACTGATCGAAGCGCAGTTCGAAACCGCCGTCATTTTCAAGCCACTTGATGCCGATGAGCGCGTGTTTGACTAACAACGGAATCTTGTGTTGGCGCGCACATTCGAGAAAACAATCGATGATCGTGGCAGATGAATCGGTCATAGGAAACATTCTTCCATCGGGCTCCGCTTTGAGAGTGACGCCATGACGTGCGAACCAATCGATGGTGTCTTGCGGTTGCCATTGATAGAATGCCGAGCGCAGTTCGCGGGCACCTCGCGGGTAGTGTTTTGATAACTCGGCGGGGTCGAAGCAGGCATGCGTTACATTGCAGCGACCACCCCCGGAAATCCTCACTTTTTGGAGGAAATATGAGCTCTTTTCAAAAATGGCGACGTGCTTTCCGGTTGCCATTTCCGCATAACGCAAGGCCGTGAAAAACCCGGACGCACCCCCGCCGATGACCGCAAGATCGAGATTTTTGTAAGGAGCGTTCATCGACTCGTTGTGGTTAGCCCCGCTTGGTGATTCGAGAAAGCATAAAATGGAAATGCGCCTTGTCGTCAGTGATTCGGTTTCTACGCTTTGTGGATGAGAGAACTTCAATCCGAGTATGTGTTCGCACTCTGCAATCCGGGGTCGGAAAAGGCGCTTAAACTGGAGGCGGAGGCGATGAGTTTGGGCTGGCGATCTGGCTATCAGCGGCGGGGATTTGTGACGTTCAAAGGGGATGCAGGCTTTTGCATGGACTCGTTAAAAGTGGAACTCGCGTGCGCGCGGCGGCTTTGTCTTTCGCTTGGGAAAACCACGACGCGTGAGGATGCCGAGCGGTTGGTGGCTGGTCACAAGACGCATCACGCTCGATATTTTGAACGTAGAATGCAGGGCATCGCGGGTGATGGTCAGCCGGAGAGCGGGGAAATCATCGGCACGGTGGTTGAGCTGGGTGCAAATGAATTTTGGGCTGGGCTGCACCTGCACGCGCCCTTTTTGAGTCCCGATCCCGCAGGCGATTCCGGGGTGGTAATGGTGGCGGATTCGCCGTCGCGGGCGTGGTTGAAACTCGAAGAGGCCGTGCGGTTCTTTGGGTTGGAATTCACCCGAAAGGACATCGTCGTGGAGCTCGGCTGCGCGCCGGGAGGAGTGGTGTTGGCTTTGCTTCAACGCGGGGTTTCAGTCATCGGCGTGGACCCGGCGCAAATGGCAGCGGTTGTTCTATCATCTTCGATTGAAAACCGTCAGGATGCTCCATCCGATCGGCCGTGGTTCTATCATTGCCGCAAGCCGGCGGCGCTCGCCAGCAAGCGTGATCTGGGTCAAGGCGTGACTTGGTTTATGTCAGATATGAATCAATCGCCGGACGTGGTGCTCAAGGAGTGCGCTCGTTTCAAGGCGATGGCACCGTCGATCCGTGGGGTTTTGATTACCTTAAAACTAACAGGAATCGAGCAGGTGACGGACAAGGAATCATGGTTCACGAAATTGCGTAACTTGGGTTTTCAAACCATCCGCGTGCAACAACTCAGCGTGCATCACAAAGAATTAGCGCTACTCGCGATGAGGTGAGCTTACTTGGGAAGCTGGAACCCCGGGGCATCGGTGAGTTCGTTGCTGGTATCGAGGTTTTTTAGTTTCACTTTGAGTTCGAACAAGTCCGTCCGGCGGTCAAGGCGGGGAGTCACGGAGCCGCTGGCGCGTGAGCGGTGAAGATCCTCCATGTGGAGGTCGGTGACGAGAAGGGTTTCGACGTTAGAGTCTGCAATCGCTTGGATACCGTCTCTGGCAAACGCGAAGTCGGAGGGTGTGTAAACTGCCGCTTGGCCATAATGAATATCCATAGCGGGGACGCTTGGGAGGTTTCCGATCACGCCAGCCGTGGCCACGAAGATCTGGTTTTCGATTGCACGCGCCTGAGCGCAGTAACGCACCCGCAGTTGCCCGTGGCGGTCGTCCGTGCAGTAGGGGACGAAGAGGATTTCGACGCCTTGATCGGCGAGATAACTGCACGGCTCCGGAAACTCGATGTCATAACAGATCTGTACCGCGATCTTTGCTTTGGGCGTGGGCAACACGATGAGTTCATTCCCGCCGGAGATGCCCCAGAAGCGTTTTTCCGCCGGGGTGATGTGAAGTTTCGGCTGGGCGAGGTAGCGTCCTTCCGGATCGAAGATGAGGCATTTGTTATAGAGTTTCCCATCCTCTTCGATCGGATGGCTGCCACCGATGATGTAAACCCCATACTTCCGGGCTAGGCCGGACATCAGTGCGATGAAGGCTTCTGAATAATCCTGCGCGAGACGCCGGATGCCCCGCAGCGCGGACATCGGCTCTAACATGGAGAGAAGTTGGACGCTGAAAAACTCGGGAAATAAGACAAAATCCGAGCGGTAGTCGGCGGCTGTCTCTACGAAGTATTCCACCTGATTTGCAAATTCCTCGAAGGTGGCGATTTTGCGCACCTGATACTGGACACAGGCGATGCGGACTTTTTGGGATGCCTCGGTCTCGATGTAATCCGGATTGAGCCATTCGATGAGACTGGCGCAGTTATGGCTTTTCGGATCAGTAATATAGTTGCGGAGGATGCCGCGAACGACGAAGCCGTGTTTGAGCTGAAAGCTCAGGACGGTGTCGCTGAGTTCACAGTTCCTTACTTTATCAACATATTCCTCGGGAGTCATTTCCTCGGCTTTTTCACCATAGTCGAAGAGGCGTCCTCCGGCGAGGATGCGGCGCAGGTTGAGCTGTTTGCACAGACGCCTCCGAGCCTCGTAAAGCACGCCGCCGATGCCCATGCCCTGGCAGTCGGGATCGACATAGACATCGGCACCATAGAGCGTGTCTCCATTGCGGTCGTGATTGTGGAAATACCCACCATCCGTGATGCCGGCGTAGGTGTGCGGGCGGTAGGGGTCGCTGCCGGTGTTCACAATGAGTGATGAAACTCCTCCGACGATCTTGCCATTCACCACGGCGACGAGCTGTCCGGACGGGAATACTCTCAGGTGATTCATCAGTTGGCGTTCGCTCCAAACCACGTTTTCCTCGGCCATGAGCGGGAAGGCCCGCAGATTCAATTCAATGAGCAATGATAGATCCTCGGGCTCTACCTGGCGGATCAGGACGGCTCCGGCTTTGCATTCAAGTGTGAAGGATTCCATAGACTGATGCTCAGGGAGTTCCGGAGTCAGGTCAAGCAGCAGCCTGCGATTCATCTTTCTCTCGCCCGGTCAGGTGATTTTTCAGGTATCCGCCACGATGAGAGCGTATTGGACTCAGTGTGCCGGAAGTTTCCCTTGAAGCTTCATTTCTTCGATGAATGCCAGCACGTGAGGTGGGGGTGTGTCCCGGGCCAATACACCGGCGGAAATGACAAGGGGGTCGGGCTGTGGATGAATTATTCGTGTTAGAACGCGTTTGTCATCATCTCTCACCAGTCGGGAGGTCTCGGCAATGATGGCGCAACCCAAATTCGCTTCCACTGTAGCAGCCAAGCTGGAAATCCCATCGAATTCACCGGCGATTTTTGCTTGGATTTTATACTCTTTGAAATACCCCGTCACACGCTCCCAATAATCGGGATAATGCTCGCGATCATATAACAACAACCGCTCGCCATTCAGATCGGCCGGGGTGATCGTTTCCAGCGCGGACAGGCGGTGAAGTGGACTAAGCGCCAACCGCCAACCGCATTCTCTGAGCGCGATCCATCGAAATGCATCGGTCTTAGCACAGGAAACCGTTACCATCAAATCAAGCTTACCAGCCAGCAGGGAGTTTTGCATCTCGAGCGATGATTGATCATGCAAACTGACCCGGACGCGTGAGTGAAGTTGCGTGAAATGCGAAATGGCTAAAGGTAGGAAATCCGAGGCCAGCGAGGGCGAGTAACCGATGCGGAGCGGCATGCCGCTGGCGGCGGCGCGAGCCCGCTGGGTCATGGCATCGCAATATTCCAAGAGTTTCCTAGCATCCACCAACAAGGTTTCGGCTGCCGGGGTGAGGGCGAACGATCGGGCACCACGATCTAGCAACTCTACTCCAAGATCTTCCTCCAAAGCCTTGATCTGGCGGCTCAATGCGGGCTGCGTGAGCCTGAGTCTGCGCGCGGCGGCGCTGATTCCGCCATCTTCCACGATTGCGACGAAGTGCTTGAGGTGTTTTATTTCCACGGGTGAAAACTACAATTTTTACGGCCAAAGTGCCAGCGGGAATGCTGGGGGTTTTGATTGTAGATACGGTCGGCCATGCCCGCAACGTATGGCATGCATGCGGTTTTGGCATTAGCCGGGTAAGTTGTGAGAGGATATAAAACAGTCATGACAAATCAACTCACGCCAAACATCCGCCGTTCAATGGAACGTGGACACGCAAGCCACGGCTGGCTGGAAAGCCGCCACACCTTTTCCTTTGGTGATTACTATAATCCAGCGCACATGGGTTTTCGCTCGCTGCGTGTAATCAATGATGACTGGGTGGCACCGGGTGGAGGATTTCCGTCACATCCGCATCGGGACATGGAGATATTTTCCTACGTGCTGGAGGGCCGTCTGGCTCACCAGGATTCGATGGGAAATAAGCGCGAACTCAAGCCCGGTGAAATTCAATTGATGCGGGCAGGCAGCGGTGTGAGCCATTCCGAGTTTAACCCCAGTGATACCGACCGAGCGCATTTTCTGCAAATTTGGATCACTCCCTCCGAGCGAGATTTGAAACCTGCCTACACCGAGTGGACTCCGCCTGTGGAAACTACACCACCCGCCAAGCGGTTGGTAATTTCATCTGATGGTCGCGAGGGTTCCGCACAAATTGCGCAGGATGCGGATATCTATCTGATTCGAGCCGTTAGCGGCGAAACCATCCAGCATTCGCTTACCGTGGAGCGGGGCGTTTGGCTACACGTCATTCGGGGTGAGGCCAAAATCGGTGATGTCACGCTGTATCCCGGGGATGCGGCCTCATTTGAGGAACCATCGCTGCTGGAAATTCATGCCGGTGCCGAGGGCTTCGAGGCACTCTTGTTCGATCTCCGCTAAACACACAATATCTCAGTCTAACCAAACAACAACACATATGAAAAGCCAAACACTGATTCTTGCTTCTGCTGTATCCATATTCCTCGCATCGTGTGAGAACCCTGCAGACAAAACCACGAATGCCACCGTGAGCGACGCCGTAAAAGTGGCTGCCGATTCCACAACCGGAGGTGTGAAATACAGCTTATCTCCCAGCTCCGAGATCCACTTCACTGGATCCAAGGTGACTGGTAGCCATACCGGAGGATTTAAGAAATTCACAGGTTCCTTCACCGTCGCCGATAAGGCACTCGTCGGCACAGGGCAGAAGATCGTCATCGACATGAATTCCGTCTGGACTGATGACGAGAAACTCACTGGCCACTTGAAAAGCGCCGACTTCTTCAATGTGGAGAAGTTTTCGCAATCTACCTTCGAATTGACCGGTCTTAAACCCATCTCTGATGGCAACTATCAAGTCTCCGGCAATCTTACTCTCAACGGAACAAGCAAGAACATCACGTTCCCTGCCGGCACTAAGATTGAGGGCGCAAAGGCACATGTCCATGCCAAGTTCGATATCAATCGCAAAGACTTTGGCGTCGTTTATGCTGGCAAGGCTGACGATTTGATCCGGGATGAGGTCGTTATCGAACTTAAACTTGAAGCTGCACCAGAAGCCTGATACAAAATCCCAACTCATTAACTCCTCATGAAAACTCCAAAAATACTGGCCTTCGGTGGCAGCCTTCGCGCCGAATCGTTCAATCAGAAAATCGCCGTTTTGGCAGCCGAGGGGGCCCGTGAAGCCGGGGCTGAGGTGACCGTGATTGCATTGCGTGATTACCCCATGCCGCTGTTTGATGAAGATCTCGAATCTGCAGACGGCATGCCGGAAAACGCGAGAAAACTCAAAGAGTTGTTTCTTGCGCACGACGGCCTGATTATTGCATCACCGGAATATAACAGCACCATCAGTGCCGCCCTGAAAAACGCGATCGACTGGGTCTCCCGTGCAACGGAAACAAGTGAGCCGCCGCTTGTCGCATTGGCTGGCAAGACAGCGGCTATTCTCGCCGCTTCACCAGGCGGATACGGCGGTTCCCGCGGACTCGCCCAACTCCGGCCATTTCTTCAAAACATCAATATTACGGTGATCGAGTCACAAATCACCATCCCCAAGGTGCATGAAAATATCGGCGCGGATGGGTCGTTTGAAAATGAAGATATCGCCAACTCAGTGCGCTTGCTGGGCGCTGAGCTAGTTGCTGCGTTGGAATGAGATTTGATCGATCACGCTTTGCCATAGAGCGGGCCGTAATTTCCGCAGGCGCGGAAATCGGCCCCTTCGAGGTCGGCGGTGCCAAACGCGCGCCAGGCGCTGGGGCGGAAGACGCGATCTTCGCTGACGTTGTGCATGTAAACCGGAATGCGCAGCATCGAGGCGAGTGTTAGATAAAGGTGACCGACGTGGCCGCAGGTCATCACGCAATGGTTGGCTCCCCAATTGTTCATCACTTCGTAGGCGCTGACAAAAGCACCTTTGCCGGTTAGAATCGGTGCAAACCACGTGGTCGGCCAGGTTGGGTTGGTGCGTTGGTCGAGGGCGTCATGGACATCGTCCGGCAGATCGACGGTGTAGCCTTCGGCGACTTGCAGGGCTGGGCCGAGGCCATCGACGAGGTTGAGGCGGACCATGGTGGCGGGCATTCCGCCGCGGGTGCGGTAGCGGGTGCTCCAGCCGCCGCCGGGGAAATACTCGGTGATCGATGGGTGCCAGGTGGTGGCTTTGAGGCATTTGTCCACTTCGGCATCGGTGATGTCCCAGAACGGCTTCATCGTCGGTTTGCCATCGGCGTCGGTTTGTTCGCCGGTGCCATCGAGCGCGGCCGGACCGGAGTTGATGAGGTGGAGGATGCCATCGCCAACGAGCGGGTGGCTGACTTTTTTGCCGCTGGCGGTTTCGATGGCCTCAAGGCTCCAGTAAGTCCGGAGATCGGCGAAAATCTGCGCGGTGTTGGTGAGCAGGTGGCCGAAAAGCATGCCCGCGCCGTTGAGCGCATCGTTTTCGGTGGCGACGATGTAGGGTGCGCGCTTACCATTCCAATCGAATGACGAGTTGAGAATGGCTTCGAGGAAATCGCCATTCGGGAAGTGGTCGGTCCATTGGCGTTGGCCTTGGAAACCAGCGGCGATGGCATTGTGACCTTGTGCTTGCTCGCCAAGTCCCATTTTAGCGAGCTCCGGATTGCCGACCATGAGATCGCGGGCGATCAGCGCCATTTTCACGCTGTCTTCCAATTCGGTGTCGAGTTGTTCGCGGGAGCGGGTGGTTTCCGGCGAGTTGTAATCTTTGCCTTCCGGGCAGTTTTTCTTCACCCATGCGAGGGCTTTTTCATATTCGGCTGGGTCGAAACTGCCTTTGCGCATGCGGCCGGCGATTTCGCTCATGTCGATCGCTTCGACGCGCATGCCGAACCATTTTTCCCAAAGTTTCGTGTCCACCACCGAGCCGGCGATGCCCATGGAGGTGCCGCCCATCGAGAGGTAGGATTTGCCGCGCATCAGGGCCACGGCGAGTCCGCACTGGGCGAACGAGAGGAGTTTTTCGCGCACGTCGGCGGGTATCGAGGTGTCGGAGGCGGATTGCACATCCTTGCCATAGATGCCGAAGGCTGGGAGGCCTTTTTGGGTGTGGCCGGCCAACACGGCGGCCAAATAGACCGCGCCGGGGCGTTCAGTCCCGTTGAAGCCCCAGATGGCTTTCGGCGTGTGCGGATCCATATCCATGGTTTCCGAGCCGTAACACCAGCAGGGCGTGACGCTGAGGGAAACGCCGACATTCGAAAGCTTGAATTTATCCGCACAGGCGGCGGCTTCTGCGACACCGCCGATGCAGGTGTCGGCAATCACGCACTCGACAGGCGAACCGTCCGGATAGCGGAGCTCGGCAGCAAACAATGCGGCCACGGCTTTGGCTTGTTGCATGGTGCGCTCTTCAAGCGATTCACGCACGCCGCCGAGACGACCGTCAATTGTGGGACGAATGCCGATTTTTGGATAGTTGGTCTTTTTCATGGTCGATGGATTTAAGATTCCTTGCGGAGCGAAATTGGCAGCTGTATTAGCTTTTGTCAGTTTTTTTTATGAAATTTCATGTCGTGTTACTTATTATCAGCATGATGATTTAAAGCATGCATGCCGATTTTTGTCTTGATAAAGCGGGAGGAGCTGGACATAAAACGAGCGATGAATGAACTTCGTGACGCCAGTTCCTACGTCTCGCAACAGGTCGAGTCATCGCGCCTTTTTTTTCTAGATCCCGCTGGTGACGAGGATTTTGCGGTGGTGTTCGGAGGATTCGAACGCTGTGGGCAGGAGTATCAAATCGACCGACAAAATTTCCCCTGGTTTTGCTTGGAATTTGTGAGCCGCGGGGCGGGCAAGCTCACGCTCGATGGAGCCAGCCATGATCTTAAACCGGGCAGTTGTTACGTTTATGGTCCGGATTTGCCTCATCGGATTGAGAGTTCGCAGGACAATCCGCTGGGCAAATATTTCATTGGGTTCACGGGCAGCGGAGTAGCGGAATATCTGGCGCGGTATGAGATCGAATCTGGATTTTTCTCACGCTGTCTCAGGGGCGAACCGATCCGGCGGAGTTTCGATCTGTTGATCGACTGCGGCGTTCGCAAATCCGGTTTGGCAAGGCCCTTGTCTTCGCTGATCACCCGCCAACTGTTGCTGATGTGTCGGGATGATGCTGCGGCCCCGGGCAACACTGATTCGCCAGCCTTCGCGACCTTCACCCGTGTGCGGGAATTGATAGAAGGCCATTTTCTCGAACTAACGACCTTGGAGGCGATTGCCCGTGCAGGTGCGATCGATGCGCCCTATCTCTGCCGCTTGTTTGCCCGCTACCACGACGAAAGTCCCTATCAATTTCTAACACGCTTGCGCATGGATCATGCTTCGCGGCTGCTGTTGGAGGGGGCCGCCACGGTTAAATCGGTGGCGGCGGCGTTGGGCTTTAAAGACGCGTTTCACTTCTCGCGGGTTTTCAAGTCCGTCCATCACGTTCCGCCGTCGCGTTTCCGGCAGTCCATGCACCCGCAGTGGCCGGGGTAGTGGGGACGGGAGAGTTCCCACTCCTTATGGGCTTCTCATGCCAGTCCGCTGCGTTCGGTTGGGGCGTTTTTGCTGGCCCATGCAGCTGCGGTGGTTGGGGTAAAGTGGCCGACGGCTAGACCGGCGGTGAGGCCGGATGCGAAGCCGAAGATGTGGCCGAGTACGTCGGTGTTGCCACCTGGGGTTCCGCCGCCGAGCCAGCCGAGAATGACGATGCCGGCGAGCACGGGCGCGATGGTTTTCGCCCATGGTAGGCGAAAACGTTGACGCAGCATTGCGGCAAATCCGAGCCCTGATAGAATCCCGAGCGCACCAAACACGGCAGTAGAGGAACCGATAGAAACAAACGGCTCCGGCCAGGTGAGAGCAGAGGTGAGCGCGTTGCCGATAGTGCCGCTGGCGAGGATCAGCGCCCATGCGCGCAACGGGCTGATCGAGCGGGCGACAAGCGTGCCGAAGAACATGCCGCTTAGGAGGTTGCCCATGAGGTGGGAGACATCGGCGTGGAAAAACAGCGCGGTGAAAGGCCTCCACCATTCGTGGTCTTTGATCAGAGCGATGCTTGAGGAGGCCGCTCGGTCGGCCAGCCACGGCTGGGAGTTTTGAAACCCATGGATCAGAATCAAGGTCAGCGCCCACAGGCCGTAAACGCCCCAGCCTGCGGAAAATGGGAAGGCAGCGGAAACGGCGTCGTCAGTCTGGGCTGCGGAGGGCTGTTGTTGTTCAGCTGCGTAATCGACGAGTTCGCGTGCGATGGCCGGAGCGGCTTCAACTTCGGCGTGCAAGGTGTATCCGCCATGTACATCCGGGCCGACGACCCAGCACGGTTGGCGCATGGCGAGAACCACGAGTCCGTGTTCGTGCGCTTCGGTGAGTGTCGGGTAGTTCCCGACCTCAACGAGGTTTTCCCATTCGCTGGAATTGGATTCATCGCTATCGCTCATGGCTATTTCTCGGCGCGCTGGCGGATTTTCGCCACGCATTGCAGCATCGGCGGATTCGATGATTCGTCAACCCGCAGAGAATTAGAAGGTTTTCCGGAGGTGGGACGGCAGGATATTAAGTTGCTCGCGGTATTTGGCGACCGTGCGGCGGGCGACGGTGACCCCTTGTTGGGCGAGCGCTTTCATGAGGGATTCGTCGGAGAGCGGTTTGGTGGGATTTTCGGCGGCGACGAGTTGTTGGATCGCCTCGCGCACGCCGGCGTTGGAAACATCGGCACCGCCTTCGGTTTGGTAGCCGGTGGCAAAAAATGCACGCATTTCCATCAACCCTTGCGGGGTGTGAATGTATTTTCCGGCGACAGCCCGCGAAACAGTGGTGGCGTGCATGCCGAGGGCATCGGCAATGTCGTTCATGGTCAAGGGCCGGAGGTGGCGCGAGCCTTTTTTAAAAAACTCCTGCTGGCGGTCGATGAGTTGGTGGGCGATGGCGAGGATGGTTTCTTGGCGCAATGAGATCGAACGGATCAAGCTGCGGCCGTCGCGGATTTGATCGCGGAGAAATTGGCGGGCTTTGAGATCCACGCCGTCTTTGCCGATCATGTCTTTGTAGAAATCATTGATGCGCAGGTTGGGCAGGTGCTCGCCGGTAAGGCGGGCTTCCAAGACGCCATCGTCATTGCGCTCGATGATCACATCGGGAAGGATGTATGGGTTTCCAGTGGGATCAAAATCACCGCCGGGATTTGGGGTGAGTCGGCCAATCCGTGACGCCGCCTCCGCCACGCGCTCGACGCTGGTGCCAAGGGCTTTGGCAATGCGCGGGTGATGCTTGCGGGCGAGATCTTCAAGGTGATCCCTGACGATTTTGTATTCGATGGTGTCTTGGCCGCTCTGACGTTCGAGTTGCAGCAACAGCGATTCAGGAATGCCGGATGCGCCGATGCCTGCGGGATCGAACGACTGGATGAGCGCGAGGGCGGTTTTGAGATGGTTGGGTTTGATGTCTAGGCGGATGCCGAGATCTCTGGCGGGAAGATCGAGAAACCCGCGGCCATCGAGATTTCCGAGGATCGCTTGGGCCGCCTTGCGCACTTCCGGCTCGACCATCGACAAATCCAGCTGTTGCTGCAAATGCTGCTGCAAGGTCACGGGAGCGACGATTGAATCGTAGATCCGCTGGCGTCGCTCTTCGTCATCATTGGTCCATGGCGAGGACTTCCCCTCCATGATCGAGCGGTCCCGCCAATCGTCATCGGTGTCGTTGAGATATTCTAACGAATCCGCATCTTCCGGATCAGGGCCTTGTTCGTCGAGTGAGACCGATTCGGTGATATCCTCCAACACTGGATTGAGTTCCAGCGCCTGGGTGATGATTTGCGACAGCTCCATCGTGCCGGCCTGCAGGATTTCAAGGCTCTTGCGCATTTGCGGCGCGAGCGTCTGCTGCTGGGAGAGAGACTGATGAAGCGAGAAGTCGGACATGATCGGCAAGTTGCTTGCCGGGATGACACTGAACAAGAGGAGGATCTAGATAAAGCAAAAAACGTGCCAAATTTCATCATTCATTCTGCTGGCAGGATGGGGAAAAAGTATTCCGCTCAGCGCCAGGACCTCACCATGTGTAGTGCACCTGATAGGTCACGATCTTTTCTTCGTCGGGTTTGATTGTGACGGGGAATTCGATGGTGTGGCTGTCGAGGCTGCGGAATTCGTCGGACTTCTGTTTGAGTTCCCAGTTGTCGAAGCGTGAGAGGTGTTCGACCACGCGAACCTCGACCGCTTCCTTTTTATGATTGCGAAGCTTGATTTCAAAGGTTTCGTCGAGCCAGTGATTGGAGCTGTCGGCCTTGTAGGCGGTGCGGCGGCGTTCGCCGACGAGGTCGAAGGAATTGCCGAGATAGACGCGGATGGTTTCGTCTTTCGCGGTGTGGTCGATGTTGTTTTCACCGGTGAACTGGAGCGAGCCGTCGTCGTCACGGGAGTAAAAGCGCAGACGTCCTTTTGGCAGGGCCATGCCGAGATTGTTGTCCTTGCTGTTCTTGAACTCACGCAGCACCCAGACTTTTTTGTTAGTCTGGACACCGTATTCGCCCTCGCCGCGGAAATAGTTCCACGCGCCGTAGTTCATGGTCGCCCCATCATAGACGAAGATTTTCGGAGCCTTCACGCCAGTGCTGCGGATGAACTCGACCTGCTTGGTCTCCTGATTGCGCAGGGTTACTGATCGGCCGATGGTGTAGAGGTGGAATTCATCGAAGGCTTTTTCGGTCACGACATCCTCCATGGGGGCATCTGCCATGGCCATTGCTCTCATTCGCATAGAGCTACTTGGTGCGGGTGCTTGCACCTTATTCACGTCGCCAGCCATCAGCTTGACCTTGGCCTCTTTGAATGAGGTGCCGCTCTGGTTGTTGAAGGTCACCCAGCCGACGATGTCGATGGCGTCGCCCTTGTCAGCAGCGACGATGTTGTAGTCGGATTTCCAGCTCAGGCCGCCGGTGACATAGCCGATTTCAGCGGTAAACTTGGATGCTTCGGCGGCATTGATCGTCCAGGAAAGAGTCGGATTGAGGATGGTGTCGTCGCCGAGCGCAGGGAAGATCGCCTCGCCGGGCAGGGAGAAGCGGAGCTTGCCATCGACCTCGATGATCGGCTGGGTGGCGGGTCGACCGCCGGGGCTGTAGCCACTGCGGATGATCTTTCCTTGCACCGTACGGTCCGGTTTGTTCGGTTCGCGAACGTAGAAATCGATTGTTTTACCCTCATTGAGTTGGAGCATCAAGCCGGAGGAAACCGGATCGTTGCGGTAAGCTTGTTCGAGAATCTGGAATTTCACCTTGCCGGATGGATCGCGCAGAATCACCGAATCCGTTTCTGCCACGGCGGTCATGCCGGAGAAACGGGTCTCGGTGACGCCGGCCTTGAGGTCCATGGGCACGGTGTCCCTGACTACGGCGAAGTTCTGATTGTAGATCGTGAGTGAAGGTTCGGCGGCGACAAATGGAGCGGCGGGCAGCAACACGAACGTGGCGAGCGGGGCGAGAAATCGATGGGATGGTTTCATGGCGAATGGTCTTGGATTCATACCTTACGACACCTACTGAGGAAAAAACTTGGAAAATAAGTAATTTTTTTCAGCAGCGATGCTTTTCAGCAGGTCATCATTTTTTCAGCTGCGGTTTGGCTTCCGGGTATTGGCTTAGAATTTTGCGCATGACGGTAACCGTTGTTGGATCATCTGCGGCGATGTTTTTCCTCTCTAGCGGGTCATTTTGGTAATCGTAGAGTTCGAGGATCGCGGTGTCTGGAGCCGCGCCTGGGACTTTCCACTCGACGAGGCGGTGTCTGGCGGTGCGGATTGAGCGGCCGAGTTTTTCGTTTCGAGGATAGACGTGGATGGCATGGTCCTTGTTGGATGCTGCGGGATCGCGCAGGACTTTCACGAGACTATGGCCGTCGGGCTTGATTGGCAGCGGAATGCCTGCCAACTCGCAAAGCGTGGGATAGAGGTCGACGGTTTCAGCAAAGGACTTGGTGCGTTGGCCCGCTTTACTGCCGGGTGCGGAAATCAGGAAGGGGATCTGGTTGGCCTCCTCATAGTTGGTGTGCTTGCACCAGATGCTGTGGTCGCCGAGGTGCCAACCGTGATCGCCCCAAAGCACCACGATTGTGTTGTCGGCGAGGCCGAGTCCATCGAGAGCGGTTAGGACTTTGCCGATCTGCGCATCGACGTAGCTGGTGGCGGCGTAGTAGCCGTGAATCAGCTCGCGTTGGAGGTCATCGGGAAAATCCCCGCTGGCCGGGATGCCAAAATATTGCCGCAGCTCACCACCGTATTGTGGTGCGAAGGAGGGCGCGCCTTCGGGAGACTTCCGAAATTCGGCGAGCTGGATTTCGGAACGCTTGTAGAGATCCCAGTATTTCTTGGGCGCGATGAAGGGTAGGTGGGGCTTGGCAATGCCGACTGCCAGGAAGAAGGGTTTGTCGGGATTCGCTTTGAGTTGTTTGAGGCGCTTGATGGCTTCGAGGGCGATTTTGCCATCGACGTAGGTTTCATCGGACACATCGGCGCATTCAGTGGCCGGGCCGCGGTCAGTTTTTTTATGTTTGCGTTCGGGTTGGTTGTTTTCAGGCAGGGCATAGGGAGCGGCTTTAGCCGTCCAATGTGGGATTGACCAAGAGGCGGCATCATCCGTGTTGCCGTGGCCGACGTGGTAGATTTTACCAAGAGCGGTGGCTTCATAACCGGCCTGCATGAATGCTTGTGGCAGGGTCACCGCATTTGGCAGTGCCACGCGGAAGTTGGTTGCCAAATCGTATATGCCGATGGTATCCGGGCGCAGGCCGGTCATCAGCGCGTTGCGTGATGGCGAGCACACCGCCTGATTGCAGTAGGCGTTTTCGAAAAGCGTAGATCGTGAGGCGAATTTGTCGATGTGCGGGGTGATCGCCTTTGTGTCTCCATAACAACCTAGCAGCGGTTTGAGGTCATCGACACAGATCAAGAGGACATTCGGCTTTGCGGCACCGAAGCTGCTCGCAAGCATGGGAAAAAAGGAGAGAGCTAGGAGTCTTAGGTTTTTATTTGAAGTCATGGCGTCGTTTCTATGTGAAAGGGTTCATGAAACGCCCGCGGCACTTCACCCTTAAATCTGCGCGCGGTATCTGTTGATTCTCACTTGCCGATGGGGAGCAATAGAACACGCGGCCTTTGCCTTGGAAGGCTTTGAGCAAAGCATGATCCGGTTCGACCAGATTCAAGGTCAGTTCCTCAAGTTTAGGGTGCATGGTAAAACTGCGCCCATCATGTCGCCGAAGACTTTGGATTCATTGAGGAACAAAATGGCCCCGTGAATGGCCACCACTCCGTTGCCGTTGGACACATTTTGCTGGTGCCAGTCCTGCGACCTTTTCCCGCCAGGCATCATTGGGTGGCTGGATTGGCGTGGTTGGGGTGTTTTGGCCAAAGGCATAAGAACTGAGGGCGGCGGTAGTCAGGATCAGCAATGAAAGTTTCATGAAGTGAAGGTGGCGGATTCGGGCTTAGCGCATATCCAGTTCTATCTGTTGCGAGCGGCCTCTTCTTCGAGTTTTTTGAGTTCTTCGCGTTTTTTGATGATTTCGATGCGATAATCGATGGTTTCCATTCCTTTCTCCATGCGTGTTTGTTCTTTTTGCAACTCCACCATTTTTTTTGCGTTATCGAGATACGCGCTGAGTTCCGCCTCGGTTTTCACCTTGAGCTGTTTGGCTTCCGCAGAGTCTGGGATCTTTTGGATCAGTTCATCCACGCCGCTGATGACCTGAGCGGCCCGTTTTTCTTTTTCAAACAATCCGCATTCCAGCTCCGCATCGTGTTTCTGTTTATGAAACTGTTGTATGAGGTTTTTGTCGCCGGCTTCATAGGCTGTAGCAAGTTGCTCTTCAAGGGCACCGGTTTTCTGGCGGGAGTCAACCAGTTTGAGCGCTGCGGTTTTAACGGCCTGAGGTGCGCTTTCCTCGCAATCGTTCAACTTTGCGCTTTTGTTTTCGACCGCGCATTTTCGATAATTTTCCGCCATGCGTTGCATTTCTGCTTTCTCATCACAGGCGTTTTCCGCGCCAAGGTGGGAAATGAGAAAGAACGCCAGTGAGGTCGAGATGGTTAATAGAGGTTTCATTGTGAATATTGGTGCTGGTAATGAGTTATTTCGATGAGTCCGTGGTTCACGCCGGGACTTGGCGTGAATAGTAAGATTTGACCATGGGGCCCATTTGTTGTGAGGGTAGTTAACCAGGCTTTTTTGCCAAGTCCATTGTAGGCAAAGCGAGAATCGACAGCGCGGCATCCTGCGCTACGATTTGCGGCGGATGACTCTCAAAGACCTCGGCTGGAACCCAGAATTTGAAACTGCCTTCGCGCCTTACCGCGCGAAAGGCTGGGTGCCAGCGCGCCTGATTCGCGAGTCGCCCATCAACTTCGGGGCGTTTCTTGCGGATGGCGAGGAAATCGATGTCGTGTTGTGCGGCCGCGTCTGGCATGAGGCGACTTGCGATGCAGATTTGCCGGCGGTCGGTGACTGGGTGGCTGTGGAACAGGGCGATGAAAACACGGACTCGGTCATCCGTGCCACGTTGCCGCGCAAGTCGTGTTTTTCACGCAAAATGCCCGGCAATAGTTCGCAGGCGCAGGTCATCGGCGCGAACATCGACTTCGTCGCCGTGGTCACGGATGCCGGGTCAGATTTTAATCTCCGCCGGATGGAGCGCTATTTCATGCTGATCGAGCGCAGCGGTGCCAAAGCCGTCGTATTAGTGAATAAATCCGACCTTTTTCCGAAGGATCAAAACGCCCGCGTGGCAGCGGAAATCGCAGCGCTGTGGGATGGAGCCGCCGTGCATGTCACCAGCGCGCTCAATGGCGAGGGACTGAAAACCCTCAAAAAATACCTCAAAAAAGGCATCACCATGTGCATCGTCGGCTCCAGCGGTGTCGGTAAGTCCACCTTGGTCAATCAACTCTACGGCGAGGAATGGCAGTGGACCAGCGAGTGCAACGAAACCACCGGCAAAGGCCGCCACACCACCACCTCGCGCGAGCTCGTCCCACTAACAGGCGGTGGCATGCTCATCGATAATCCCGGCATGCGGGAAATCCAAATGTGGACGGACGAAACCACGCTGCGCGAAAGTTTTTCAGATGTCGAAGTCATCACGGCGAATTGCAAATACTCAGATTGCAGCCACCGCCAGGATGCAGGCTGCGCGATCCGCAGTGCCGTCGAGAGCGGCGAGTTGGATTCAGGCCGCCATGAAAGTTTCCTCAACCTCGAAACCGAAATCACCGCCCTCAAAAAACGTGCCGAAAAGCGCCAAATGGCCGTTGAACGCTGGGCGAAACGCAACCGCCGCGTCAAAGCCCGCAACCTGAACGACCGCATTCAGCTCGAACGCGACGAGCGCGGCGATGTCTGATGCCATGAGATTTTTCCGCATGAAATCCGCACTATTCACCCAAGTTTTCTGTCTCTTGTTACTGGCATTCGCATGCCCCGCCCATGGCCAGTTATCCGCACTGAAAAAAGCTGTTGAGGGCAATCAAGCCGCTCCGCCCGCCGAACCGGAGCAGACTGAAGATACCCGCAAACGCCTCGAACTTTGGCACGATGAGGCCCGTGACATGCTCAGCCGCCTCGAGGCCGAAGGGGCTGCAGCTGGCTTACCCGCTGGCATCACGCCAACCGATCTTGAGGACCGCCGCCGCGATCTCGAACAGATGGTGCTTCTAACCACTGGTCTGATCAAAAACTCCGGCCTTGTTGCCGAGGCTCGCAGAGCCCTCGAGTCCGCCCGCGCCGAGGAAGCGGCTTGGGCCGGCTTTAAAGAAAAACCGCCCTATTCGATCCTGATGATCGATGAGTTGCTCAATGAGCGCGATGCCATCACCGCCAAGCGCTCGTCTAACGAATCCTCGCTCGCCAACTTCGAGGGCATCCTAGCCGGTACGCTGGTTGAGGCCAAGTCGGCTGAAGAGGCAGTGAACACCGCCATCACTGCCGTGCAGAGCTCTCCCCCTGAACTGATAGAGCTGGCGAAGTGGCGCCTCGATGCCGCGCGCGCCAAGGCGCGCCTGTTCGCAACCCGCGCCAGTTACCTTCAAGCAAATTGTGAGAGCTACAAAGACCGAGTCAGCACCTCCAAATCTGAGCTTGCCTTAATCGAACGCAAAATCCAAGCCGCCGCGCCCAAATCGCAATTCAACGAGGATGATCTAACAAAAATATCAAAGATCAGCAACGACCGGAGGAAAGCCCTCGGCAAAGAAATTGACGCAATTTCCAAACGCCTGAAGACCGCACTCGCCACCCGCGCCCGGGCGCAGTCTGCGCTTGACGAGTTGCCAGCCGCAGCCACCGCCGACAAAGATTCCGATGCCTTACTGCTCGCTAAATTCCGCGTCCAAGTATCGGAGGATCGTATCGAATCGTTGCAATCCATGATCGAGGGGATGGAAAGCCTTGTCCAGATTGAGAGTCTCAATTTAAAGTCCTATCAGAGCCGACACCTAATTATGACGAGTGCCAATGCGGACGAGCGCCGCAAGGCGCTTGATTCGATTACACTCTTTTCCGAGCGCCTCCGCTCATGGATCAAGGTGGTAGATAACGAAATGACCACTTGCGGCGCGGAGCTCAGCAAGATCGAATCCCGGGCCGCCTCGATCACTGCAGAGGATCCGCGCTTTCCACTCGTTAACGAGCAGCGCGCCGCATGTAGCGAAAAACTCGCAACACTTCAGCGAGTCTCTCAAGCAGTGCTCGCTCAACGGAAATTGGTGAAACGCTGGGTCACGGATTTCTCGCCGAAAAACGATAAGGTCGGACCAGTCGCACAAATCACTGCACTCGCGACCCATGCATGGGCAGCCATCATCAAAATCTGGTCCTTCGAGGTCATGTCTTTTGAGCAAAAGATCGAAGTGGACGGCCAGACCATCACCGGTAAATTGCCTGTCAGGCTCGGCATGCTGATACGTGCCTTGCTGTTCTTTGTCATCGGTTACTGGATCGCTTCCAATATCGCCAAGCGCATTCAGCATACCATCGTCAGCCGCGGCCATATCGCCGAGGCACAGGCCAAAACCTTGCGCAATTGGGCGATGATTGTTGTCGGCGTGTTTCTCGCCATCGGCACCCTCTCATTTCTTAAAATTCCCCTAACGATTTTCGCGTTTTTCGGGGGCGCACTCGCCATCGGACTTGGCTTCGGCATGCAGACGTTGATCAAAAATTTCATCAGCGGCATCATTGTACTCGCCGAACGCAAAGTCCGCGTTGGCGATATTCTGGATGTGGACGGCATCATCGGCACGGTCGTCGAGGTCAACACCCGTTCGTCGATTATCCGCAGCGCGGATGACGTGGAAACCCTGATTCCCAACTCGGTTTTCCTCGAAAACCGGGTGACAAACTGGACGCTTTCCAGCTCAAAAATGCGCCGCAGCCTACGTGTTGGCGTCGCTTATGGCAGCGATCCCCAGAAAGTCATGGAAATTCTCATTGAGGCCGCTGCCCGCCACGGACTCATCCTCAAAGACCCTGCCCCTTTCGCTGTGTTCGATGACTTCGGCGACAACGCCCTGATCTTCAGCCTTTACTTCTGGATCCACCTCAGCGGCAGCACCAACCCCATGATCGTCAGCAGTGATCTCCGATTGATGATCGAGAAACGCTTCGGCGAACTTGAAATCGGCGTGCCATTCCCGCAACGCGACATGCATTTGACGACTGACAAACCGATAGAAGTGAGGATTTCGACTCCATAGGACTTATAGGACGTATGGGATTTATAGTCATTATGTCATGAACTCAGACGATCATTGGATGAATCTCGCGCTCATCGAGGCGCGTAAGGGTGTGGGAAAAACCGCGCCCAATCCACCTGTCGGTGCGGTGATCGTGAAAGACAATGTTTTGTTAGGTCGCGGATGGCACCGTGCGGTCGGTAAACCGCACGCCGAGCGCGAGGCCTTGGCGGATGCGTTTGAGAATTTCGGTCGCGAGTCGGTTAGGGATGCTTCAATTTTCATCACCCTTGAGCCTTGCTCCACCCATGGCCGCACACCACCGTGCACCCAAGGGCTCATCGATGCCGGAATAGCACGAGTGGTTTACGCCTGTGTGGATCGCAACCGGGATCACGCTGGCCGTGCCGATGCACTTCTGGCCTCTGCTGGTATCGAAGTGATCTCCGGCGTCTGCCGCGTCGATGCTGAAAAACTCTTGCGCCCGTTTTTCAAAGTCCGTGAAACCGGTTTGCCGTGGGTGATTTGGAAAACCGCGATGAGTCTCGACGGCCGCCTGACCCGCCCGCCCGGCGAAAGTCAATGGCTGACCGGCGAAGCCGCCCGCGCCGATGTGCAGAAGCTCCGCTCCACCGTGGATGCCATTCTCACCAGCGGCGAAACCGTCCGCCGTGATCGGCCCTCGCTGACGGTCCGCTCGCCAGAAATGCTGGAGGGGCGCCTCCAGCCATGGCGCATTGTTTTTTCCGATCATCCGGATTCCTTGCCCGCAGACGCGCCAGTGTTCGCCGACGAATGGCGTGACCGTACTCTCATCCGCCCATGTCTAAACCTAACATCTTCCTTGCGCGAGCTCGTTCTCGAACAAGGCATTCTCACCGCCATGACCGAGGCTGGAGGTGTCTTTTCCGCCGCACTTTTCGAGGCCGGTCTCGTCGATGAAGTCATCGTTTATTATGCGCCCCTTCTCTGTGGCGGCCCGTCACCCGCGCTAGCCGGAACCGGCTTGCATGAGTCCCTCCAACTCGTGGAAACCGAGTTTATTCAGTTAGGAAACGACCTTCGTTTCAGCGGTGTAGTCAGTCGTTTTAAGTGACGGAGCGCGGACACCGATCCGATTTATCCTTGCGCCGGGCGGTTTCACGGCAAGAATCTGCGCCCCGCGCCGCGGTTCCACCCCATGAGCGAATCCAATCAATCCACTGAAAACGCGACTTTTGAACAAATCGGCGAAGTCCTGCGTTCCCGTCATTCCTTCGTTTTACTCAGCCATGTTCGTCCGGATGGCGATGCAATCGGCTCCCAACTCGCGTTAGGCTTCGCTTTGATGGCGATGGGAAAATCCGTGCGCCTCATCAATGAGGACGGATTGCCAGAAAACCTGGCGTTTCTCGCCGGCTCTGAGCGCATTGAATTTCCACCCGCCAAACCCTTGGAAGCCGAAGTCGCCATTGCACTCGACACCGCCACCAAGCCTCGTCTCGGCGATGCCGCCCTACACGCCGCTTCGAAAGCGGAAATATGGCTCAACATCGACCACCACATTTCCAACCCGAAATACGGCGATCTGAATCTAATCGATTCGACCAGCCCGGCCACCGGCCAGATTCTCTACGATCTAATCACCCGGTTAGAACTTCCCATGCCCGCAGAATCCCGCGATGCGATTTACGTCGCGGTTTCCACCGACACCGGTTCGTTTCAATACCCATCCACTACGGCTCACACTTATGAAATGGCTGCGGATCTCATTCGCCGTGGTTTGGATGTGGGCGCGATCAACTCGCAAACCTATGACGAGAATCCCTACCGTCGCCTTGAATTGATGCGAGCCTTGCTCAACACACTTGAGCGCACTCCTGACGGGCTCGTCGCCCATTGGACGATGCTCGATCAAACGCGGATCGATCTTGCCCTGCGTCCTGAAGACAGCGAGGGGCTGATCGATGTCATCCGCGCGATCCGCGGTGTGCAGGTGGCGGTGTTTTTCGAAGAACTTCCTGATGGAAAAATCCGCATCTCGATGCGCTCGAAAGACCGGCGTTACGATGTGTGTCAGATCGCCATGGAATTCGGCGGAGGCGGTCACGCCTTGGCGGCTGGCATCCGCATGTCCGGCCCGATTGATGAAGCCAAAACCCTTGTTTTGAGGGCGATTCAGAGCCGTATCGATGCGGCGAGTCCCAAATCACTTTCCTAATTTATGAAACCAAATCCCCTGGATCAAAACGGCCCGAGCGGTGTGTTGTTGATCGATAAAGCTCCGGACATGACGTCGCACGACGTAGTGGCCATCGCCCGCCGTGCCTTGAATACCAAAAAAATCGGCCACTGCGGCACATTGGATCCCATGGCCACCGGTTTGCTGATGCTCGTCATCGGTCGCGCTACGAAAATCCAGGATTTGCTGATGAGCGAGGACAAGGAATACGTTGGTACCCTAACACTCGGTGCCGTCACCAGCACCCAAGACCGCCAAGGTGAAGTGCTCGAAAGCAAGCCCGTGCCGGAGTTTACTGATGAGCAAATCCGCGAGGCATTTGATGCCTTTACCGGTGAGTTTGAACAATTACCGCCGATGGTTTCTGCGATTAAGAAGGACGGCGTGCCGCTTTACAAACTCGCCCGCAAAGGCGTGACCATCGAGCGCGAACTGCGCCCAGTGCGAGTGGACGGCTATCAGATCACTCGCGTCGAATTGCCGGAAATCGACTTCGTAGTGAATTGCACCAAAGGTTTCTACGTCCGCACCTACGCCCATGATATCGGTGAAAAACTCGGCTGCGGAGGCCACCTCAGCGCTCTGCGCCGCACGCGCTCCGGCAAGTTCACGCTCGACCGCGCAGTCCCCGTGGCCGACCTGAAAACCGTCCCACGTGAAGACCTCCTCAAGGCTATGGTTTCCCTCGCAGAAATCTCGCTGATGCGTGGTGCGTGAGCGGTTCTTGTGCCAGCGGTAGCTGTACCTCAATACTCTTCTTCCTCCTCCTCCATGCCCGGCACGGGAGGAATGATATCTTCACGCATGAGCAGCCGTTGGAGATCGAGATCAGCTAACAAATCTGCGGGAGTGTTTCGAATGATCGCCGCGTAAGGAATGATCCGGTCCAGCTCGGCGATCGCGCAATGGACCATGGAGGAAATGATGTCGGAATCGAAGCGTTCGCGCTCGAAGAGATTGGTGATGCGGAAAACCAGCATCTCACGGTCGATGTCGTATTCGAAACCGCCGAGAGTGAGAGGCTTGTTAGCACGGGCAAGCAACTCCAATGCCGCCGGCAAATGTTTCTCACTCAGCGCCATCGGGGATTCGGAAATGATGCTCAGCGCGTTCAGCTGCGGATAAGCTTGGGCGATTAGATCGACCTTGGTGTGGTGGGCTTCGAAACCGGCGCGGAGCACATCACGACCCTCGACGAGTTCACAATGCCAACCGTTTCCGCCGAAGGTTTCTTCAACCGTGAGAATCTGCCGTGAGTGTGGACGCATGGCCAAATCATGAATTCCCGGATGCCGAATAAACAATGATTTTCTAGAAACCTTAGCTTTTGGCATCGGAGAGCAGCACCAAGTATTCGGCCATCATCCGGTCCAGCGTGAAATGACGCCGGATGTGCTCTCGCGCTGCAATTCCCATGCGTTCGTGGGTTTCCGGAGCACCCGCCAGCTCCACCATCGCTCTTGCGAATGCATTCACATCACGGGATGGAACTAACCGGCCATTCATGCCATCGATTACTTGTTCCGACACTCCACCCACGTCGGTAGCTATGACCGGAAGCCCGGCGGCAAGCGCCTCCAGCGAGGCGTTCGGGCAACCGGCTGGATCGGAAATCATCACGAACAAGTCGCATTCCGCATGAAACCCGGCGATGTCGCTCGTTTCACCCAGCCACTCGACCGGCAAGCCCTCGGCAAGTTTGCAGAGTTCTTCTCCACATGCTTCTGCACCTGTTTCCACTCCGCCAGCGATCCTCAGCACCGCCGCTGGCAAGTCCGGCAATGCGATGCGGAAGGCGGAGATCAATTCGTCCAAGCGTTTCTGCGGACTGATGCGTGCCGCAGTTCCAAAGACCAATGGCCGGTCCACATTGGTCTGTCGTGCCGCAGACTCTGGAAGAGCAACACCGTTGGGAATTACACGGACAGAACATCCGAGCGCCGCCGCTCGCGGAGCTTCGGCATGGTATTTCACCACCAAGGTGTCCAACAATCGGCCATAGTCCGCAGCCGTCCGGAATGGTAGACCCGGTGGTGGATTTTCCAAACAACTTGCCATTGATGAAAACCACATTTCACCGGGAGATACATCATGCACCGCTGTGAACGGCAGAGCGTCGGCAAGCAACATCTTATGAACCGTGATCGCATTCCAAAACATCACCATCGCAGGCGGATCGGCAGCCATTTCCGTTAGGATAAGATCGACCGCCCCTGCGGGATCGATCATTCCGGATGGAGGAGTAACAAACACCTCGATCCCGTGTTCTATCAGATCGGTCCGTCCCGGTGACGGATGTTCCGGGTATTCCTGCAGCAACGCCACTCGCACTCGGCGACCACTGGCATGAAGCACCTTGGCGAGGCGGCGCATCGACGATTGCGCGCCACCGGTGGAAAGATTGTTCGCCACAAACCAAAGCGCAGTCCCTGTTGCCATCGGTCTGCATGCCACTTGCCGTGCCAAGCGCGCCACACGCGCCGCCATCCGGTCGGTCGTTAAATTTCGCCATATCAAACGATGCGCGGACGGCGGCGGCAGGAGCAATACATCGGCGAGTGCTGTGGCGAATGCAGAAGCAGTCGCAGCGGCATCGACTAATCGCACCGCAGGATTTTGCCACGCCAGTTCGCGGGTGCCGCCGGTATCACAGGCCACCACCGGCCGCCCTGATGACAGGGCTTCCAAATGCGCGAGACTCAGACCTTCATGCGCACTGCAGGAAACCAATGCGTGCGCTCGCGCTAACACTTCGCGGACCGGAGTGATGCCATTCGTCCAGACGATGTCATCCTCGACCCCGTGTTTTGCGGCTTCCGCATCTAGCAACTCGCGGCTTGCCACTGCATCTGCGAAACTCGCGGACGTTTCCCCGGCGATGATAAGTTTCACCGGCAGATCTGCCCAACCACGGGCAACCAACTCCATCCGGGTCGCGGCAAGGATACCGGGAAGCCATTCCAATCGTTTCTGTGGTCGCGGGTTAGCCACGCAGGCGAGCGTGAACGTTCCGTTCACAGATGGCAGCGGGGATTCCGGAAAAGCATCCGGGCGAATGCCATTCCACACCGTGCGTACCGGAATGTGCGGTAGGGTTTCACGCAATTCTGCTTCCACCGCCTGGGAACAGGCGATCATCAGTCTCACATCGCGAGGCTCAAGGGACTCCCACCCACGCGGCCAGCCGGCGCGCGCGTTGTGTACCGTGGCCATTACGGGAATATCACACGCCGCAAGACGGCGGGTTTCGTATAAATCCGTTAGATGAACGTGAAACACGTCGGCTCCAGCGGCCACCGCTATGTCAGTCAGAACGTCCGCACGTCCACCGCGCGGCAGATGGGACAAATCGATCACTCCGGGCGGAGCTTCGAGCTCAGCCCGATGGGCTTTTCCAAGAACCACCAAACGCGATGCGATCCCGTGCGCCGGAAGCGCCAAGTTCAGATCCCGTGCGATTGTTTCAGCGCCGCCATGCTGGAGGCTCGTGACGATCTGAAACACTGACACGCGTTGATCCGTAATTGCCAGATCCAGCGGTGCCCAGTGCACCATACGCGCCAAAGCCGTTAGCCTTTGGCCCGTGAGTCGGTGCTCAGCGGTAATCTTGCTAGAATGCCATTCACACAAAGGCGCAGGAAGCACCTCGCCCAGAGGATAGTCGCCACCATGGATCCGGTGGAAATCCGCCCATTCTCCCGACACCGGAAGCCCGACCGCGACAAGATTCATTCCGGTTAATGAGGGAGGACAACGAAACCCCGATGGATCGCGCAAAACATTCCCCGCCACCATCAACAGGCATGGGCCATCCAGTATGGATCCGAACTCCACGAGACGAAAACCCGCAGCCTCCAGACTGCGCGCGCTGCGGGCTGCCAACCATGGCCTTGCCGGATCCGCCGAGAGAATGACCGCCTGCATCACCACGCGAACAATCAGTAAGCCGAGGGAAATATCGGCGGCCGTGGACTCGACGGGCCGGGACTCGGCGGATGATGGGCATCTTCAAAACTCCGCAACGGCAAGGGATGCGCTAATGAGGAATCTGACTCGGTTTCCCCTCCGCTGGTCACCACGCTCGCCGACTCCGGAGTCGTGCCGGTAAACACGAACTGTCCTTGCGGGCCGGGTTGATAGAAAAGATCCATTGTGGAAGATACCCCTCGGGTCATGTAGCGCACCGAAAGCGGAGTCCCAGCAGGCCAATCGCCAAGAATCCAGAATCCGTCATCCATGATTCGCACTGGCGATCTCGGTAAGGGCTTATTCTGTGGTGGCGCTTGGACCACAAAAGGATTGCCTGCCTGCTTTTTGCCCTGAACCATGAAGAAACGGACTATCAGAACAATGAGTCCGATCGGAATCAAAAAACACAACAGCCCACTGAACAGACCTACCGGGGCAAAACCCACACTAGATTGAGGATGCATGGGCTCCGCTTGCCTTTCGTTAGGCAAAACCTGAGCGGGCATGGCGGGGTCCACCTCCACATTCGTCAGGTTTGTTTGCGGCTTCGGCACAGGAGGTGGTGGTGCAACGACCTCGACCGCACACACGATCCGGAAACCGATGTCCGCATTCCGGCTGCGAGGATCCGCACGGTATCGTGCCGCACTGCGGGTATTTTTCGCATCGCGGAGCCACGATCCGCCCCGCAGGACACGCCGGGGTTTGTCGCTCAAGTTTGGATTGTCCTGCAGCGGATCGGTGACCGAAACCGTCTGATAGGGCGCATACCAATCGAGACACCATTCGGAAACATTGCCGCCAATGAAGAGTCCCCACGGATTCACCGGCTCCGAGTTCACCGGATGCGTGCCGTTCTCCGAATTCCCCTTGTGCCAGTAGGCTTCATCCGCCGTTGCGCCGGAATGCCATGAAGTCGTCGTGCCCGCTCGGCAGGCGTATTCCCATTGCGCCTCGGTCGGCAACATCGTTTCGCGTTGGGTTTTCTTGATGATCCAATTGCAGAATGCCTCCGCGTCCGGATAGGTCACTAGGCAAATGGGATGCTCGCTGGTCTGGGGGAAACCCGGATTGCGCCAAGTGAATTGTTTCTTCTGCACCAATGCGGAGCCATCCCAGCCGTAACCACCACTCGTCCCGGTTTCCGCCTCGCTGCGGTAGCCGGTCTCCGCCACAAATCTCTCCCACTGCCCGCGTGTGACGGAACTACGACTCATGTAGTAATCATGCGTGATCATGACTAGCCGCGCAGTTTCATCCGCTCCCCTGCCTGCTTCATCACCCAAAGATCCCTGCATGAACGAACCGGCGCGGATCAACACGAGGTCAATGCCCACATCGCCGCCAAGACCGAGCCGCTCCAACGGCTCCGCCGCTTCTAACTTCGGAAACGCCGCGAATCCCACCAGAAGAGCCGCCACACAGCCACCCACAGCACCCTGGTTTGCATGATATTGACGTGTTTTCATGTTTGAACGCACGAAGTTCTACCGGATCCAAACTTCGAATGACGATTCCAAATTCATGGCAAAATTGTGGCACCAACTCAGGCCTTCCCCGCATGCGCCCGGCCGATGACCGCCTTGGCGAGCAATTCCCGCCGATCCTTGCGAATCGGCCTGAGCGATAGATGAATGCCGGAGGTTTTTTCCGCATCGCGATGCAGCGTCAGTCGGGTCATCGCCGCGTTTACTTCCGCTGCATCCACTTCCTGCCAGACGACCAGTTGCATCCCAGTCATGGGCCGAAAAAACGGGAAAATTTCAATCCCCAAGGGCGATAAAATCAAGTAAGCGTGGCGCGTCAGCCTCACCGCCAGCCAAGCAGCACCCCCCGCCAAACTTGCAGGCAGCAAGGCCCATCCTGGATGCGGCAATTCTGGATTCACTCCACGATACAGCGAGGTCGCCACCAATGTCACTGCCATCGCGGTGCACACGGCTGACAACAACGAAAAATGTATTGCCTGCCCGGATCGCGTGAATCGCAGTTCTTTTTCCGGTGATTGGACTTTCCCTGCCATCGCCATTTACGAGTTTCCGAGTCGGGTGCCGTTGAGTTCATTTTCCAGCCGCGCTGCCAAATTGCTTTTGCCAGTCGCCTTCGCTAACTCAAGCCGCACCATCAGAGTCTCCGGTCGTTTCAACTCCGGTTCAGACATCTCACCGATCGAGTCCGCCGCCGCCTGAAAATCCCCGATCGCCAGAGCCCCTTCCGCCTGCGCCAGCAAAGTCGGCGTTTCACCGGGCAACGGCTTCTCCCGGTAAACCGCCCATTTCGCATGCTCCGGCAAATCGGCAGGGACATCCGGCCCGTCCAGTTGTTCCAAATACACCAATTCCTCGCCATCTCGCTTCTGACGCCAATGATTCAGCGCCACCACGACCGTCAGCCCGATGCAAATGAACGAGGCTTCCATGAAAAATGGTGTCGTCAGCACCCCGACCATCGTCCCAACCCACTCGCCCAAAAAACCGGGCAAATACCCCCAACCGAGCAAAACTCCACACACTGTTAGAGCGATGGCTCCAATAATGACCGCCCCAACAGCGATCTGCTTTGTCCGGTGATCTTCGTCCGTTCGCGTCATGTCTGTTCGCAAGCTACCTGCAAACCGCCAAATTCCCAACCCCTGAAATGAGAAGTTTTCTCCCCGCCCCCCACTCTTCGCTCTTGGCTCATCGGCCTTTGCTCCCTAAACCCCCGGTCATGCGGCTATTTGACACGTTGACCCGAACCGAACGCGAACTGCGCCCCATCGATGGCCAGACATTCCGTTTCTATTGCTGCGGACCCACCGTCTATGGCCCGGCGCATATCGGAAACTTCCGCACCTTTGTGCTTCAAGACGTCCTGCGCCGCACGCTCGAAACCGGCGGCATTCGCACGCTCCACGTCCGCAACATCACCGACGTGGACGATAAAACGATCCGCGATTCCCAAAAAGTCGGCCAATCGCTCACCAACTTCACCGCCAGCTGGGCCGCGAAATTCCACACCGATTGTGAAAAACTCGGCCTGCTCGCGCCGCACATCGAGCCCAGCGCCGTCGAACACATCCCGCAACAAATCGCCATGATCGAGGCGCTCATCACCAAAGGCCACGCCTACGCGTCGGATGATGGCTCGGTCTATTTCAAAATCTCCTCGTTTCCCGGCTACGGCAAACTTTCCCACCTCGACGAACGCGAGCTCGATCTCGGAAAAACCCAAAACACCCGCGCCAACGCCGACGAATACGAAAAGGACAGCGTCTCGGATTTTGTACTCTGGAAAGCCCGACGCCCGGAAGATGGCGAAAACTTCTGGCCCTCCCCGTGGGGCGATGGCCGCCCCGGCTGGCACCTCGAATGCTCGGCGATGATCCAGGAATACCTCGGCGACACGTTCGACCTCCACTCCGGCGGTGTGGACCTCGTCTTCCCGCACCACGAAAATGAAATCGCCCAAAGCGCTTGCGCCTGCGGCGGCCACTTTGCCGAACATTGGTTTCACATCACCCACTTGTTAGTCGATGGCGGAAAAATGTCGAAATCGCTTGGCAATCTTTACACGCTCGCCGACCTCGAAGCCCGCGGGTTTTCCGCGATGGAAGTCCGCTACGTGCTCATCGGCGGCCATTACCGCAAGCAACTCAACTTCACCCTCGAATCCCTCTCCGCCGCCCGCGAGGCGATCGCCAAACTCGCCAAAGGCGCTCGCCAACTCGCTTCTAACATGGGCGCGGAAACCACCCTCGAATCTGTCGGATTCGGCCCGTTCCAAGCCGCCTGGGAAAGCCTCAACAACGATCTCAACACGCCCGCAGCTCTTGGCGGACTTTTCACAGGCCTGCGTACGGCCGCTACCCTAACCGGAAATGATGCCGCTGCCGCGCTCGCCGGATTCAACCGCATCCTCCGCGCCCTCGGCCTAACATTGCCTGAGGAAAATGAAATCGAAATTCCCGATGAAATCCGCGCTCTCGCCGAAACCCGCTGGCAAGCCCGACTCGCCAAAAATTGGGCCGAATCCGACACCCTCCGTGCCCAACTCGCCGCTCAAGGCTGGCTCATGAAAGACGGCAAAGAAGATTACACCCTAGAACCCGCATCTCTCTGACTCCAGGAGCGCCGGAACGTGTCCGCCGTGCCGATGGGACGCCAATGAGATGAGCAAAGCGCTTTTTCATTAATCAGCATCCTCAGGACGCTTATGCATCGCCGCTCAATGCGCGTCGGCACGATTTTGTTTTTCAATTTCATGCAGTAACGGCAAATAGGCGACTTGGAGGTAGATTTTTCCCGCACCTATTCGCAGACAGCTATCATTAAAAAACCAAACACTAAAAAACCGCCGGAGAAACTCCGGCGGTTTTGAATCATAATGAATATCTTAAACTAGGCTCAGGCAAGAGTGCCTTCTTCTTTGGCTTCTTCTTCGTCACAGCCGCCTTTTTTGCATTTGCCACCAGCAAGCGTGCCTTCTTCTTTGGCTTCTTCCTCGTCGCACCCGCCTTTTTTGCACTTGCCGCCAGCGAGGGTGCCTTCTTCCTTGGCTTCTTCCTTGTCGCAGCCGTCTTTCTTGCACTTGCCAGCAAGGGTGCCTTCTTTCTTGGTCTCTTCCTTCTCGCCGTCTTTCTTGCACTTACCGCAATCGGCTAGGGTACCTTCTTTTTTGGTCTCTTCCTTCTCGCCGTCTTTCTTGCACTTACCACAATCGGCTAGTGTGCCTTCTTTTTTGCAACAATCTTTTTTGCAATCTTTAGGGCACTCTTTTTTCTCACACTTGCCGCAATCGGCGATGATGATGGTTTCCTCTTTTTGTTCCGTGGCAGAAGCGCCGAACGAAAGAGGAGCGATGATGAACGATGCGCACAGAGCGCTGAGGAACAGTTTCATAAGGATGTGTTGGTGTTGGATTGGTGTTGGATTATCGATTAGCGACTCGGGAACATGCCCATTTCTCAGAGTTGCGCCAGCGGAAATTATTCAAAAAAATCGCTCTGGATGAAAAAAATTCGAAATATCCATAAAAATGACCCCAAGAGCGGGCTTTTTCGCCCTATTTGCTGTCTTACCGCTGAAAACCTAGACTCAGATTTTCTCCACTTCAACACGCACCTCCATCTGGCAGTGCCCGGTGCCGCGATAGCTGCCGACCACCGGTGCCACGTCGTCATAATCACGGCCGACGGCGAGTTTCACATAGCGTTCGTCGGCGAGAGTGTTGTTCGTGGGATCGAAGCCGATCCATCCAGCGGCCGGTAGATAGACTTCACACCAAGCGTGGGAGGCTTGCGCGCCGACGAGGGTGTCCGTGGGACCGTTGTAGAGGTATCCGGAGGCATAACGCGCGGCCACTCCGATCGACCGGCACATGCCGAGCATGACGTGGGTGAAGTCCTGGCAGACACCGCTCTTCAAGGCGAAGGCCTCCAGAACATTGGTGTTCACGGCGGTGGCTCCGGGTGCATACTCAAATTCATTGTGAATCCATGTCATGACCGTCCATGCCTGATGATAAATTGACGGGCATTCGCGGGTGATATCGACCGTCTGTCGCCAGAGTTCGGGAGATTTAAGCACCCGGTTGCTCTCCTGCAAATACGGCCAAATCCGCTCGCGAATCGAGGAGTCTTGATAGGCCGCAATTGAGGCCTCGCGGCTCTCGGCTTTGATGTCCAATGGCAGATTGTGGACACGAAGCCGGCTTTCTATCTCCAGCTTCAAGTGCGGCTGCGGCAACTCGAAATGATGGGTGATGTTTTGAAATAGATCCGTGAAGCGTTGCAGACGGGTGGCTGGAAGGACGCGGATTAAAGAGCTGATAGTTTTCTGATAGGGAAACGTGCGCGGTTCCAAATGCAGTGTGTTCAAGCTTTGGACCACCGGATTTCCGTAATGGAATGTCGTCCGGTGCAATACCGAAAGGCGCATGCCGGCCGCAGGCTCCGCAGATTCGCAGGATTGATTCACTGCTGCTGTTGCTGTTGTTGCATCTGCCATAAAGCGATGGCGGATGGTGAGCGGGAATTTCCCTCAAGTGAAACCTGAAATCTCTCCGGCATGAGGACGTAACTATCGAAAATCGCTTCACCGATGCGGTTGAATCTCGCTTGGAGCGAATCGAGATACGGGTGCAGTCCGATGCTGAAGGCGTCATCGGTGGAACCAAAATTAAGATCGGAGAGCAGGCGGCCGGTTTCCCGCTCGGCTTCGTTTGAAAATGTCCCCCGTGGGGTGCCTGAAATGCGGTGGAGTGCGGTATCCACCGCCTCGATGCAGAATAAGACCGAACGCGGGAAATCCTTGGAAAATAAAAGGAAATCGAACACTCCACGGGCATCAAAGCCGCGCTTGACCGAGCGAAACGCTCCCAGCGCACCGCACGAACGCAGAATTGCCGACCAGTGGAGAAACCCGGGAGCCGAGCTTTGCATGCCTTCCGCGCCGCCGGGCAAGTAACTCGTTACATCAATGAAACGTGTCGTTTTATCGGCCCGCTCAAGATGTCTGCCGAGGTCCATGAACTCCCATGCTTCATTGCGGGAAATGGTGGATGCCGCGATTCCAAGAAAAGTCTCGGCCGCGCGCCGGATTTTCTGATAGAAACGCGCTGGGTCGGATATGATTAACTGGGACGCCTCCGCAGACCGTGTGAACAAATAGAGCGAATTGATTTCTTCCCACAGCTCATCGGACAATTGGTCCCGCACGGTCCGGGCGTTTTCACGCGCGAGACCAATACATGAGGTGATGCTGTTGGGGTTCCTCGGGTCGTCTGTTAGAAAATGAATTACTTCCGCGCTACCTGTCTCGTCATAGAGGGAGTTGAATGTTTCCTCATCCCCGGCGCTGAGGATGATCGGTTGCCAGAATCCGCGCAGACGGTCGCTGTCGAGCCGCTCGGAATCCAACAGGAGCTGTTGGTTGACGTCGATCAGACGTGCGAGGTTGTCGGCCCGCTCGACATAGCGGGCCATCCAGTAAAACGTGTTTGCGACGCGGGATAACATGATGATTTTAACGGCGGAGAACCCAAGTGTCCTTGCTTCCCCCGCCTTGGGAGGAATTGACGATCAGTGAGTCTTTCGTAAGGGCCACTCGGGTCAAGCCGCCGGGAACGATTTTAACTTCATTACCATAAATGATGTAGGGCCGGAGGTCAATGTGGCGTCCCTCCATCGCTCCGTCACACCAAGTCGGCGAGCGCGAAAGGGAAATCACCGGCTGGGCGATGTAGTTCCGGGGATCGGCGATAATTCGTTCACGGAAATCGGCGATCTCGTCTTTGCTGGCGGAGGGGCCCATGAGCATGCCGTAGCCACCGGATTCGTTAGCCGCCTTGACCACCAACTCAGGCAGGTGCCCGAGAATGAATTTCATGTCCTCCTCTTCGGATGCTAGATAGGTCGGCACATTTTTCAGAATCGGTTCTTGGCCGAGATAGTATTGAATCATGCGCGGCACAAAGTGATAGATCACCTTGTCATCGGCCACGCCGGTTCCCACGGCATTGGCCAGTGAGACATTACCGGCACGGTAGGATTGCATCAGTCCGGGCACGCCAAGGACCGAATCCTTGCGGAAGACCACCGGATCAATGAAGTCGTCGTCGATGCGGCGATAAATCACATCCACGCGCTTCAGGCCGCGCGTGGTGCGCATGTAAACAAATTTGTCCACCACCACGAGATCGCCGCCCTCGACGATGTCGATGCCCATTTCGCGGGCGAGGTAACAATGTTCGAAATACGCGCTGTTGTGGCAACCGGGAGTCAGCAACACGCAAACCGGATCGGCATCCCGGCGCGGCGAGATGTGGTGGAGCATGTTGAGTAAATCCCGCGGGTATGAGTCCACTGAGCGCACGCCCATGTCACCGAAAAGCCGGGGAAATGCGCGTTTCAGAGCGTTGCGGTTTTCCAGCAGATACGAGGCCCCGGACGGGCAACGGCCATTATCTTCCAGCACGTAATACTCGCAGTCCGCGCCACGGATTAAATCGCTGCCGCAAATGTGGATGTAAATATCCCCCGGCACATCGACTCCGCGGAACTCGGGGCGGTAATGTTTCGCCTGCTCCACATAAAACCGCGGAATGACCTCGTCCTTGAGAATTTGCTGGTCGTGATAGACGTCGTGCAAAAAAAGATTCAGCGCCACGATGCGCTGGGTGAGCCCGGCCTCAAGATGCTCCCATTCGTCGGCCGCCATCACCCGGGGGACCGGATCGAACGGGAAAATCCGCTCGGTGCCGCGGTCGTCGTGGTAAACATTAAAAGTAATGCCTTGGCGCAGGAAATAAAGTTCTGAATTGGCTTTTCGGGCGAGGAAATCACTCTCTTCGAGTTGGCGAAATCGCCTCAGCAGCGGCGCGCAATGAGCCCGTGCCGAACCATCGGATTCAAACATTTCATCGTAAAATTGTCCAGGATCGTAGCCTTTAAACATTTCCATGGGTTTGTGAATTCAGACAGCTTGCTTACTTTAAGCAGTAGGCGGGCCAATTTTTTGAAGTAAATTTTTGAATTGGAGGGGGCGGGGGCATTTCGGAGAGTCCGTCATTCCGGACACTCCGCAAATCCCGCCATTCGTGTCACGGATTCTGCCGCTAGCAGACTCTCCTCTTGAAAAGCTTGAAACGCGTGTTTATTTCTCCGCGCGGCCAGCGTGGCCATCTCTTCCACATCGTCATGAACGCCCTCACCCGTTGCCTCGCAACTTACTGGTCTTCCTCCATCGGGAAAAAGCTCGTCGTCGCCCTCACTGGAATCGTTCTGGTTCTATTCCTCGCGGGCCACCTCATCGGAAACTTGGTGGTTTTCATGGGACCGGAGCCATTCAATGCCTACGCGTATTTCCTCCACCACATGCTCCACGGCGCGGGTATCTGGGTGTTTCGAATCGTTATGATCGTGATGCTCGTCGCCCACATCGTCGCCACCGTGGCCCTCACCGTGCAGAACCGCGCAGCCCGCAAGTCCTACGAACACTCGGCCACCATCCAAGCCTCGAAATCCTCCCGCACGATGATTTTTTCCGGCCTGACGATTCTCGCCTTCGTGATCTACCACATGCTGCATTTCACCGTCCGCATCGGTAACGAATATAATAATCCGGAGCTCTACACATTCATGCTGGATGGTGAGCAAGTCCATAATGCCTGGAAAATGGTGATCGATGGCTTCGCCCCGAAAGTCTGGTATGTCACCGCCTTTTATGTCATCGCGATGACTCTCCTCTGCTCGCACTTGGTGCACGGCGTCGGCTCGATTTTCCAAACCCTTGGCTTCCGATCGAAAAAATCCACGTCCCTGATTCATCAGATCTCTATCGGTTATAGCCTGTTCATTTGGCTCGGTTTCATCTCCATCCCATTGGCGATCAATCTCTTCCCCGGCTATTTTGAGGCATTAGCCAAGGCAGTTGGTCACTGAACGATTGCCCCATCTCCGATCCACAATTTTCATCCTCTATCCTAAAGCGCCATGTCCATCGTCCTCGACAGCAAGATCCCATCCGGTCCCCTTGAGCAAAAGTGGTCCAAACACAAGATGGACTCCAAGCTCATCAACCCGGCTAACAAACGGAAATTCACCGTGATCGTCGTCGGTTCGGGCCTCGCCGGAGGTGCCGCTGCCGCCTCGCTCTCGGAACTCGGCTACCAAGTGAAGTGTTTCTGCTATCAGGATAGCCCACGCCGCGCCCACTCGATCGCCGCTCAAGGCGGCATTAACGCGGCCAAGAACTATCAAAATGATGGCGACTCGGTCCGCCGCTTGTTCTACGACACTATCAAAGGCGGCGATTTCCGCTCGCGCGAAGCTAACGTCTATCGCCTCGCCGAGGTTTCGAATTCAATCATCGACCAATGCGTCGCCCAAGGCGTGCCGTTCGCTCGTGAATATGGCGGTTTGCTTGACAACCGCTCGTTCGGCGGTTCTCAGGTTTCGCGTACTTTTTACGCCCGTGGCCAAACCGGCCAACAGCTCTTGATTGGTTGCTACCAAGCACTCGAAAAGGAAATTCACAAGGGCGGCGTCAAAATGTATTCGCGCACCGAAATGCTCGACCTCGTGCTCGTCAACGGTCACGCCAAGGGAATTGTTGTGCGCGATCTTGCCACCGGCAAAGTCTCTTCCCACTCGGCGGACGCCGTGATTCTCGCCACCGGCGGTTACGGCAACGTCTTTTTCCTCTCCACAAACGCGATGGGTTGCAACGTCACCTCCGCATGGCGCGCCGCCCGTCGTGGTGCGCTTTTTGCCAACCCCTGCTTCACCCAGATCCACCCGACCTGCATCCCAGTCAGCGGTGATTACCAATCGAAGCTCACCCTGATGTCCGAATCGCTCCGCAACGACGGCCGCATCTGGGCACCTACCACCCAAGAAATCGCCACAAAACTTCGTAAAAAAGAACTTAACCCCGCCGACGTCCCAGAAGAACAACGCGATTACTTCCTCGAGCGCAAATACCCGTCCTTCGGAAACCTCGCCCCGCGCGATATTTCGTCACGCGCTGCCAAGGAAGTCTGCGATGATGGCCGCGGCGTCGCCCCGACCGGACTCGGAGTCTATCTGGATTTCCGGGATGCAACCAAGCGACTCGGCGAAGCCACCATCCGCGCACGCTACGGTAACCTTTTCCAAATGTATGAAAAAATCGCCGGCGAGGATCCTTACGCGCGGCCGATGATGATTTATCCCGCCGTCCACTACACCATGGGCGGTCTCTGGGTGGACTACAACTTGATGTCGAATATCCAGGGACTCCACGTCCTCGGCGAAGCGAATTTCTCCGATCACGGAGCCAACCGCCTCGGTGCCTCCGCCCTCATGCAAGGCCTCGCCGATGGTTATTTCGTCATCCCCACTACCATCGCCAACTACCTCGTCACCCAAAAACCCGGCAGCATTTCCACCGAAATGCCCGAGTTCAAACAGACCGAGGCGGAGACTAACGAGCGCATCAACAAGATGCTCTCGATCCAAGGCAAGCGCACCGTGGATTCCTTCCACCGCGAACTCGGCCTAACCATGTGGGACAAGTGCGGCATGGCTCGCTCCCGCGAAGGCCTTGACGAAGCAATCGCTAAAATCCCGAAAATCCGCGAGGAGTTTTGGCAAAATGTTCTCATTCCTGGCTCCGGTGCAAACGTTAATGCTGAGCTCGAAAAGGCCGGACGCGTCGCCGACTTCCTCGAATTCGGCGAAATCATGTGCTACGACGCCCGCGATCGTGAGGAATCCTGCGGCGGCCACTTCCGCACCGAGCACCAGTTCTTTGATAATGACCCGGAAGTCCAGGCCGGCAGCACCCAAGCCGGTGAGGCCAAACGCCACGACGAACAATACTCCCACGTTTCGTGCTGGGAATACAAAGGTGAGGGTGTCGCTCCGGTCCTGCACAAAGAACCACTCGTTTACGAATCCGTCCAAGCATCCATTCGCAGCTACGCATAACAGAAAGTGTTGCCTTAGAGCATTTAAATAAAGTTGTAGTCGCAATGAGCAAACCAATGAGCGGCGTCTTTCTTGGTGACCTGCTCGAGGGCATGACCGATGGCATGCAGCAGGGTGTCGTTAGTTCGGGCTTCCGCATTGATCACTCCCTCAATAGTCATGCAGGCCGTGCTGCCATCTTGTCTGACCGAACCAATCATGGTGGTTGCACGCCAGCGACCACAAGCTGCGCTGGCGAAAAGGCGTTTGCCCCGCAGGCTGCGTCCACGCAGCTGAGTCATGTTCGTCTTGGTCGCTGATTCATCGAGGAAGACGAGGCGGGAGGGCTCGAATCCTCTTTGAATCTTGCGCCAGTTGCGTCGGGCCCGGGCGACATCCGGCCGGGATTGCTCCGCAGCACGGAGAGTCTTTTTTTATATGTCAGTCCCATGTCGGCCAACACATAGTGGATTACTTGGATTGTGCAGGTGAGACCCAGTTGCGCGCGAATCTCTTCAAGAGTGAGATCGGGCCGATTGGATAACAGGAGGCGCATCTCTCGGCGATGGGTATCAACTATGATGGGCTTGCGGCCACAACGATCATAGCGTGGGGCTATATCGCCTGTCTTGCGGCGCTGTTGCAGAAGCTTTTTGACCATACCCAGAGAAACCTCAAAGCGGCTTGCCACTTGTTCTCGGGTCGCATCGCCGCGATCACAGGCTTTGAGGATGCGTTTTCTTAAATCCATGGAAATCAGTGCCATGGGCTAATTGTGGCATGCTATATCAAAATGGCTACGACTTTATTTAAAATGCTCTAATGAATGCCAGAAATTTGCTTTTCACCTAGGGCGGAGAATACACTGGAGAGACGGCCTGGGAAGGGGAAAGGGGCTTGACGGAAGGTTTTGTCTCCGAATCCGCCCAAGGTGTAATCCACCGAATTTTCGTCATGTGCAGGAAAATCAGTCACCAGTAGCGGCATCAAGCATAAGATTGATTTTTTATGTTTCTTTTTATTTGCTTCCTACTGACGCCTTCGAGTTTGCTCATTCCTTCTGCAAATCCCGCAGACTCCATAACATGCCTGCTGCGGCACTCGCATTGCCTTTCATCCGCCTCGCCCCGCTCTTGCGCTTTGGCCCGAATCGATCCCGTGCGCTTTCAAACATCTCATCCACAAATCCTCGACTCCCAATCACCGCCCCGGCCGTGAAATACCTCACCCGGCACCGCAACATCCGTCCGAATGGAATCTCTCCCATCCGTTTTTCCTCGGCTTCGATCAATCGCGCCTTTTCCGCATCAAGCTGCTCTTTGGTGAGTCCTTTGCGTTTGGTGATCCGCTTCATTTCCCTACTTTGCTCCACCCGTTTCTCAACACGTTCACCCGCGCCTGCTAACAAAATTTTCCGGTATTCCAACGCCACCTCACCCTTCCACAAATCCGCATCTGCTGCCACGCCCTTGTGCGCCCGCAGCGCCCTCACCAAGCCAGCCCGCGCCTTTTTGCCATCGCCCTTCGCCCCGCCGCCAATCGCCTCGCCATAACTGCTCCAGCGATATTCCTCCGGATTCGTCACCATCCCGGCGCGCACCGGATTCAAGTCGATATAAGCCGCAATGGTCTTCGCCGCCAGCCCATCTTCCACGATCACGCTCTTGAAACGATCCTCCCACAAATGCCCCTTTCGCTTGTGCCTACCATTGTGCCACTGCGTGTAGCGTTGTAAAAATCCCTGCATAAACTCGGATAGATCATGCATTCGCCACGTAAACCGCTCGTGAATCGCCCGCACATACGCTTCACCATCTGGAACCCGTCCCTCCGCTACCGCCCTCCGCGCATCTGCCAATTCCGTGGCCACCAAGGCCACCTGCGCCTCCGGTTGAATCCACTTCAAACGCCCCAGCAACGCATCGTCCGTCAACCCGCCCGTCGGTCTCGGCGTGATTTCCAACAGCAGGTGGATGTGATTGCACATGAAACAGTATGAAAGCACCCGATTGCCCGAAAAATTCTCATACATCCGCATAAAAGTCCGCAATTTCTCCTTCTCATCCGGCCCAAAAACCAAGCGCCGATCCACCACCCGCGAAACGCAGTGATAAATCACCGGTTTTCCAGCCTCTGTCCCCTCAGGCTTCGGCAAAATCGTCCAACGCGCGCTCCTCATGTCGTGCATGCTACCCGCCCATAGCACCCCGTCAAGATCGTTCTTGATAAATACCATGGACCTTTTTACAAGACCTTTTTACACGCTACACTTACAAGACGGCCTAACCGCCCCACCCTTCACCACGTCCGGCTACTGATCGAAGAAGATTTGCTTTTGGGATAAATCACCAATCATCGATATTTGATGGCTTGTGCGCTAGGTCCTTGCAAGGCGCTGCGAGAGTTCCGAGCGGAGGGATCGTGAGAGAGTAGTCGTAAGCACCTGTGCCGTGAATTGGGCAAGCTGGAACTCTCTCGATGTATTGCCCTATGCCGATGATTTTCGACCAATCGATTGGGTCGCCGATTTTGAGGGAATGAGTGCCCGCGTAAGCGCGGATCGCCTGCTGAATGTTGCGTTGATTGATGATGCAGGCAGCTTTGTCGCTGCCCCTGTGATTGTGTGGCAGGAACATTGCCCCAAACAGCAATCCGAATCCGATAACCGTTAGAAAAGTGAGCATCACTCCCCGGTAGGAGACCCGGACATTTGCAATCTGTTTGAGAGTTTTCATTACGTGGCAAAAGCATGTCGCTCGCACTTAGTTAATCGAATACCGATGTTCCTAAGGCACTCGGATTGCCGTCGCATTCACTAGCATCAAATCGGCCGAAGAGCCATCAGCGACCTTGCCGGTCACGGTGACGGTGGCCAATTTCTTCAATCCCTTCACCCCTTCGATCGCTTCCTTGAGCACCCGGCCATCCGCGCCGAGGATCTGGATCGTGGCGGTAGCACGTTTTTTATCTTCAGGCGAATCGCAGCAAGCATCCCATGGCGTTTCACATTCGTCTCCGGGCACATCATTGCAGGCAGTTAGAACTTCGGGATCTCCAAGAATGAAAACCGCACGACCTTCGACAAACGGCTTGTCATTTCCCATGATCCGGCCGCGCACGGTGATTTCGTCACCGGGTTTGGCGGACGAGCGGATGAGGAGAATCGATTTCGGCTCACCGTTGGGCGAAGATGCAAGCACTGCGGCGAGAGCGGCGCTGGGTGCCTTGCTGGCGATGGGCGTTGAAGTGACGGCTTTTTCCTTACAGGAAGCGAGGAGAAATGAGGTTACAATGAGCAGATAGGTCGTTTTCGTTTTCATGATTGGATCGTTGATTTATTTGGTTTCAGGACATTCGGAGAGCGGTGGGAAGAGCGGGTTTCAAGCAACGGATGGCGGGCGGAAGAGCACCTAACAAACCAAGCGAAAGCCCAGTGATGATTCCAGCGATCGCCACGTCCGGGCCGATCTCCATGGTGAACGCGCCGATGGAAAACGGAACCGTCATGCCATCCAGCAAGCTGACGGCCACGACCGATGCCAGCAAAGCGCCGGTCAGACAGGCAAGCATGCTCTCCTGAATCAAACTGATTAACAATGGACCACGTCCGAAACCAATGGCTTGCAGGGTGGCCATCTCGCGGACGCGCGAGGCGAAGGCGGCATAAAGTGTGTTGATGCCGCCAAAGATCGCACCGGCGGCAATCAATCCGGCGGTGATCCATGTCATGGCGCGCAGTGGTTTGAAAAACGAACTGAGGCGGGCGTAATAGTCACTTTCCCGCAAGGCGCTGAGTTCGAGATCAAGTCTTTGTTTGGCAAAGAGATCGGCTTCCGGGTAATCGGCCGGATCATCCAAACGGACTACCACACACGAGAGCGATTCACGTTTTGCCAGCACCCGCAGATCACTGAGACTCGCCCAGATTTCAGACTCCAGCACGGTTCCAGGTGCGGCAAAATGTCCTGAAATCGTCAACTCCCGGCCATCCAGCATGATCGCCCCACCCACCCTGAGATCGTGTTCCGAAAACCCGAGTTTCCGCCAGGCAAGGCGGCCCACCATCACTTGTCCGGCACTAGGGAAAGCGCCTTCTACTAACCGAACTTCCGGATGCACCCTGAGTGCTTGAGGCGTCACTCCGCGCAGCATCCCTTGGCTGCGCCGACCGTCCGGCAGACTGAGGAAATTCATGTAATGAATCTCACTGGAAACCGCGCGCACCCCGAGGGTTTCGGCAATACCGGCTATCCCGGTTTCCGCGATGCCAGCGGTCGTTTCCGCCACCTCGCTGCGCTGAATGCTCTCTTCAGAGCCCGCGCCGATCAGAATGACGTTGCGTTCCGATCCTGATGCGGAAAGCACGCGCGTCATGCCATGATTGATGGATACCGATGACATAACTAACAACACAACCACCGCGCTGCCGCCGACGGTTTGCAGTAGTCTGGTTTTGGAGCGGAACAAATTCCGCACGGCATATGTAAATGGGAGCATGTTAACTGCGGAGGTTTTTTACAATCGGTTGGGTCATCGCTTGGAATGCAGGCCACAGCGATGCGAAGATACCTAATAATAATGCGGCACTGATGCCGATGACGATCACGCTGGCGTCCGGCTGAATGGCCAGTGTCTGACCTTCGTTGCCCATGGTAAAACTCTGCCAACGGAGAAACGCGGCGGCCAGACCAACTCCGACCACCCCACCGGCAAAGCCTAGCATTCCGCCTTCACCGAGCACCAGCAAGCCAATCGCTCGACCGGGAAATCCAAGTGTCCGGAACACTGCGTTTTCTTTCACCCGACCGCGCACCACTAACAAAAGGGCATTAGCGACCAATCCGCCCACCGCAAGCACCGCCCCGACTCCGAGCCAGCGCGTGAATCCAATGAGCTCGATCAGCTCGGATGCTGTCTCAGCAAAAAATGCTTTTTCCGGCCGGGTGTCGGTGGGTTCCTGACCCGTGCGGAACCGTTCATCGATCGCCTTGGCCACCGGAGCGAGTTGGGACGAATCATTCACCCGCACGTTGAACTGAGTGACCACCCCCAAACCCGCTCGCGAGGCTTGTTGCAAAAACGGCAGTTTGACATAGGCGACGTTGTTGTCCTGTACGAATGGCGATTGTAAAATACCGGAAACGGTCACCGTCACGCCCGCCGCTTCGAAGCGATCCCCAGGGCTCAGTCCGCGCCGCCGGGCAAATGTTTGCCCGAGTAATGCACCGTCATCGCGCTGCAACCATGCCTCCTCACTGCCTTCGATGATGGTAATTTCCGGCGCAAATTTCCGCAGCAGGTGATCAGGCACTCCGCGAAAAGTGACGATGTCGAGCGAGGCACCGCAATTGTTGACGACGATCTGGACCGGCACCACCTCGCGCACGCCGTCGATGCGGCGGATTTCATCGGCATAATGTTCCGGCAGTCGGCTTGCCGAGGGACAGAAACGATTTTGTCGATAGACCACCAGCATTGTATCGGCCGCCGAGGCCTCGGTTGCCTTTGCCAGAGAACGCTGAAGGGTTTCCACCGCCGTGAACAAAAACATCCCGGACGCCACGCCAAGGATCGTCAACAGCGACCGCACGCGATGGCGGATGAGCTGAATCCAAGCAAGCTTGAGGAGATTGATGAAGGCGTTCATGAGTTTTCAAGAAGCTGGCCTTTTTCCAAATACAAAACTCGATCAGCAGCGGCGGCGGCTTTGGCGTCATGCGTTACCATGACGATGGTCTTCTTAAATTCGGCCGCGAGCTGGCGCAGCAAATCGAGGATTTTTGTGGCTGCCTCGCGGTCGAGATCGCCCGTGGGTTCGTCCGCCACCAGCAACGGCGGATCGGCAACAATGGCGCGGGCGATGGCCACGCGTTGTTCCTGTCCACCCGAAAGCTCGGAGGGTGTGTGATGGATGCGATCGCCCAGACCCACCAGCGAAAGCGCGGTTTCCACGCGTGCGTGACGTTCCTTTTTGGATAGCGGCGATAGCAGCAACGGTAGCTCGACGTTTTCGAAAGCGGTCAGCACCGGCACGAGATGATAAAGCTGGAAAATATAACCCACGTTCTCCGCCCGCCACTTTGTTAGAGCACTGCGGGAAAGCCCGGCAAGTTCGGTGCCGGCTATCACCAACGATCCCGTAGTGGGAGAGTCGATGCCTGAAAGCAAGTTGAGCAAGGTGGTTTTTCCCGAGCCGGATGGCCCCATCAGCGCGAGAAACTCGCCTTGCGGCACTTCGAGGTCCAGCGCTTCGAGTGGCGTCACGAGCGTGCTACCTTTGCGATAGCTTTTGGAAACCCCGGCGCATTGAATCATGGGAAGTATCATAGTGGTTTGAGGAAGGGATTGACGCGTTGACCATCGCGCAGGTTTTGAGGAGCGATGATGACATTTTCACCAGCACGCAGACCGTCCGAAATCCGAACAAACCCGTCGCGGATCTCGCCACTTGAATTCACGGTTCGCTTCGTCACGCGCTGTGTCTCGGGATCACAAACCCAAGCGAAACCATCAGATAGTGCGGCTTGTGGAATCCACATCGCCAACGATCCGGTGTCGGGACCGGACGTCACCGCCGTGCCGCCGAGAAACTCGATGCGGCAGAGCATTTCCGGGCGCAGTGATTCGATTGGGTCCAGAATTCGAACCTTCGCCTGAAGTGTGTTGCGCTGCATATCCGCCTCTCCGGTAATCCGGGTGACCTCACCATTGAAAACCCTGTCAGGCAACAAACTGCAACGGATTTTCGCCTGCTGCCCGACGCTCAGGCCTGATGCGTCAGCCAACGGCACATCAACACGAACTTGAAGTTTGTCCGGCTGATAGAGAATCGCGATCGACGAACTGTCGGGATCATCCATGCCAAGCCGCTTCTTCTGGCCCGGCGCGGCGAGCAGACGCAACACGCGGCCCGTGACCGGGGAAACAATGCGGGTCCGATCGAGCGCGAGTTTCGCTTGTGCGAGTTCCACATCAGCCATTCTCACCTCGGCTTCGCGGACTTTGGTTTCGATTTCCATACGCGCGATTTCCGCCTGGGCCGCGCCGCCATCCGCCTCGGCGGCAATACGTTGCAAGCGCTCACGATCCAAGCGCAGACGAGCGGCAACGACGTTAGACTCCGGCACGGTGCCTTTCGGCAGTGTGGACAAACGCGTGTGCTGATCGCTCGCCTCTTCCTGCAGGGTGAGCGCGGCCTGCATGATCGCCAACGCCGATTCATACTTCTTCCGCGCGGCGGCAATGGACGCGATCTGGGTGGCACGCACGGCTTTCAACATCCCGAGTTTTTGCTCCGCAGCTGCGATCGCAAGGCGGGCATCGGCATCGTCCAAGGTGGCCAACGGGTCGCCTTTCGTGATCGCATCACCTTCTAACACATGCACGGTGTCGATTACACCATCGATTAACGCCGTCGCCTTGATCGGCAATGGATCAGGCTCGATCCAGCCACTGGCTTGAAACACCATGACACCCGCCGATGCCTTTTCGACTAGCCCACTATCCGGAGTCGATGTCGTGGCCAAGACCAAGCCGACCTCAACGTCCGGCGTAGGTAGCAAGCGGTCACGGAACAAAGCCAGAAATAACACGGCAAAGCCGCTGATGATCACAAGCGGGACGACCCATGATGGTGCACGCCGTGAAGGCGGAGGTCCGGATGTCGGGTGTGAAAGAGAATCCAGGGAATAGTTCTGTTGCATGGAAATCAGGTATAGTGAAGATGGCGAAGCCCGAAAAATGGGCATAAGCAAGACCGAACCTTTCAGGCACGATCACGAGCGACTAACAGCACCGCTCCTACAGTCTCCAAATACTCAAAACCGCTCGATAAGCGGCAGGCGAAGTGGGCCCCCGAATTGCGCCTGTGGGAGAATCAATCCAGCGATACAGATCAACAGTCATCGGCGGTGGAATCGCCGCGACTTGGAGTTCGGTAATAGTGATTGGCGGCAGATCTACCGACGGCTGAGGAGCCGAAGCATCGGGAAGGGCTTCAAGATCCATGCAGCACGGATTCCGCTCATCGGTTTCGCGAGTGCAATCCGAACAGCAGTTGGAGTCTGAATCTACTTCGGAAACGAGAAGTCGATTTTCAAGCATGCAAACACGCACTGGCGAGGCCGCTGTCGGGAGAAGTATCCCGAAGCAAGCCAACAGTAACACTGCCATTACCCTTCGCACAGTTATGAGCTTTCATGGATAGGAGACTGGGTCAAGGTAAGTATTCCTAATTCTGGAGCGCGGAATAAATCCCAATGTTCCAACTGACATCAATGGGCACAAGTGCATGCATATTCTTTGTGTTCGCAGCTCGAACAGTCCGCGAGATTCAGGGTAAACTTTGCGGAAACCGCCTTTTCACCTTCCTTGTTCCGAATTTGAAGAACGACCGGGAGTTCCTTGCCATCTGGTATGACCTTGTCAGAAATGAGTTTATCACCATCCTTGGCGAAGGTGAGCTTGGTCGGGTTCGCACGGTCGCCCATAGTGACGGTAACGATTTGAGCGGCTGGTGCGACGACTTTGCCTGCGCCATCTAAGAATCGAATCTCGATTTTCTTGTCTGCGGTAATCAGGAACTCGGCACGGGGTTCTACGGAGTCGATGATACGTCCGCCGTTGGGAGTTTTGATTTTTTCCGCCGCATTGGCGAAGGTGAGTCCGGCGATGAGTGCGGCGAGTGCAATGATGTTGGTTTTCATAGTGTGGTTTGGTTTATGCTTTATGGGGATTCAATAGGATGCGGGAGATTCGCGTTCGATGGAACGCTGAGCGGCCTTGCGGCCGAAGGTGAAAAAGACGGTGGGTGTAACCCCGAGCCCTAACAGAGTACTGGTGATCAATCCGCCGACGATGACGACAGCCACCGGATGGAGGATTTCCTTTCCTGGTTGATCGGCGGCAAGCACGAGTGGGATCAGACCGATGCCGGCGGCGAGCGCGGTCATGAGCACGGGAACGAGACGTTCCTTGGTGCCGCGGATGACCATCTGCTTGGTGAAACCCTCGCCCTCGTGCTGCATGAGATGGAGGTAATGGGAGATCAGCATGATGCTGTTCCTCGCTGCCACACCGGCAACAGCGATGAAACCGACGAGCGTGGCGATGCTGATGTTATTAAGTTTAAAATAAGTGAACACCAGGCCCCCGACGATAGCGAGAGGGATGTCGCACAACACCTGGATGGCGAAGAACGACGAACGGAAGTATCCGAAGAGCAGGAAACCGATCACCAGCAGAATCACCGAGGTGAAGATGGCGATGCGTGTGGTAGCCTCTTTCTGTGCCTGAAACTCGCCTTCGAAGGTGATGAAGTATCCTTCGGGTAGTTGAACTTTGGTCGCGATCTCTTCCTGAAGTCGAACGACGAGATTGGAGACGTCGCGCACCGTCGGGTTGATAGCCAGAGCGAAGCGCCGCTGGCTGTTTTCCCGGAAGATAACATTCGGTCCTTTGGCTTCTCGCACGTCAGCGACGAGCGACAAGGGAATGCGCTGGCCGTTCGAGGTTTCCACTGGCAGGTCGGCGATTTTGTCCGGAGTATCGCGCCATTTCAGAGGCAGGCGAGTGACGAGGTTCACCGAACGCTGGCCATCCCGCAACTCGGCGACTTCCTTGCCGCCGACAAGGGTGGCCAGTTGTTTATTCAAATGTCCCGGAGCAATACCATAAGCCTGGGAGCGGTCACGGTCCGCCTCGATGCGTAGCTGTGAAATGGTGGAAGTTTGATCGAGCTTTGTGTCTTGAAATCCCGGGATCGTCTTAGCGACGGTTTGAACTTCGATACCAATTTCCCGGAGTTTTTCCAAATCCGGACCGAAGATCTTGACGGCCACGGGGGCGGAAACCCCGCTGAGCATATGACCGATGCGGTCCGCGAGAGGACCGCTCACCACGCCGAACACGCCAGGCACGGTTTTGATTTTCGCGTTGATATCATCGAGGATTTCCTTCCGGCTGCGGCCAGCTTTATCGTGGGACTCTCCGCCTTCTTGGAAATCCACGTCGAACTCCACGCTGGAAACAGGGACGACGTGATCACCGCGTTCGGCCCGGCCAAGGCGACGGCCGACTTGACGCACCTCGGGGACTGATAGAATCTGTTGTTCGAGAACATCGGAGATCCGGTTCATTTCGTCGAGAGAGGTGCCCGGGGCCGTGGTGGCGGCGACCAGCGCGGTTTCCTCCCGGAACTTGGGCAGAAAGTCCTTGTTCATTCTCGGATAGAGCGAGAACGCGCCGACGACGATCAGCAGAACCAGCACCAGCAGCACGTAAGGCTGGCTTAGTCCGAATCGAAGCAGCGTGTTTTCAAGTAGCCACTTCATTACGCGGGTGACCGGTCCGTCTTTGTGGGTTTGCCCTTCCTTTGGTTTGAGCAAAAAAGAGCACAGCACGGGAATTGCGGTGAGCGACACGACGAAGGAGGCGATCATCGAGATGATCGTCGCAATGGCGATGGGAGCAAACAGTTTGCCCTCGACACCGGACAAACCTAACAATGGAAGGAACACCAGGATGATTAGGATGGTGGCATACAGAATCGAATTTCTCACTTCACCGGATGCCTTGGCAATCACTGCCAGACGCGGGTGAGGATTTTCACGAGCTGCATTTTCCCGCAGTCGCCGAAAAACGTTTTCCACATCGACGATGGCGTCGTCCACGACCATGCCGATGGCTACCGCGAGACCTCCGAGCGTCATGGAATTGACGCTGATACCCAAGAGTTTGAAAACCAGCATGGTGATGCCGAAGGAAAGTGGCATGGCCATCAGCGTGATAAAGGTGGTGCGGAAATTCAGCAGGAAGAGGAAGAGAACAATAGTGACCATGATCGCTCCATCGCGGATCGCATGTGTTAGGTTACCAATGGCATGGTCGATGAAGTCCTTCTGCTTGAACAGCAAGGTGGTTTCGACACCGGACGGAAATCCGGGAGCGAGCTCCTTCAATGCCTTGCTCACCTCCTCGGTAAGCTTCCTGGTATCAAAACCCGGTGCCTTGGTGATGGTCATGATCACGCCATAAGTCGGGGTTTTCTCCGGACTTATGCTCACCGTCGCATCGCCGCGCATGGGTTCGATGCCCCAGACGACGTTGGCCACGTCACTGATCGCGATGGGGCGGTCGTTGACCTTCTTGATGACCGTGCTGGCGATGTCTTTCAGTTCCACGGTCATGGCGAGATTGCGAACCATGATCTCGGTCGGACCGGTGTTGATAAAGCCGCCGGTCGTGGTGTTCGCGGCTTCGCCCGCGGCCTTCTCAAGCTCGTCGAAGCTGATACCGTTGGCCTCCATTTTGTAAGGATCTGGCTGGATTTCGATGCGCTTGACACCGCCACCCATATTGAGGATCTCGGCAATGCCGGAGATGCTTTGCAAGCGGCGTTTGATGGTCCAATCCGCCATGGTTCTCACATCGGATGGAGCCATGTATCCGGGTTGACCCTCCTTGATGGTGGAGCGCACGCCGACTAACAGAATTTCACCCATCAACGAGGCAACCGGAGTCATGAACGGCTGCACGCCTTCCGGAAGTTGTTCACGCGCTCCCTGCATGCGCTCTTGCACCAGCATGCGGGCCTTGTAAATGTCTGTGTCCCAGCCGAATTCGGCATAGACGAGCGACAAGGCGACATCGCTGTTGGAACGCAGACGGGTGAGTCCGGCCACGCCCATGAGTGCGCTTTCGATGGGCTGGGTGACGCGGGTTTCCACTTCCTCCGGCGCGAGTCCGGGGGACTCCGTTAAAATAATAACGGTTGGTTTCGTTAAATCGGGGAGAACTTCCACGGGAAGTTCCGTCGCGGTTCGCAGCCCCATTACCATGAGGATTAGGGAAATTCCAAGGATGATCGCCCTGTTGGCGAGTGACCAATGAATCATTTTGTTCAGCATGGTTCAGTGGCCTTCCGAGTTGTCGTTAGGATTGCTATTCTCTTCTTCGCCTGAAGAAACCGGGCGAAGCTTAGTGAAGAGCGAAGCGATCAGCAGCAGGAGCAATACACCGCTTACGTATTGCCAAATGGGACTCGCCTCTTTGTGGGAATCATCGTGGGATCCTGGATTGGTTCCGGTCTCCCCGGCATGTTCGTCCGCTGCTTCTCCTTCCGTGGGTTCGGAGCCGTCAGCGGCGTGTTTGTGGCCGTGCGCGGCATCCAGCGCTTCGATCAACGAGACGCTCCCTCCACCCGCAAAAGAAAGCGAGTAGGCACCCCGGGTGACGACTTCGTCCGCAGGGAACAAGCCCTTGGTGATTTCCACGAAGCGATCATTCATTTGTCCGACTTGCACCTGGGTCTTGATGAAGGCGTTCGGCACGTCGAAGTGTTTGACGTAAACAAAGCGATTACTAGCATCGCCCTGAAGCGCGGCACGCGGCACGCTCATCACATTGCTGCGCTGGCTGAGCACAACGGAAAATTCCGCACGCATGTCCGGGCGCATCCTCAGATCTGGATTGGCCACGCGAAAAACCGCATCGATGGTGCCGCTCTCGCGATCCGCTGAAGTGCCAAAACGAAGCATTTCGCCTTCGATGATCTGGCTTCCGAGTGCAGCCACCATGATGTGGGCTTTAGAGCCCGATTTCAATTGTGCCGCGTGGTGCTCCGGCACACGGGCGATGGCATAGACTTCGCTGAGATCGGAGATGTCTAGCAGCTCCTTGTCCGGCTCCACCGGTTCGCCAATCCTCACGTGGGATTGTACGACGAGTCCGCCAAGCGGAGCTTTCAACTCGATCACCGGAGGTGGATTTCCGGCCTGTCGGCTTTCGACCCGCGCCATGATCTGATCCGCTTTCACGACGTCACCTTCCTGAGCATCCAGACCAACAACACGCCCGGAAATACGACTGCTAACCACCGCGTGGCGTTCGGGAATTTCGGCGATGCGTCCGAGCGCAAAAACGGTTTCCTCGAAATCTTTTTCTTCAGCTTCTACAGTTTCGATCCGAAGGTTTTTGACGCCGTTTTCATCAAGGACGATGGTGTTGGTATTGGCATTTTCAGCAGCTTGTAGGAATGAGAAACCCGACAAGGTAGCGAGCGAAATATATAGAGATGTGATTTTCATGAACAATTTAAATCAGTTAGTTAAAATGTTTTCCTATTGCCGATTCGTAACGCACGCGGGCGAGGTGGAATTCGCGCAAGGCGTCAAGCTTGGCAGCTGAGAGTCGCAAGCGTTTCTCGCGGGATTGAAGCACGGATTGAATCTCGCCTTGACCGTTGCGGTAGGTGCTTTCGGCGAGTTTGCTTTGTTCATCGGCAAGGGGCAGCAAGGCCCCGTCGATTTCGTCAATCAATCGCTTCCATTCCGCCATCTCGGCGTGTGCGGCTTCGGCTTCGAGGCGAATCCCACGTCCTAGCGCGATGGCTTCTTTTTCCGTGCGCTCTTTCTTCGCTTCGGCCTCTTGAATCGTACCTTCGTTCTTATTCCAGAACGGCAGCGCCACTTTGAAACGTAGGCCAATCATCGCTTCGTTTTCATATCCCTCGGGAGCATCTTCCGTGCGTTCGGCCGCAGCAAAGAGACCACCTTCTATGTCGTCATATCGACGGGCTTGTTCCAGCACCACTCCTTGTGCGGCAGCTTGCGCATTGAGTTTCGCAGACTGGAAGTCCGGGCGCCTTGCCGGATCGACGGTGACGGGTGGAAGCGCTGGACCAGGCAAGGAACCACTCACACTGAGTGCCTCCCCGGGGCGCATGCCCAGCAGAGGTTTCAACTCACCGACAAGTGCGGTTTCGCTGGCGTCGAGTTGGCGAATTTCCATCGAAAGGCTGGCGGTCTCTAATTTAGCTTGGCCGGCATCAAGTGCCGAGCCTTCACCCTTTGCTGCTACCTCGGAGAGGAAATCGGCGAACTCGTTGAACACACCGGATTGTTCACGCAGCAGCTCGCGGCGCTGGCGAGTCGCCATTACCTTTACCATCGCCTCGCGGGCCTTGCCAACCATCTGTCGTTCGACTTCGCAGACCTCGGCTTCGGAGGCTTTAAGTTCGGTGAGCGAAACCTCCTTTTCCAATCGAAGTCTGTCAGTGACCGGGAAACGCTGGGAAAAACCGATTTCGAACTTCCCCTCACGAAAGCGCGAGTTGTGCTCGAAAGAAGTATCAAGCTCTGGATTCGAGAGTCGGCCCGATTGATTCATGCGGCCGAGCGCTTCCTGGATGCGCAGACGTGCTGCGGCGAGATCGGGATTTTGAGCGCGGACGCGGTTGATGACATTTTCCAGCGTGACCAGCACGGAGGGTTCCGCAGCAAGCGGACTTATTGTTAGAGCACAGAGCCACAGTAAAATGATGGAAGATTTAAGCATACTATTTTCGGAAATAAGCCACACCCAGACGAGGCACGGGAACGAAATCAATGGAATATCAAATAATCCGGCCGCGAACGTGAGGCGGATTGGAAAACACGTCGTGCCACCAAGGCACGACGGAGCATCGTCACTGGACGCTCATATGAGTGGTGGCCTGTCCGATGATAGATACGGACCCTCGGGAATCAACGCGCACTCAGGGCGCAACAGCAGACGAGATGAGGAAGGCCGAGCCAACCGGCAGGCGAGCTGATGGTCTGTAACGAGCGGCAAAACATGACAGCACGAGCCACCTTGGTGGTGATGATCCGAGGGGCAATTTTTATCATGCGGGGCGTCGCACGGAACGTCATTTGAGTGATCATGACCGGAATGGCAATCTTCCGTCATCACCGCCAGAACCTCGCAAGGATCATCTGCCAGGACGCGAAGTTGCAGTCCGAGAAGGACGGCAACCACTATCAGGCATGATGCGAGAGTTTTCATAATGCTCGAAGATGAATAAGCGAAAACCCGACGAGCACAAGAAATTTTATCAATCGTCGTCCTTACTCTGGCAGGTGTATGGTGCAATATTCCCGCCCGTCGCTACCGACGCGAAATTCCATCTGTGGATCACTCGCATCCGTTCGGCCACACACCGAGCAAGCATGAAACGCTTCTTCGTCGGGTTCTTTGGCTGCATTGAATCGTTTCCGCCGTTGCGCGGATTCGATCACCCGGGCTGTGCCGCGCAGTGCGGGAATCCCCGCCCAGATCATATAGTTCGCATAGCAGAGCAAATAAAATGGCAGCAAAATCCAGCTATTGAGAATCCCAAAAACCAGGAAAGCCGCCTGAATCCATGCTAGGAACCGCACTTGCACCGGCAGAATAAAAAACATCAGGAATTCCACTCGCGGAAACAAAGTCGCGAAGGCGAAAAACGATGCTCCATATAATAAAAACCCAGAGCTCGCCATAGCCCCCGGAAGCAAGAAGTTCGCGACAATGAGGCCAAAGATCCCGCAGTAATAAAACATCGTGGCGCGAAACACCCCCCAAGCGCCCTCCAGCGCATCACTCATCATGAAAGCGATCATCACCATGAAATAGAAAAATACCGCCCCAATCAGCCCCATTCCGGCGAAGCCGGACGACGAAAACAAAAACGTCACCACCCGCCAGACTTCGCCGGATAAAATCCTCGCCCGGTCGAACTCCAACAACATCCCAATGTCCTGCCGCACCATTTGCAGCACATACACCAACGCGTGGAGAATGGCGTAGTAGCGTAGGAAACCCGGAAAGGCTAATCCTCCAAAGCGGCGTTCGAGTTGGTCGATTCGTGACATGTGTGGGACAACATCCCGATTTCCCGCAGATTGACAAGCCCGAGTCCCCTTCTCAGACTTCGCCACGTCATGCAGGAATTGAAACGCTCACCACTGGAAAGCGCCCACCAGGCTCTCGGGGCCCGCCTTGTCCCGTTTGCTGGCTGGAATATGCCGGTCCAATATTCCTCGATCATCGATGAGCACAACGCCGTCCGCTCCAAGGTCGGAATTTTTGACATTTCCCACATGGGCCAGTTCTTTGTCAATGGTTCCACCTCAGCTGCTTGGCTGAACCGGATGCTCACCAACAACATCGAAAAAATCGAGCCCGGCCAAGGCCAATACACGTTGATGCTCAATGAGCAAGGCGGTGTGATCGACGACCTCATCGCCTACCGCACCTCGCAAAACGACTACTTCCTCGTGGTCAACGCCTCCATGATCGATGAGGATTTTTTCTGGATGGCCGGGCATCAAGACGAGCAAGTCATTCTGCGCAATGAGAGTGACCTTTGGGCGGGTATGGCCATCCAAGGACCGCTTGCGGCAGACCTATTCGCCAAAGTTTGTCCTGACGAGGTCCTGCCTCCCCGCAACGGAATCACCACTACCGCAGACGGGGCCATCGTTTGCCGCACTGGCTACACGGGCGAAGACGGGTTCGAATTCTTCTGTCCCGCCGAGGAAGGCCTTTCCTATTGGGAAAGATTTCTATCTGGCGGAGCCGTCCCCTGCGGCCTTGGTTCGCGCGACACTCTCCGTCTTGAAATGGGCTACCCACTCAACGGCAACGACCTCTCACCCGAACGCACGCCCATCGAAGCCGGGCTCGGGTTATTCTGCGATCTCGAAAAAGGTGATTTCATAGGCCGAGAAACTCTTGCTCGCCAAAAAGCCGATGGCCCCGCCATCAAACTCACCGCCCTCCAATACACCGAAAAAGGCCCGCCACCGCGCGCCCATTACTCCGTCGCCTCCGCCGATGGCACAGTGATAGGCGAGCTAGCCAGCGGCGCGCTGTCGCCTTCCCTCATGACCGGTATCGGCATGGCTTATCTCCCCGCAGAGTTCTCCAAATCCGGCATCGACCTCAACATCGACGTCCGCGGCCGCCTATTCCCAGCCAAAGTTGTCAAAAAGCCTTTTTATAAGAAATAGGATCATGGATCGCGGATAAAGAATTTTCGCGAGTCTGCAATCATTCATTAACTTTCCAGCCACTACGGTCATTTATCTACCATCTCTCCCAATGAACATCCCATCAACCAACATTCGGGGAATGCCTCATTGGCGGGAAAAACAGCGTTCTATGCCCATTGGGGAAAAAATTGAACTCCTGGGTAGATTCATCCAAGAGACCCGCCAACTCGAACTCGTGAAAAAATCATGCAAGCCGTCTGTGATGTCTTGGAGCAACTCGTCCAAGAAGGAACCCTGAGGCACTACGCCATCGGCGGAGCCACTGCGGCAGGTTTTCATGGAGAGCCGATTGCCACCCGGGACATTGATGTCTTCGTGTTCATCGATCCGCCTCCCGGTTCTCTGCTTGTTTCTCTGGAACCTCTTTTCTGCAGTCTTGTCGCGCTCGGATTCACTGATTTTGACGAAGAGGGAATTCTGATTCATGGTTTTCCAGTTCAATTCCTCTGTGCCTCACCTGGATTGGAAACCGAGGCTATCGAATCTGCGATGGTAATGGAATGGGACAACCACCGAATTCGAGTCATGCGCCCCGAGCATTTGGCCGCCATCGCTCTGACCGTGGGACGACCCAAGGACAGGGCGAGACTCGTCTATCTGGCTGAGCTGCCCGCATTTGATCGCCAACTTTTCGTCGATATTTTGGCTCGCCACAGCCTGCTGAAACGCTGGGATGGGTGGGCGACCGCGCTCGGCCTCGAACATTAAAACCAGCATCTCCTTTTCTATCACCCACCATCTCTACCAATGAACATTCCATCAGACCTCCACTATTGCTCATCCCACGAATGGGTCCGCCTTGAGGGCGATATCGCCACCGTGGGCATTTCCGATCACGCCCAAGAAGAACTCACCGACGTCGTCTTTGTCGAGTTGCCTGCCAACGGCCGCGCCGTCGATGCCGGTGATCCGTGTGCCGTCGTGGAATCCGTCAAGGCCGCCAGCGATATCTACGCCCCGATCAGCGGCGAGATCATCGAGGGGAATCCCGATGTGGAAACCGATCCATCGCTCGTCAATACCGACCCGTATGGCAAGGGTTGGATTTTCAAGCTCCGCGTCAAAAATCTGGCGGATATCACCACCCTGATGGATTCCTCCGCCTATCAGGCGCATATTTCCTGAGGAGTGCCAGCAAGGTGAGCCCGCGATGAGTGGCGGTGCGGATAGTTGGTCATTAGTTAGGAAAAACCACGCGCGCGGTGAAGGGGAAATGGTCGGAGATCATCGGTCGATCTTTGTCGCGGATCTGCGCCGAAAGGATTTTGGCTCCTTGGCTAACTAGAATGTAATCCACTTTGAGGGAGCCCTCACGGCTGCCTTTCCAGAAGTGAAGTGTGGTGCGCGCTCTGGTATTGGGATGGAGGGTTTGGAAGGTATCGATCAGCGCATGTTTCCATGACTGCTCGCTGCCGGCGAGCTTGGTCCGTTTGCCCGTTAGATAGGCGACGCCCGGGTTAGTTCCAGTCGCGTTCAAGTCACCTAACAACACAACCGGTTCATCGCGATGTTTCCTATCATCGATCCTTCGCGCCATGAGCAACGCGGCTTGCTCGCGTGATGGTTGGTTGCGATGATCCCAGTGCGTGACGAATGCATAGAACCCGCGTTGGGTCGCGCGATCAATCAAACGCACCCATGATGCGGTGCGGGGAATGTCATTGCCCCAGGTTTTTGAACCCGCTTGTTCCGGTGTGTCGGAGAGCCAAAACGTTCCACGGTCGGTCGGATCTAGTTCAAAGCGATCCCTGCGAAAAAAGAGCCCGGCATATTCGTCGTCTCGCAAACCGTCGTTGCGGCCGACTCCGGAAAACTCGTAATCCGGGAGGGAGGCCCACAAGTCGGCCACTTGTCCATGCAAGGCTTCTTGGACTCCAAACACGTCGGGTGCCTCGTCACGGACCATGCGCACGGTGCCGATTACTCGTTCCCGCCATGCGCGTTGGCCGCGATCTTCCGGGTTTTCGTAGCGCAGGTTGAGGCTCATCAACTGCAATTCCAATTGATCGCCGATCGCGACAGGCAGAGCTTTTTGCGGTTCTTGGGTGCGTGCTTTCCGGCAACCGGTCGTGCAGGCGATGAGCAAGAGCAGGGGAATCAGGAGAACTCGGAGCATGCGGAAATTGAGCGCCAAAAAAGCCGCTTCCGGGAGTGGAAGCGGCTTTCATGTGAAGATTGGTGTGGAAATCCGATCAGTTGGCGGCGGCAGCCACCACATTGACGCGGCGGGATTCGCGGTCAAACATGACCTTGCCATCGATCAGCGCGAAAAGCGTGTGATCACGGCCGCAACCGACGCCGAGGCCCGGATGCACTTTGGTGCCGCGTTGGCGGATGATGATGTTGCCGGCGATGACGGCTTGGCCGCCATATTTTTTCACGCCGAGGCGTTTGCTGCGTGAATCGCGACCGTTCTTGACGGAGCCTTGTCCTTTTTTATGGGCCATGGAAGTAGGTGGGTAGGTGGTGGAGAATTAACCTGCGATCGAAGTCACCTCGAGCGTGGTCAGGCTGCGGCGGAAACCTTTGGTTTTGTGGAAACCTTTACGGCGCTTGAATTTGAAAGCAATGCCCTTGGGTCCGCGGAACTGGTTGAGAACTTTGACGGTCACCGAGGCTCCTTCGACGACAGGTGCGCCGATTTTCACGGTTTCGCCTTCGCCAACGAGCAACACGTCGAACTTGATTTCGGAGTCCACTGCGGCGTCGAGTTTTTCGACATCGAAGCGGGTGCCTTCTGAGACGCGGTATTGTTTGCCGCCGGTTTTGATCACTGCGTAGGCCATGGCCGTATTATGAAATGGTTGATCCGCCCTTGTGGGCGGGCGGGGAGAACATCACGGAGGATTCAAGCACGCAAGGTTTTTTTGCCCGCCGGGTAAGTTTTTGCAGGAATTCTGGAAATTCGGGCCATCAACGGCCAAATTGTGCGCAAATGATCTCTTTATGCCTTGCCGGATAAGACGGCGGCCACGCGAACGAGAATCTCGTCCACCGGGGCGAGGCGACCGATGCCTTCGTAGCCGCAGGCGAGGTCGCCTTCCGCTGGATCGATGAACTGGCAGCCGTCTTCCTTGAGTCGGGCGAGATTGCGTTGGGTGGCGGGGTGCAGCCACATTTTGCCATTCATGGCGGGTGCGATGAGCACCGGTGTGTCGCGGGGTAGGGCGAGATAAATCGAGGTGAGTGAATCGGGCGCGAGGCCGTTGGCAAATGCGCCGAGCACGTTGGCGGTGGCGGGAGCGACAAGGAAGAGGTCGGCGCGGTCCGCAAGATCGATGTGGCCGGGTTTCCATGATTGTTTCTCGTCCTCGAGGGAAACGGTCACAGGTTTGCGGGTCAGCGTTTGCAGGGTGAGCGGCGTGATGAATTCGGTGGCGCTGCGGGTCATGACGACATGCACCTCGTGGCCTTTTTTCACCAATTGCGACGCGAGGTCCGCCGCCTTGTAGGCGGCGATGGATCCGGTGATGCCGAGGACGATATTCATGGGATGTTGCGCCGGGAAATGATCCGGTCCCGGTGGATTTAGCATGAATGCACGGGCTTGTCACGGATTGCGGCCAAATCAAAAACAATACTATGTCTGTAATACACAAGCTAGTCGGGAGGACCAAAAGTTGGGCAACATGCTCGTCCTGCTTACCTTAGCATTCCAACCGATTTTTTCGTGGCGGCGGCGAAGACTTCGATGTCGGCTTCCGTGTTATAGAGCGCGAACGAGGCGCGGACGGTGCCGGTGGTGCCGAATCGCGCCATCAGCGGTTGGCAGCAATGGTGGCCGGTGCGCACGGCGACACCCAGTTGATCTAACAATGTTCCAATGTCGTAGTGATGGAGTCCCTCGATGTTGAATGAGAGCGAGCCGGAACGGTCGGCGGGGCCGTAGAGGTGGATGCCGGGGATGTCGGAGAGCGCGGCGGCGGCGGTGCGGATCAGCATTTCCTCATGTGCGTGGATGGAGTCGATGCCGATGTCGTTGACGTAATCAAAAGCGGCGCCGAGGGCGATGGCTCCTTCGATGTTAGGAGTGCCGGCTTCGTATTTGAATGGCAGTTCGTTGTAAGTGGTGTGCTCGAAGGTGACTTCCTTGATCATTTCCCCGCCGCCTTGCCATGGCGGGAGTTCGTTGAGCAATCCCGCGCGACCCCAGAGCACGCCTATGCCGGTGGGCGCGTAAATTTTGTGGCCGGAAAACGCGAGGAAATCAGCTCCAAGCGCTTGCACATCGATGGGGAGGTGGGCAATCGATTGGGCGGCATCAATCAGCACGATCGCACCGGCTTGTTTAGCGGCGCGGGTCATCTCGGCCACCGGATTGACCGTGCCAAAGGCATTGGAAATCCACGTTAACGCGAGAATTTTCACGTTTCCTTGAGCAAGCATGGCACGAAAAGCGTCTTGATCAAGTGTGCCATCGTCATGGCAGGGAATCACCTTCAGAGATGCGCCGGTGCGTTGGCAGAGCATTTGCCATGGGACGATGTTGGAGTGGTGCTCCAAGGTGGAAATGAGCACATTGTCGCCGGGTCCGATTTTTCCGGAAAGGCTGAGAATGTTCGCCACGAGATTGATGCCGCCGGTGGTGCCGGAGGTGAAGATCACTTCGTCGGGGGTCGCGGCATTGAGGTGGGTGGCGATGGTTTTCCGGGCGTTTTCAAATGCGGCGGTCGCGGCGCGGGCGAGTTGGTGGGTGCCGCGGTGGATGTTGGAATTGATGGTCTCGTAGTAATGCCGGGATGCCAGCAACACGGCCATCGGCTTCTGGGTGGTCGCGGCGTTGTCCAGATAGACAAGCGGTTGACCATGAATCGATTGGTCGAGGATCAGGAAATCGGCGAGGAGCAATTCTTTGGAGCGCATGGATTGATGCAGTAATTCGAGGGAGGAGGTGTTGGAGGGTGGAACAGGATACCGGGCCCCGCAATGCCGGAATTTTCGCTGCCTTCACATCCGCCCTTGCGGTGGGGAGCGGCGGCGGCTTGAATCTCCGCCCCCTGGCATGTATCTGCTGAATAAAATCGTCCAATTGCGGGAAAAATCCCACCCGGATCATGAAAAACCGTTTCTCGAGCATCTCGAGGATTTGCGGATCATGATCACCCGGGTTGTGCTCACTTTGGTGATTTCCATGGTGATTTGCTTCACTTTCCAGAAGCAATTGATGGAAGTGTTGCGACGGCCGGTCGAACAAGTCTGGATCACACAACTGGAGGCGAAGCTCCCGCAAACCGCCGAGCAGGCACCGCGTCCGCTGGATGTCGAGCAGTGGGAGAAAGCCAAATCCATCGAGCATGCCGCCTCCGGTCTCGATCCCGCGCAACGCGAATCGTTCTATCAAGCGTGCGGCGATGAAACTCTGGTGTTCCACGCCAAATCTGCGGGTTTACTCCGTGCCTCGCTGGCCCTGCCGGAGGGGAAACGCGATGGGTTTCTCGACGCGTTGAATGTCTCCCCGGATCTGAAAATGCAAGTCCTGGCCTTGGTGAAAACCGCGCCCAGTCCGGAGGTGGACAATCGTGGGAATTTGAAACTCATGTCCGCCTTGAAGCCGACGGAAACTTTCATGTTGTCCATGAAGTTGTCGTTTTTCGCGGGCATCATACTGGCGTTTCCATTGTTGCTGATGTTTATCCTGCAATTCATTTTGCCCGGTCTGCACTCGAATGAAAAACGCGTGATGTGGCCGTCGATGGCTGTCGGTTTCGGATTGTTCATCGGCGGCGTGTTGTTCGCGTATTATGGTGTCCTGCCGCGCGCGTTGACCTTTTTCTACGAATGGAGCGGCAATCTCGGAGTTTCCAACGACTGGCGGATCGGCGAATACATTTCCTTCGCCACGCAGTTCACGCTGCTTTTCGGGCTCTCCTTTGAGTTGCCGGTGGTGGTGATGGTGTTCGTGAAACTCGGTATGCTCACCTATGAGACCATGTCACGGACGCGGTCATATGCGATCCTCGCCATTTTTGTGACCGCCGCCATGCTTACGCCCACGCCGGATGTGTTCACGCTGCTGCTCATGGCGCTGCCGATGATTTTGCTCTATGAAATCTGCATCTGGCTCGCTTGGCTTGACCGCCGCAAAAACCGGGTAGCGGAAGAACAAGAGGCCCGCGAGCGCGCTGAAAGAATACAGGTTAGCCCGCCAAAAGAACCCGAACCTGAGACTGAACTCGAACCCGCCCCGGCGGATGATTATTTCAAAGAAGATCCATATCATCACCATTCGGACTATGGCTCGGGTGATGACGGTTGGTCGGTCGATCATCCGCAGCAAGAATTTGATGAAAACCCGGAGCTGCCCGAAGTGAAGCCGGATGCAGCAGACGAGGTCGAGAAACGCCCCGACGAGCAGCCATGATCAAAAGAGTATCCAAGAATTCCAGCGCCCGTTCGCCCTTCGCGGGTTGTGTCATTCTGATTGCTGCTTTGTTAGTCATGGTCTTTTTGGTCGTGTTTTCGATCGTCACGTTGTTTCGCCAATTCAATGAAATCGCGAAATTCACTGGCGAGAAACCGGTTTTGATCGAGGTTTCCAAACTCGACGACCAGGAGCCTGCGCTCAACCGTCTTGCTGAGCGCTTGGAAGCATTCCGGCAGCAATTGGACGGTGAAAAGGAAGCCGCTCTCGCGTTGACCGCCGATGATTTGAATCTCGCCATCGCCGCCTACCAACCGTTCGCGGATCTCCGCGGCACGTTTCGGATTGCGGCCATCGAGGGAGAGACACTTCGCATCGCGATTTCCTTCCCGCTCAATGGAAAACCTCGTTTTACAAAGAAGGGTGAAAGTGGCTGGATTGCTTCAGACAACCGGTTTCTCAACGGCACGCTCATCGCCCGGCCGGCCTTGCTCAAGCGCGAGGTGGTCTTGCAGTTGGATGAAATCGATGTTCCGAGCGCTGCGGTGCCGCGTGAGTTTATCGAACAGATGTCGCCCTACCGAATCACCGAGCGATACCTAACGGATCCCGTGCTCGGGCCCGCGATGGCTAGGTTGACTCGCGTTGGAATCTCCGATGGTAAAATGGTTCTCACCCGCGTTCCCGGTGAGTCGGCAGCCGATGAAATCAGCAATGAGCAAGTGGATCATGCCAGCAACCGGTTCTTCGTGATCCTTGGCTTGGCCGCCTGTGTATTCCTATTGTTCGCGGGCACCGTCATCTTTCTTGGACTCCGCGGAAAAAGAAATCGTTGTTGAACCTGCGGGCTTCTTGCCCATTGACTCCCACAAAACACCCGCCGAACCTATATCATGCTTGAAGATGATTTCACCTATGTTTTTCGCAAGGCTCTCATGGGCCACGCACTCACGCTTGCCGATGCCGCTGAGCGGGCTGGCCTTCAGGAATCCGCAGTGCTCGATTTCCAGAATGGTGCTTTCTCGCCGGAGATAGCCTGTAAACTGGCAGTAGTGCTAGGTCTCAAAACGGAGGCTTTTGCACACCACGCTACCTATCAGCCGGAGCTGTTGGACATACATGGCATCGAGCGGATCGATCTGCCATTTGGCGATGAACGAGTGAACGCATGGCTGATTCGCGCTGGCGGTGCGATCATTTTGTTCGATGCCGGATTTCAAACCGCCGATCTCGCCAAGGAAGTTTCCGAGCGCTGTGGACGTCTCCCGGATCGTGTGTTCATCACCCATGCGCACGTCGATCATGTCGGAGCGATTGATTATTTCCTAGCTGCGGGCATTCCGGTCCATTCGGCGGATCTTCCCGGCACGATCCACATGAAACCCGGAGAAACTGTTTTGTGTGGTCCACTCGCTGTGCGCAGTTGCGATCTATCCGGTCATGCCATACCCTCTCTGGGCTTTGATGTCGATGGACTAGCAGAACCGGTGCTCGTCACGGGAGATGCGTTGTTCGCCGGATCGATGGGCGGTTGCAAGACACCCGAAATTTATCGTCACGCCTTGGAGCGATTGCGCGTCGTGCTCGGCCCGCTGCCGGATGTCACCGTGCTCTTGCCTGGCCACGGACCGGCGACCACCCTCGGTGAGGAACGCGTGGCTAACCCGTTTTTGTGAGACTCAGCGCTCGAGGTATTTGCGGGAGCCTCGCACGTATTTTTCAGCCCAAAGTCTGATCTTTGCTTGTTCGTCGAGCGGCAGTGTTCTCACCACTTTAGCGGGCGAACCGAGCACCAGTGAACCCGGTGGAATCACCGTGCCGCCCGTGACCAAGGCTCCCGCGCCGATGATCGAGCGTTCACCGATCACCGCGCCATCCAGCACGATCGCCCCCATGCCGACCAATACTTCGTCCTTCACCGTGCAGGCGTGAAGAATCGCCGAGTGGCCGACGGTTACCAGTTCCCCCACATAACATCCATAGTTATCAGCGAGATGAATCACCGCGTTGTCCTGAATGTTAGAGCGAGGGCCGATGACGATCTCGTTGATGTCACCCCGCAAGGTGGCTTGATACCAAATGCTCGTCTCCTCATGCAATGTCACGCGGCCGATCACATCGGCGCTGGCGGCGATGAAGGCGGATGGATGAATATTGGGGGAAAACTCTGCGAAATTCTCAATGGCCATGCGGCAAGCTAAATGAGGTCCTTTTTCTCTGCAAGCTAGCAACACAGTCAATCCGGCTCAAAGCGCGAACCATTGCGTCGGTTCATCCTGGCAGGCGCAGTGCAGGCCGACGTGGTCGTGGCCCATTTCGATGAGGTTTTTCCGCAGCTGGCCGAGGATGAGATCCGGCGTGTTGCAGTCCGAGCTAAGGTGACCTAACACCACGCGGCCGAGCTCGGCATGGGCGATATCGCGGATCAGCGCGGTGACTTGGTCGTTGGACAAATGCCCGTGTCGCGAGCTGATGCGTTGTTTGATCGACCACGGCCGCTTTGTGTCCGCTTCGAGCAGACCATCATCGTAGTTTGCCTCGACAAACAACCCGTGCAATCCGCGCAGGCTCTCGGTCATGCTGCGGGTGACGTGGCCGGCGTCCGAGAGGAAACCCATACGCCTTGAAGTGCTGCCGAGCACGAATCCGACCGGATCCACCGCGTCGTGCTGGATGGAAAAACTCTGAACGATCGTATCGCGGATGGTGAAAGTCTGGCCGGTTTCGAAAGTCTTCCACGTGCCGCCCTCAATGCCCAATTCGCGGACGACGTGCGCGGTTTGCGGGGTGGCAAAGACCGGGGTTTTGTGTTGTTTTAAGAAAACTTTAAGGCCCTTCACGTGGTCGCCGTGTTCATGGGTCAGTAAAATCCCATCGAGTGATGCCGGATCAATCCCGAGCAAGCCGAGTCGCAGCGTGAGTTGTTTCGCACTCAACCCGGCATCGATCAACAGGCGCGCTCCGCCGCACTCGACCACCGCCGAGTTTCCTCCACTGCCACTGCCAAGCACCGCAAATCGAATCACCCGACCAGACTGCGGATTCCATCCTTTCCGCGCAAGTGTTTCGAGGTGCCGGGGCGAAGAAACGAAAACTGATCACGGCCCGTGCAGACAAGCGGAGGGGGGCACGCCCATGTGTTTGCGGAACAGGCGGGAGAAGTAGAACGGGTCTTCGTAGCCGACGGCGGATCCAGCTTCGGCGACGTTGTGGTTGCCTTGTTGCAGCAAATCCATGGCTCGTTGCAGCCGCAGGCGGATCAGCAGGCCAAGTGGCGGCATGCCGGTTTGCAGCCGGCAGAGTTCTGAAAAATGGGCGGCGCTGAGATGGGCGGCGCGAGCCAGTTCTTCGAGCGTCCATGGGTGCTCCAGATTTTCCCGCATCTGCGCGAGCACCTTGTGAATGCGGGTTTCGGCCAGCCGCGAGCGCGAGCCGGGTGTCCGTTGGTGGACTTTGACCACGCCTAACATCCGGGCAAACGCCGTGGTCATGCCAATCATGGCTGCCGGGTTGAAACCATGGGTGGTGTGGCGAAAGGTGTCTTCAAAAGCTTCAGTGAGCACGGCCGGATCATCTACGGTGACGACCGGTCGCTCCGATGAAACCCCGAGGCTGGTGAGATAATCGTTGGCCCGTAAGCCGCGGAAGTGAAGCCAGAAGATCGTCCATGGAGAATGTGCGGATGATCTGTAAACATGACGTTCACGTGGGGGCAGAAACAACAGGTTTCCTGGCTCCATTTGCCATTCCTTTCCACCAAGATCACAGGTGCCGCTACCGGAGATGCAGGCGATGAGAATGTGCTGGGACGTGCCGTGCAGGCGCTCAACATAGTGGCCTCTTGCCGCCACAAATGCGCCCAAATGGGTGACGCATAAGTCGCGGGTGATCGGTAGCCCGCAGGCTTGAATCACAATGGTGGGAGGAACGATCACCAAACGTTGCCCCGGGAAACCCTCGGGGCGTCTTTCCGGTGAGCTGGTTTGCATAGAGCTAGGACATGATTAAATCCGAGAAATGTCCATGCATTTCCTTCGATTTTCCATGGTCGCAAGCCTGGATTTTTGACTAAAGTTCGCGAATTCCAACCAGCAACATCTGCTGAACCAACCCTAAATACCCATGGCCATCATCACCACCACCGCCACTGGCGGAGAAGACCCCATCGCACCCGCCGCACATCATGGCGGCTACCTCTGGCTCATCGCGACCACCGCCGCGCTCGGTGGATTGTTGTTTGGTTATGACTGGGTCGTCATCGGCGGTGCGGCACCGTTTTATGAGAAGTTTTTCTCATTAGCAAATGCCTCGGACAAGGGCTGGGCACAGAGTTGCGCATTGATTGGTTGTTTGGTCGGAGCGCTGATGTCAGGGGGCTTGAGCGATCGTTTTGGCCGCAAGCGACTGTTGTTTCTGTCCGCCGTGATTTTCGCGGTTTCATCCATCGGCACCGGGATGGCTGGATCGTTCGACAGTTTTGTGGTCTGGCGGATGCTGGGCGGTGTGGCGATCGGTTTGGCTTCAAATCTCTCGCCCATGTATATCGCGGAAATTTCTCCCTCCGCAATGCGCGGCCGGCTGGTTTCTTTGAACCAATTCACGATTGTGATCGGCGTGTTGCTCGCGCAAGTGGTGAATCTGGTGATTGCCAAACAATTTCCGCATTGGATGGGTTGGGTTACCGCGCCGGATGGATTGCTGGCATGGAATGAAGCGAGCGGTTGGCGCTGGATGTTTGGAGTCACGGCGATTCCATCGGTCATGTTTTTGATCGGCATGCTAGTCGTGCCGGAAAGCCCACGCTGGCTGGTGAAAAACGGTCATTCCGAAAAAGCATCGCGCATCCTCGCGAAAATCGGTGGTGAGGAATATGCGCGCCACGTGTTGGCTTCCATTGAGTCCACGCTTCAAAACGATGCGAGTGGACGCGTGAATTTCGGAGCTTTGTTCGAGCGTCGGACTTTCAAGATTCTTTTGCTAGGCATCGGGCTTGCCGTCTTCCAGCAGTGGTGTGGCATCAACGTGATTTTCAATTATGCTGGCGAGATCTTCAAATCAGCCGGTTATAGTATTGATGACACCTTGGAGAACATCGCCTGGACCGGATCGGTCAATCTGGTATTCACGGTGGTGGCGATGGCAGTGGTGGACAAGCTTGGACGTCGTCCGCTGATGTTGTTTGGTGCCGCAGGGTTGGCAGTGATTTATGCGCTGGTGGGCTATTGTTATCACCACTCGATCCTCGGTGGTCCCGTGCTGGGCCTCGTGCTTGGAGCGATCGGTTGTTATGCAGCCACGCTTGCGCCGGTGACATGGGTGGTGATTTCGGAGATTTTTCCAAACCGCATCCGAGGCGCGGCGATGTCCACCTCGGTGTTCTTCCTGTGGCTCGCATGTTTTATCCTGACTTATACCTTCCCGATTTTGAATGAGAAGTTCGGTGCCGGGAACACCTTCTGGACTTATGCGTTCATCTGCGTTGGCGGGTTCCTGTTGGTGTTATTCGGGCTCCCCGAAACCAAGGGCAAGAGTCTCGAACAGATCGAGCGCGAACTGGTCGATTGATGCTCCAGTAACTCTCGTTAAATTTCAGCATTTCAGCATTTTAGATTTTCAGCTTTTACCATATTATGTCCGTCATCGCAAAACTGGAACCCCGCGTCATTCCAACGTATCCGGTCGGCGCGCCGGAAAAGAACCCGGTGTTCTTTGAGAAACGCGTCTATCAGGGATCGTCCGGCAAGGTGTATCCCGTTCCATTCATCGACAAGGTGTTCGATGAGCCGCAGCCGGTTTCCTATCAATCCGCGCGTTTGGAAAACGAGTTCGTGCGTTTGGTGATGCTGCCGGAAATCGGCGGACGGATCTTCATCGGTCAGGACAAGACGAATCACGACTATGATTTCTTCTACCGCCAGGATGTGATCAAGCCTGCGCTCGTCGGTCTCGCCGGACCATGGATTTCCGGTGGAGTCGAGTTCAACTGGCCGCAGCACCACCGCCCCGGGACTTTCATGCCGGCGGATGTGTTCATTGAAGAGGAAGAGGACGGTGCCCGCACGGTGTGGCTGAGCGAGCATGATCCGATTAACCGGCTCAAAGGCATGCACGGCATCCGCCTGCGTCCCGGTTCCTCTCTGATCGAGCTGCGGGCGCGTTTGTATAACCGCACACCATTCATGCAGACCTTCCTCTGGTGGGCGAACGTGGCGGCGATGGTGCACGAGCAATACCAATCGTTCTTTCCGCCAGATGTGCGCTATGTTGCAGACCATGCGGTGCGGGCGATGTCGTCGTTTCCGGAGGCGCTGAATCCGTATTACGGCGTGGACTATCAGAATCGTCCCGGTGCCAATGACCTGAGTTGGTATAAGAACATCCTGGTGCCGACGAGTTACATGGTCTGCCAGACGCAGTTCGATTTCTTCGGGGGCTATGATTTCAAGGCGGGCGGGGGATTCGTGCATGTCGCGGACCGCCACATCGCACCGGGCAAAAAACAATGGACCTGGGGCGACCATGCGTTTGGTCATGCTTGGGACCGCGAGCTCACCGACACGAACGGCCCTTACATCGAACTGATGGCCGGTGTTTACACCGACAACCAACCGGATTTCTCGTATCTCGCACCCTACGAAACCAGAACCTTCTCGCAATTCTGGTGGCCGATTCAAGGGATTGGCCCGGTCCAGCAAGCCACCGAAAAAGCGGCGCTGCGGATGGTGGTGGGAGAGGATCGCATGATCGATCTTGGCGTATGTGTTTCTGAATCCGTGCCGAACGCGCGACTGGTGGTGACGAGGGGTGTTGAGGTGTTGTTAGAAAAAACATTCTCCCTGAAACCCGGAAAATGTTGGCAACACAACGGGCTGAAATTCACCGGAGAAAATCCCACGGAATTGCTTGCCGCGATTTTCGATGAAGATGGCGAATGCCTGCTGACCTATCGCCCGGTTGATGAAAGCCGGATCACACCGAACCGCGAGGTCGCGACGGAGCCACCGGCACCCGGTGATATCTCCTCGTCCGATGAGTTGTATTTCACCGGCGAGCACCTTGACCAATACCGCCACGCCACGCAGTCGCCCGAGTTGTATTGGAACGAGGCGCTGAGCCGCGATCCCGGCGACGCCCGCTGCAATATCGGCATGGGCCGGCGCGCGTTGAAACAAGGTTGTTTTGATGCCGCCGAAGCGCATTTCCAAAAAGCCATCGCGCGCTTGACCCGCCGCCATCCGAATCCGGAAACTGGTGAGGCGCATTACTTCCTCGGTTTGACGCTGGTGTTCAAGGGTGAGTTTCAGGCGGCCTATCCATTGTTTTACAAAGCCACCTGGAATCAGGCATGGCGGTCGGCGGCGTTCTATCAACTCGCCTGCCTCGATTGTCGAAAGTTCGACTATGACACCGCGCTGCGCCATCTTGACGAGTCCCTGGCGACGAATGGTGATCACACCAAGGCGATGGTCTTGCAGGCGGTGATCGCGCGTCACTCGGAAGATCCGGATGCGGCGGCAGAATTATTGACCGATGTTTTGGATATGGATCCGCTCGACCACTGGGCGCGCTATGAAGGCACGGCATGTGGTTTGGTTTCCAAGGAGGACTATCTGAAACTATCTCGGAATGATGCGCAGACGGTTCTCGATCTCGTCTTCGACTACTCCGACGCCGGTTTCAACGAGGATGCGGCAAAGCTGTTGGAAAGACATCTTGCGCAACCGGTGGCGGACTGCGCAGTGCCGAATCCCTTGTCGCGCAGCGCCATGTCCCTCTATGTGCTCGCTTGGTTGAAAAACGATGGAAAGCTGCTGGCCAAGGCCCGCGTGCAATCGCCGGACTACTTTTTCCCGTCGCGCTGCCACGAGCAGATTGTCCTGGAATGGGCGCTGCAACAGCCCGGTCAAGACCCGGTGGCGGCCTATGGTTTGGGGAATTATTACTACGATCTGAAGCGCCACCAGGATGCCATCACCGTTTGGCTGCGTGCCATCGAGGACGGCGCGTCGTTCGCCACGGTGTTTCGCAATCTTGGCATTGCGACATGGAATCTCAAACGCGATGGCGAGGCCGCGCGGAATTTCTATCTGCGCGCGCTGGACTTGGATGCGAGCGATCCACGACTGGTTTCCGAGTATGATCAATTCGTCTCGAAGTTGAATGATCCGCTGTTGGGGCGTCTTGCGTTTCTTGAAGAGCGCATGGAACGAGTCCTGCAGCGCGATGATTGCACGGTGGCTCTGGCGACTTTGTATAATCTGACCGGAAACCCGCAAAGAGCTCTTGAAATCATGACCTCCCGTCGCTTCCATCCCTGGGAAGGCGGGGAGGGGACCGTGCTCCGGCAATTCACCACCGCACGCATTTTGTTAGGTTCTAGGGCATTGGATGTCGGCGATCCGTCCGAAGCTCACGCGCATTTCACCGGTGCGATGGACACCCCGGAAAGCTTGGGCGAAGCCTACCATCTTCTTCAGGCCAAAGCGGATGTGAATTACTGGATCGGCAAGGCGCTCAAAGCTCTCGGTCGAGAAGACGAGGCGCGGGAATTCTTCACTCTATCGGCGAATGAGGCCGGGGATTTCTCGGACATGGCCGTGACGGCACACAGTCCACTGAGCTATTTCCGCGGGCTTTCCTTGCGGGAGTTGGGGCGTGAGGACGATGCAAATGCTTTGTTCGAAGACCTCCAGGCATTTGCTGAAACGAAACTCAAGGAAACTGCCAAGATCGACTATTTCGCCACCTCGTTACCGAATCTGTTGGTGTTTGACGAGGATCTGCAAGCACGACGTGATGCGGAATCCTATCTCCTGATGGCGTTTGCTCTTCGCGGCCTCGGGGGAACCGATGCTGCCCGCGCCGCATTGGCGAAAACCTTGGAATTTACCAACGCCGATCAGCGTGCTGTCGATTTGCAACGCGAACTGGACACACCCTGATTTAATTCTGATTTCCAGGTTCCATCCGAATCGTTTTCCCGCTAGAATGAGTTCCATGGCGAAGGGACATGAGTTGCACCAAGCACGAATGATGGCATTGCAGGCGATCGGTAAGGATCTTGCACGGCGCGCAAAATCCAAGTGTGAACTCACCGGAGCGGCAGGTGTTTCGCTGCGTCCCTATGAAGTTCCGCCGGTGGCAGAACACCCGGATATCGAGCGCACTTTGCTCATTTCCGAGGAGTGCTGCGAGATGTTGGAACATCCGCAGCGCTTGGCAGGGCGCGGTTGGCAATGTCTGGCCGAGGTGGTTTGGAGCGAATTGCCAGTCGTGCAGGTCGTCGCATGGCGCATGCTCCATGAACTGGGCAAGCGCGAGGATTGGGCGCGCGAGGTTCTCGACGAAGTGTTTCTGGACCCGGAAGTAGAGCAGTGGGCGAGAAACGAAAGCCCATGAATCACTATCCTGTTTTATCCCGCAACTTCGGATCATTCGTGAGGTTGAATGACGCATGCTGAGCGTTCATGCCGCCGCGATACCTGTTTTCCTATCCATGGAGGAATCTCTCACGCCATTCCGAGTTGACGAAAGCGCCCTCGACCACGCGTTGATGGAGCGTATTGGTGCCGGTGATCACGAGGCATTCCAGGTTCTTGTCGGACGCCACCAAAACGTTGTGATCGGAACAGTCGCCAAAATGCTAGGCAATTCCAGCGATGCGGAAGATGTGGCCCAGCAAGTCTTCCTCCGCATCTGGCGCAACGCCAAGCGCTACCGTCCTGACGCAAAATTCACCACTTACCTTTTCACCATCACTCGCAACCTGGTTTTTAACGAAACCCGTCGCCGTGGACGAAAAAAAACGGTTTCGGTCGATGAACGAGAGGAAAACTCACACCACCTCATCAAGGATAGCCAGGATCGGCAACCGGACGCCGAATTATTGCAAACCGAGCTCCGAAACGCTGTCGATGATGCGATAGCCGCCCTGCCCGAAGCCCAGCGCATGGCGGTCGTTCTCCGGAGTCATGACCAGCTTCCCTACGAGGAAATCGCCGTGATTCTGGGGTTGTCCCTCCCGGCCGTGAAGAGTTTGCTTTTTCGTGCACGGGCCGTTTTACGCGAGGCACTCAGCGGGTATTTGGAGCGCTGAAAAGTGGGTTGCCAAGAGCTTGAACGCTGGCTAGCGTATCCGCCCGGCGTGGTTCAAACGGGACCCGTCGTCCAACCGACCTCTTTACCGCAGTGGGATATTTAGATGCCCTCAAACGCTGGCGCTTGGCCCAACAGGGACTCTCGTCGGGAAAAAAACGACGTGTTCACAGCGAAAACCCGGTGATCCAAACACTTGAGGACAGCCGGTGGGTGAAACTCGCGCTTTACGCGACCTTTGCTAGCATCTGCGCTCTCATGGTTCTCGAGTCCGCGCCCGGCACCTCTTTTGCCCACGCTCCGCTGAAAGGCGCGCTCTACGGACTCATCATTGCCATCACTGCGATCGTGATGTTTCAAGTCAGCTTGCAGACTTCCTGCCGCCGTAACAGTCGCGTGATTTTGGTTCTAGGCGGTTTAGCCATCCATTTGTTCTTAGTCAGGGTGACTATGGAATTGGTCAATGTCGGCCACATCCCGGAAATTTACCGATTTTTTGTCGTTTCCTTCGCCCTCGCGCCGATGCTCCACGGGGTGTTGCTTGGCCGAGCGGTCGGTGCGTTTTCCGCGATTTTTGTCACTCTGATTGGCTGCCTTTTCGTTCCGCAGGACGCAACCCTGAGCTACATGATTTTGAGTCTGGTCGCCGGGGTCACCAGCGTACTGCTCGCCCACCAAGTGCGCAAACGACTGCAACTCTTGCAAGCCGGAATCTATGTTGGCGCGGTGACGCTTGTGCTGGGTTTGTTGTTAGGTCATCTCGACGTCGCCTCTGTCTTCGGGCCAGACTCCATGGATCACCTGCAAGCGCTCGGCGCTGGTAGTTCCGCTGCCTTCGGGACCGCAATCCTAACGGCGCTCCTGATCAGTGGATTGCTCCCCATTTTCGAGGGCATGTTCCAACTCACCACGGACATCAGCTGGCTGGAACTCAGTGACTTGAACCACAAACTACTGCGCCGGATGCAACTCGAAGCCCCGGGAACTTTCCATCACAGCCTGATCGTCGCCGCCTTATCTGAAGCCGCCGCCGAAAAAATCGGTGCCAACGCCCCGATGTGCCGCGTGTGCTCGTATTTTCATGACGTCGGCAAATTGAAAAAACCCGGTTATTTCATCGAAAACCAACATGATGGGGTTGAAAACCCACATGACACACTCACCCCGACCATGAGTGCCTTGATCATCATCGCGCACGTCAAGGATGGCGTCGATCTCGCCGTCAAACACAAACTCAACCCGCGTGTCATCCACGTGATTCAGGAACATCACGGCGATTCCCTCGTCGCCTATTTCTATCGCCGCGCACAGGACCAGAAAAAGCTGGAACTTGAAAAAGTGGATCGTCGCCTCGAAAACCCGGAAGACTTGCCGATGATCGATGAAAAGAATTTCCGTTATCCCGGCCCCCGCCCGCGCACCCGTGAGAGCGGGATCATCGCTCTAGCCGACATCGTAGAAAGCGCCTCTCGCACGCTGCGCAAACCCTCGCCCACTCGAATCCGTGCGCTCGTCGAAGACCTCGTTTACGCAAAAATTCAGGATGGCCAACTCGATGATTGTCCGCTCACGCTTCAGGAATTGGCCCTGATCAAGCAAAGCTTCGCGGGTACTCTGCGCAGCATGCTCCACAGTCGCATCGATTACCCGAAGAATGACGAGCGGCTGATGCCCACTTCCACCGCGGTTTCATCCGATCGGGAAACTTCTCATGGGGACCGTGTCATCGCCATGCCCAAGCGGGCCTAATCTTCACCGGAAATTATCTTCATGTCGCTCGAAGTCATCGTTGGCAATCATCAGGAAATTACGGAAATTCCGGAAACTTGGCTAACCGCTTTGGAAGCCATCGCCAACGAAGCGGCGAACCTTGCTCTTGCCAACGCAACTTCTGCCGACTCACCGCTCGCCCACCTCGCCACCCTCGAAGTGGCATTGGTGGACGACGCCACCAGCGACCGCGTTCACCGGGATTTCATGGACATCGAAGGACCCACCGACGTCATCACTTTTCACCACGGAGAAATCGTGATCGGCACCGAAGTCGCCGAGCGCCAATCCGCCGAATATGACGAACCCTTGGCCCGTGAAATCCTGCGTTATTTCGTCCACGGCCTGCTTCATCTCGCCGGCCATGAAGATGCCGAACCCGCCGAATCTGCCGCCATGGAATCCATCCAAGAATCCATCGTCGCGCACTTGTGGTCCGACGCTCTTCAAGCTCGCCTCCAACTCTAACGCCCTCCCCGGTACTGGCTTCAGCCAGCGAGAGTGATCCGCACCGCTTTCTCCGAATAGAGCGCAATCTAATCTGAATCCACCCGTTGACGTCGATGTGATTTGTATCGAGAGAAAATTTGCGCTAATACCATCTCCAAGAATTAAGAAGACAATTTCAACAGATTCGTTAAGGTGCGCTCATGCCTGGACGAAAAACGAAACTTGGTTGCCCTGAAGTAGCGGCAGTGATTGATGAACTGCATGCTAAAG